>OGZZ01001847.1_pt1 | contig 14697 bp, 11 predicted proteins | sample 1577021 | NCBI WGS metagenome assembly OGZZ01 (sample SAMEA3541526, study PRJEB24748) | human gut metagenome | biome: human gut; feature: human-associated habitat; material: faeces | place: China | collected 2012
ACACCTTAAAATCCTGTTTCTTCATTCACATATCTACCTTTCTTTCGCTCTGCTTCTATGATTTTTCTGCAATTCTTCCAACACTTCGGGCGGTATTTTTGACAGCAGCCGCCCCATCTGCTCGTTGGTTCTCTGCAATTCAAATATCTTCTGATTCGCTTTCTGCACCTTTAGTTCCTGCTCGTACTTTTCATCACGCATACGCCCCGCATAGTCTGATTCCTGCCCAATTCTCTCTTTCAAACTGTCGATATACGCCTGCTGTTTCCCGATTTCCTTAGAGAATTTCTCCACGTCTGGCAGCCATGCAGAGAGTAAATCTAACGCTTTATCCCTTTTCTTCCCTGCGTTAAAGGCGTTGATGTCGGATAGGGCAGACACGATTTCTTCATACTGTTTATCAAGCCTGCCGCCTAATTTATAGAGCCATGTGGGGACGTGTTTCCGCTTGGTTTCCATTGAGGACTGCCCCCGTTCAAGCTGATTCCACCGTGAGGACATCCGCTCATGGTAGGCGGTCTGCCACTCGGATAATGATTTCTGGTTGCCTAAGATAGCTTTCGCTGACAGCTTATTGTCTGGCGTAATCGGCACAAAGCAGAGGTGCATATGGGGCGTTCTCTCGTCCATATGGACGACAGCGGAGAGGATATTCTGCTTTCCAACACGCTCCGAAATGAAGTCAAGAGCCGTCTGGAAATACGCTTTTTGTTCTTCGGGCGGTAACTGGTTCATAAATTCTGGTGAAGCTGTGATGAGCGTTTCCACCATCATCACGCTGTCTTTCCTTGTCCTGCACCCCGCTTCGGCTACCATGCGGTTAATCTCTTTCTTGTAGGTGTACTTTGGTGGTGCTATGAGATGGTAATTGTTTTTAGAGCGTTCCATATCTATATCTGGGTTGCTTTTGTAGGCTTCTTTCTTCCGCTCGTTGTGGCGTTCACAAGCCGCAACGCCGCCCGCTTTTCGTTTCTGGAAACGCATCCGCTACGAAAGTTTCAGTTCCGGGGTCGGCGATGGCAATCTGGATGAAATCCTTGTCTATCTGGCAACCTGCAACGGACTGATTATCGATGTACGCGACAACGGAGGAGGTAATCTGACTAATTCTTCCCGCATTGCCGCCCGATTTACCAATAGTAAAATCCTGACCGGATTCATACAGCATAAAACGGGAACAGGACATAGTGACTTTTCCCAACCGGAACCGATCTACCTGGAACCTTCCAACAGCATCCGCTGGCAGAAGAAAGTCGTTATACTGACCAACCGCCGTTGCTACAGTGCAACCAATGATTTCGTCAATCTGATGCGCAGCATAGACAATGGCAAGATCATCCAGGTCGGTGACCAGACAGGTGGCGGTTCGGGACTTCCTTTCACATCGGAACTGCCGAACGGATGGAGCATCCGCTTCTCCGCCAGTCCTCATTTCGACAAAAATATGCAGCCGCTGGAAGAAGGTATTTTGCCTGATATAGCTATCGATATGACTGAGGATGACCAATCTAAACATAGGGACACACTGATTGAAAAGGCTTTTGAAATCTTAAGTGAGTAACTTTGTTGCCTAATTATTTGTCAAATCAGAAAATCTTCCTATCTTTGCACCGCTAAACAAAAAGCGACGCATGCGGATGTGGCGTAATTGGTAGCCGCGCCAGACTTAGGATCTGGTGCCGTGAGGCGTGTAGGTTCGAGTCCTATCATCCGCACACATTTATATAAACTAGAAAGCCTTCAAGAAATATCTTGGGGGCTTTTTAATTGATTACATATATGAAGAAACATCAACTTTGCTGCATCGGCCATATCACTTTGGATAAGGTAGTCACTCCTCAAAGCACAGTCTATATGCCTGGAGGCACAGCTTTCTATTGTTCACACGCTATCCGCCATTTCAATGACATAGATTATGCATTAGTGACAGCAGTCGGCGCTACGGAAATGAAAGTAGTAGACCAGCTGCGCGGGATAGGCATCAGCGTAACCGCATTACCCAGCCAGCACTCTGTATACTTCGAGAACATCTATGGAGAAAATCCGGATGACCGTACACAACGTGTGTTGGCTAAAGCCGATCCTTTCACCGCTTCCCAGCTTCAGGAGATAGAGGCGGAAATTTATCATCTTGGTTCGCTGTTAGCAGATGATTTTTCTTTAGAAGTAATTAAGGAGTTATCCCGGAAAGGATTGATAGCTGTCGATTCGCAAGGATACCTGCGTGAAGTACGTGATACGCACGTATACCCGGTAGACTGGACTGACAAGCGGGAAGCTCTGCAATATATTCATTTCCTTAAAGTAAATGAGCACGAAATGGAAGTGCTCACAGGACTTTCCGATCCGCATGAGGCCGCACGTAAACTGCACGAATGGGGAGTGAAAGAAGTATTAGTCACTTTAGGAAGTATGGGGTCTCTCATTTACGACGGTACGGATTTTTATCGCATTCCGGCTTATAAACCCGGACAAGTAGTAGATGCAACCGGCTGTGGAGATACTTATACTATCGGATATTTGTATCAACGGGTATCGGGTGCGAGCATCGAAGAAGCAGGTCGGTTTGCTGCCGCCATGTCTACGCTGAAGATCGAGAAATCCGGTCCTTTCTGTGGAAATAAGGAAGATGTTATTCGATGTATGGAGACTGCGGAGCAGATGTACTAAAAGAGAGCCATACAGGCGTTAATATCAATAAGCAGAGCGCTGTTTTATCTTGAAAAAGGATGAAACAGCGCTCTGTTTATTAACTACTTTTTTCTCCTGTTCTTAATAAGTTGCCCTAGAAAAACACCACTCATTGTGAAAATCATTGCAATGGAAGCCGAGAACCAACGACTACTTTCCGTACATAAAAGAATGGTAAAGAGTCCCAATAATAGAACAAAGAATAATGCCAATTTAATATTACCTTTCATGTATCTTCGAACGTTTAAATTTAACAATCAGGAAATAGACACTTTGAAAGAAGACGCCAATAAATATCATTTTCAGACCATCAACATCAAACATACGTTCACACAGAACTCCGACAATCTTTAAAGCACAAAGTACTGCAATGATTAATGTGAAAGCATATTGTAAGGCAGCATTTCTTATCTTTAAATATTCAGCACTTGTTTCTTTACAGCACCAAGGAAAAAGATACACCAAATTAAAGCCAACAAAAATAGATACCAAAGTATCATATTCAAAGGGTACTACGAATATCTCATATATTCCCCAAAGAATAAGCAGTATAATAATCATCACATCTGGCCTATTTTTTTTCATGAATTTCATTGTTCTATTTTTATTTATTATTCAGACTGTTCGTATACCTTTCAGCTAAACCAAGCTTTACCTCAAAAGTAATAAATATCTTTCAAGGTTCACTCTATCCAGCTAATCTTTTGACCTAAGATGTTCAATAGCAGAAAACTAGTCCTAACTGAAAATCAAGACGTCTCATATAGAGTCTATCCAATTTGTTTGGACGTAGTGTTTCCTTTTTCTCATCGGCTGTCATTTCAATCTTCTTAAAGTCTCCACTTAAAACAGAAAAGCCTCCGTTTACCGCAAGGTGGTCTGTCAATTTATATTCTACCAGAAAGTCCATATTCCCGGCCAATGCACCGGAAGTACATTTAAATTCACTATTACTTCGACCTTCATCCCGATAATGTAGATATCCGGCTCCCAATACGCAACTAATTAAAGTTCTTTCGGTTATTGGAATTTTGAATCCAAGTTGCGGTCCTAAATACCAAAGTTCTACATTGTCAGCTACATTCGTTTCATCATCAAGTGTATAATTGGCAGAAGTACCGGAGAGATTAAACTTTAATCCGGCAACCCAAAATTTATCAATTCGATAGAGTGTCTTCACATTACACGTCAAGCCTCCATTATATTCCCCACGATAATTAACACCAAAAGGTGACAAGTTTGACTTACCGAACAATACACCTTTTCCACCATCTACCGAAATAAACAGTTTATCTCCGGAAAAACTCTGTGCAAATCCTACTGTAACAGAAAACACAAATAGGAAAAATAAAATAAGTTTTCTCATAATACTATATTTGAAAAGTCGTATGAATTGAAATATTCTAATTATCAATTCATACGACTAATTATTTTATGTTTTTTCTCTAGTGATATAGATATACAATATAGAACCTAAAGCTAGAACTAGATTCATCAGTAAAATATATGTCACTTTATTGGGGTTATTATCAAAAAAGAAATAAATGCATAATGAAATTATGATAGATAATAAAAACAGTCCTGATAGAACCCATAATTTGTCAGTACTAGCATGAAATCGTTTTCTTTTCTTAATAAGTTGTCCTATGCAAACTCCCGTTGATGTACAAATCATTGCAATAGAAGCAGAAAACCAAATACTATTTTCTGTACATAAAAGAATGGAGAACAGACCTAATATTAAAATATAAAACAATGCTAATTTGATATTATTTCTCATTTACTGTACATATTAAATAATTATCAACGCAGGGGCAATAGTTTACCTATTGTGTCTCTCGCTATACTATCATCATCTCTTTCCATCGGCTTAAATTCTATTGTATCTATTTGTATTTCCGTTGGAGGGCGAGAGACTACACGGGAGCTACATAGCCAAGTTTGTAACACACACCAACCAACCGCCACAACAAATCCCGCACCAGCCGTAACCATTCCAAAAGCGGTTGACCATAAAGCACCAGCCAAGCCAAGAGATACATTGCACCCCCAATTTCCACCACGGGCTGTCAGATCATCAAGTCCATCATATATTTCAAGAACATTACATGTATTATTTCTTTTATTAACCATTGCTTTAAAAATAGGAATATTGTTACTATCATAACATGTGAACATAGTTTCTTCAAGTGCATCTTCAGCATTTTGTGCACATTCAATTATAAGACAGTTTTCAATAACACCATTCTCTTTATAAAATGCCATTATATTATTAGCATCCATTTTACTTCGTACAACTATCATTTCCTCCCCAAAGGTTTGGATTTGTGGACGCAAAATTTCTTGCATACCTAAATCGTAATTCATTTCAGCATTATTAAAAGTAGTTCTTGTTTTTACCGAATTATTCAAGTAATCCAGTAGTTGTTGTTTCAATTCTAAACTACTCACTTTTTCAAAAGTCTTATTCTCAATAACATTCTGTTCTTCTGAAAGAGTATTTTGCTCATCCGAACATGATAAGCAGCAAATACAACATAATAAAAACATAAAAAAAATTGCTTTCATAACCGATTGAATTTAAAGGTTGATAAATACGTTACAACAATAATAAATAACAGATCCCAAAGGAAATTACCTCCTTCCTCTAACTTAATATTTTACAATTAGAAATATCGACTATACAGAAAAGGAACACAAAAAGTTACTTCTTGTCACTAAGACTAAAAGTACATTTATCCATTACCTTATTCAGTTCAGTTTCACTGTACAGTAAATGTACCTTCCAACAAACAATCATTCAAAATTATATGAATAGTATATTCTCCTTTTTCACAAGAAGACATATCAATCATGACAATGCTAGTGTTGTGATAAGTTTTGGAATGTACAATTTCACCTGTAGCTTTATTCGTTACAGTAATGATAGCATAATCTTTTGCTCTACCGAAGCTTACATTAAGAATATTAGAGAGAATAGCACATTTCTCATAAGTAGGTTGAATAGGTATTCCCATAGGATTAGAGCGGCTATCTTTTAGTAAATGAATATCATTTGAATTTGCCCATCCTTCAATCGCAAATAAGCAACAAAGTAATAATAATAGTTTTGCTTTCATAATACTTATTTTTATTGGTTATGATACAAATGTAAGGGATAAGATTTAAATAAATTCAGATGCCTGGTCACAATAAAGTTACAAGATAACTATGGATCTCGACTGCAAGTTACAGAAAAGTTACAGGAATGTCACAATCCAACATAAACACCTATGAGACAAGATATTGGCGTATAGTCATCCATTCAAAGAATTCTTCTCCTAACTTAATCTTCATGCGACTTTTCCGACTTTTAAATGCTCCTTCAGAAGCACGTGTACATAATAAGATTGTTTCTTTGGAGCAACCCAATAAGAAAAATACGCAATGGAGCAAGTCTTCTTTAGTTAAATCAGCATATTGAATTTTCAATTTAAGCATAATGTCGCCAAAAGTTTCATAAATGCTTTCACAAATCATCTGTCCTTCATGAATACTCAAAGAGGTAGCAACGCCCATCTTTTTCTCCAAAGAAAGAAGTTTCTCATGGGTTTCTGTCCTTCGAAACAACTGAAGACAAAGTTCTAAACTCGGCTCCAACATCCTCATAAAATCAGATTCAGCATTACCCTGATCCTCAAAGTCCCCAGATAGAATATCTGTACGACTCTTCATTAATTGATTTTGTAACTCAAGATACTTCTTTTTTCGACGTTTATCAATCCAAAGAGAAATCGCTCCTCCAATAATAAATAACAGCAAAAGTGATAAGACCTCAATTTTATATCTTCCCGCAATTTTTTGCTGATAAAATTCGATTTCATATTGATCAGCCAAACGAGTTATCTCAGCTGCCTTTGTTGTATCATAAATTGAATCTAGATAATAAATAAAAGAATCAGCTGCCGCTATAGCTGCTGGATAATTTTTCTCTTCTTTCTCCAATTTATATAATTCTCCATAACTTCCTCCACGGTTAAATATATAAGGAGAAGATTTACTCAAATTCAAATAATACCGTGCAGAGTCCATTTGATGGATATTACGTAAGATACAACCTTTTCGAAGATATTCAGAAAATAAATTAGTACCAGTTGGTGCAGAAGATATAGATGCAGAAAGATATTGGTTAGCCTTTTGAAATTCCCCTTTTTCATTATGCAAAATTCCCAATTCACTCAATATTATAGATTTATAATAATCTTCCCCTATATTCTCTGCAACATCCAATGCTTTTTGATAATAGACCAAAGCACTATCCAATTGATGTTGAAGCATAAAAACATACCCTATCCCTCTAACAGCATAAAATAGACCATCATCTTTCTTTTGCTTAATATAAATTTCATGCGCTTTATGATGGGCGTGCATAGCATCCTTATAAAGATTTTGTTCCGCATAACATCCCGCCAGATTCTCATAAATGGCCCCCAAATAAAGATACTCGCTCTCTTTAGGAATTACCTTTAATGCTTGCAAGAAATCTTTTACCGCCAAATCCATACACCGCATGTCTCGATACACACAACCCCGATAATAATAGGCTTGCATCTTACGCTCATTATTCCAACTTCTTTTATAATAATCTACTGCAAACCGAATCAATGAATCACTTGACTCATGAACATACAACTTAGTCCTTGCCCGTGTCAAAAATATAGCATAATCAGCTCTTTCAGAGCCGGATAACTTTTCAGGATGAGAAATGGATTCGAGGAGAGACAGGGCACTATCGGGGAACTCTTGCATCAGTGAGTCTGCCTGATGTAAAAGAGTAGTTGCATTACCTCCATCATGACAAGCAGAGAGAGACAAAATCAGGAACAACCCTATAATATAAGAAAGAAGTAGCTTCATAGTTCGTTTCGTTTTACAAATGTAAATAGAATAAAACAAACAAGCAACAAAAAGACAAATAATTTTTTCACACATCATAATTACAATGTTAAAATTGCCCTTTCTCTCTCTTTCCCTAATCTTTTTTGCCTTTCATTTGTTCACTTTGTTACTTTCGCCGGAAGACGGCAGAATAAACTTCAACCTAAATAGTAACGAATGGAAAAATTTAATGCAATGAGGACTAGACTTTTACAAGATCTTCAGAAGAAAACCATCAGGTTTAAGAGCATAGTGGCGCTCACTTGCTTGTTGCTGACCTCCGTATCCGCCTTTGCACAGACAAAGACAGTGACCGGTACGGTAACAGATGCCGCCAATGAACCGCTGATCGGTGCATCGGTGCTCGTACAAGGAACTTCCACCGGAACCATCACCGATATGGACGGTAAGTATTCAATCTCTGTCACCCCAGAAGACGTACTGGTATTCTCCTATGTAGGAATGACTACACAGAGCGTCAAGGTAGGAGCACAGAATGTGATCAACGTCACCCTGAAAGAAGATTCGCAGGTACTAGCCGAGACAGTCGTTATCGGATACGGTAGCGCGAAGAAAAGAGACTTGACAGGTTCTATTACCAACGTCAAAGGAGAAGAAATTGCCAACAAACCTGCAACGAACCCATTATCTTCCTTACAAGGAAAAGTGGCAGGTGTACAAATCGTAAACTCCGGACGTGCCGGTGCCGACCCCGAAATCCGTATCCGTGGTACAAACTCCATCAATGGATATAAACCGCTGTACATTGTCGACGGTTTATTCAATGATAATATCAACTTCCTTAATCCGGAAGATATCGAGTCGATGGAGATTCTGAAAGACCCGTCGTCCCTAGCCATCTTTGGTGTTCGTGGTGCAAACGGTGTTATCATCATCACCACCAAGAAAGCAAAAGAAGGACAGACCTTGGTCAATATAAATACTTCTTTCGGCTTCAAGAAAGTGGTGGACAAAGTAAAATTAGTCAATGGCCCGCAATTCAAAGAGCTGTATAGCGAACAGCTTGCCAACCAGAAAGATGACCCGTTCGATTACACCGGCTGGGACGCCAACACCGATTGGCAGGATGAAATCTTCCAGACTGCCTTTATCACGAACAATAATATCAGTATCACAGGAGCTTCTCCCAAACATAGTTTCTATCTGGGTGTCGGCTACTCTTACGAACAAGGCAACATCGAACATGAGAAATTCAGCAAGGTGACCATCAATGCCAGCAATGATTATAAAATCACCGACTTCCTGAAAGTAGGTTTCCAATTCAACGGCGCACGCCTTCTACCTGCCGACTCGAAACAGGTGTTAGGTGCTCTCCGCTCCACTCCTATCGCTCCGGTATATAACGACGAGTATGGATTATACAGCGCTTTGCCCAATTTTCAGAAAGCACAGATCAACAACCCTATGGTAGATGTCGATTTAAAAGCGAACACAACGAAAGCCGAAAACTATCGCGCATCGGGTAATGTCTATGGCGAAGTGGACTTCCTGAAACATTTTACCTTCAAAGCGACGTTCTCTATGGACTACGCTTCCAACAACGGACGTACCTATACTCCTATCATAAAAGTATACGACTCTACCGTCAAAGGAGATGTTTCCACTTTGGGAACAGGTAAAACAGAAGTCAGCCAGTTCAAGGAAAACGAGACGAAAGTACAGAGTGACTATGTGCTGACCTATACCAACAGTTTCGACAACGGCAATCATAACCTGACAGCCACTGCCGGCTTTACCACTTATTATAACTCACTAAGCCGCCTGGATGGAGCGCGCAAACAAGGAGTAGGCCTTGTGATTCCGGACGATCCGGATAAATGGTTCGTCAGTATCGGAGATGCCGCTACGGCAACCAATGGAAGTACCCAATGGGAACGCAGTACCGTGTCTATGCTTGCACGGGTCATCTACAACTATAAAGGGAAATATCTGTTCAACGGGTCATTCCGTCGGGACGGTTCTTCCGCATTCTCTTATACAGGCAATGAGTGGCAGAATTTCTTCTCGCTAGGTGGCGGTTGGCTGATGACCGAAGAAGAATTCATGAAGGACATCAAGTGGCTGGATATGTTGAAGATTAAGGCCTCTTACGGAACATTGGGAAATCAGAATCTGGACAAGGCCTATCCTGCCGAACCGCTATTGACCAATGCCTATTCGGCCGTATTCGGTAAGCCGTCCATCATTTATCCGGGATATCAACTTGCCTATTTGCCTAATCCTACCCTCCGCTGGGAAAAAGTAGAGGCATGGGAAGCCGGATTTGAAACGAATATGCTTCGCAACCGCTTGCATTTCGAAGGTGTGTATTATATGAAGAACACTAAAGATTTGCTTGCTGAAGTTCCCGGAATCTCCGGAACAATGCCCGGTATCGGTAACTTGGGACGGATTCAGAATAAAGGTGTGGAAATGGCAATCACCTGGCGCGACCAGATCGGTGAATGGGGATATTCCGTCAGCGCCAACCTTACTACAATCAAGAATAAAGTAAAAAGCCTTGTTCAAGATGGTTATTCCATCATTGCCGGAGATAAACAGCAAAGTTACACAATGGCAGGTTATCCTATCGGATACTTCTATGGCTATAAGGTAGCGGGAGTCTATCAATCGGAAACCGATATCAAATCGTCTCCTGAGAATACACTTGCTACAGTTACTCCCGGTGACTTGAAATTCGCCGACGTCAATAACGACGGAAAGATCACTCCCGCAGACCGTACCATGATAGGTGATCCGACACCGAATGTCACTTACGGTTTCTCGCTCGGCGTGGATTACAAGAACTGGTCTTTGGGTATCGATATGATGGGACAAGGCGGAAACCAGATCTTCCGTACATGGGACAACTATAACTTTGCCCAGTTCAACTATCTGGCACAACGCATGGACCGCTGGCACGGAGAAGGAACATCCAACAGCCAACCGTTATTGAACTCCAAACATTCCATCAATACGTTGAATTCTGAATACTACATCGAAGACGGCAAGTTCTTCCGTATCCGTAACGTACAGTTGGCATACTCTTTCGACAAGAGCCTGCTCGCAAAGATACGTCTGCAAGCCCTGAAAGTCTATGTCAACATACAGAACCTGAAGACATGGAAACATAACACCGGCTATACTCCCGAGCTGGGTGGTACCGCCACCGCATTCGGAGTGGACAACGGCAGTTATCCCGTACCGGCAGTCTACACCTTCGGAATCAACTTAACCTTTTAAAACGATAACTGTATGAAACTGGATAAATATATATTTTCAACCTTTATTGCCGCTACCACACTGCTTCTGAGCAGTTGCAGCGACTTTCTGGACCGTAGTCCGCAAGGACAGTTCACAGAAGATGACAATCCGAACGCACTAGTGAACGGTAAGATCTATAATGTATACACCATGATGCGTAGCTTCGACGTAACCTCCGGTACACCCGCCTTCGCCATCCACAGTTTCCGCTCCGAAGATGCGGAGAAAGGAAGTCTTGCCAGCGACGGTTCCGATGTGGCCGAAATGTACGACGACTTCATCTACACTCCTTCCAATGGTCAGCTAGGTGCTTATTGGGGCAAAAATTACGCCATCATCTATCAATGTAATGACATTCTCAACGCTATCGCCGAAAAGGAAACAACGGGACAGACGGAAAGCGAAGACATCATCAATAAAGGAGAAGCCTCCTTCTTCCGTGCTTATTGTTACTTCAATCTAGTAAGAGCCTTCGGTGAAGTGCCTTTGGTGACTTATAAAATCAACGACGCTTCGGAGGCCAATATTCCGAAAACGACCGCTGATAAGATATACGAGCAAATAGACCGCGACCTGAAAACAGCGGAAGAGTCATTGCCTGAAACATGGAGTTCCGATTATACAGGACGGCTGACTTGGGGAGCTGCACGTTCTTTACACGCGCGTACCTACATGATGCGTAACGATTGGGACAATATGTATACAGCCTCTACCGAAGTAATCAACTCCGGCATTTATAACCTGAATACTCCGGTAGATAAAGTCTTCACCGTAGAAGGTGAGAACTGTGGTGAAAGTATCTTCGAACTGCAATGTGAAGCAACCGATGCCATGAAAGAAGATGGTAGTATCGGCAGCCAATTCTGCCAGGTACAGGGTGTGCGCGGAGCAGGCGATTGGGATTTGGGATGGGGCTGGCACATGGCCACCACCCTGATGGGTAAAGCTTACGAACCGGGCGATCCGCGTAAGAATGCCACTCTGCTTTATTTCCGCCATTCGGACAGCGACCCCATCACTCCGGAGAATACGAACGAGCCTTACGGCGAATCTCCTGTTTCTCCGGCGATAGGCGCCTACTTCAACAAGAAAGCATACACTGACCCGGCTTTGCGTAAAGAATATAGCAATAAGGGCTTTTGGGTAAACATTCGTCTGATTCGTTATGCGGATGTATTATTGATGGGAGCCGAATCAGCCAACGAAAAAGGAATTCCGGGAGAAGCTATCGACTACCTGGAGCAAGTTCGTGCACGTGCCAGAGGTTCTAATGCCAATATACTGCCCAAAGTGACAACTACCGATCAAGGAGAGTTGCGCGAGGCCATCCGTCACGAACGCCGTGTGGAACTGGGAATGGAATTCGACCGTTTCTATGACCTTGTCCGTTGGGGAATTGCCAAAGATGTGTTGCACGCGGCAGGAAAATTAAATTACCAGGATAAGAACGCCTTGCTTCCACTTCCGCAGACGGAAATTGATAAGTCAAAAGGAGTATTGGTACAAAATCCGGATTATCTATAAATAAATATAATAACATGATATACAAAAAGTTAAGTTTACTCATCCTATTGTTTGCCACAGGTCTTCTGACTGTATCGGCACAAAAGTCTCCACAGGATATGGATCGCTTCATCGACGTACTGATGAACCAAATGACTTTGGAAGAAAAAATTGGACAGTTGAATCTTCCCGTCACCGGAGAGATTACCACCGGTCAAGCCAAAAGCAGTGATATTGCCGCCAAAATCAAAAAAGGCGAAGTGGGAGGACTGTTCAACCTAAAAGGAGTAGAGAAAATACGCGATGTACAGAAACAGGCAGTGGAAGGTTCCCGCTTGGGTATCCCATTGTTGTTCGGCATGGACGTTATTCATGGTTATGAAACCATGTTTCCCATCCCGCTCGGCCTATCCTGCACTTGGGATATGTCCGCTATTGAAGAATCCGCCCGTATTGCAGCTGTAGAAGCCAGTGCCGACGGCATTTCATGGACGTTTAGTCCGATGGTGGACGTCTCACGCGACCCTCGTTGGGGACGTGTATCCGAAGGTAGCGGTGAAGACCCGTTTCTGGGAGCCATGATTGCCGAAGCGATGGTACGCGGTTATCAAGGAAAGAATATGCAACGGAACGATGAAATCATGGCTTGCGTGAAACACTTTGCCTTATATGGCGCAGGAGAAGCCGGTCGTGATTATAACACCGTAGACATGAGCCGCCAGCGAATGTTCAACGACTATATGTTGCCTTACGAAGCTGCCGTCGAAGCAGGTGTAGGCAGTGTGATGGCGTCATTTAACGAAGTAGACGGAATACCTGCCACCGCCAATAAATGGCTGATGACCGATATTTTGCGCGGGCAATGGGGCTTCAACGGTTTTGTTGTAACCGACTACACGGGGATTTCCGAAATGATCGACCACGGTATCGGCGATCTTCAGACAGTATCCGCCCGTGCCATCAATGCCGGAGTGGATATGGATATGGTAAGCGAGGGTTTTGTAGGGACACTGAAGAAATCCGTTCAGGAAGGAAAAGTCTCTATGGAAACATTGAATACGGCTTGCCGTCGTATTCTGGAAGCCAAATATAAACTGGGATTGTTTGATAATCCTTATAAATATTGCGATCCGAAACGTCCGGCACGCGACATCTTTACCAAAGCCCATCGTGATGCAGCCCGCAGAATTGCAGCAGAAAGTTTCGTTCTTCTAAAGAATGACAGCCCCGACGGTAATCCGAACGGAAATCCGTTGTTGCCTTTCAACCCTAAAGGAAATATTGCAGTAATAGGTCCGTTGGCAAACAGCCGTAGCAATATGCCGGGTACATGGAGCGTAGCAGCTGTGCTCGACCGTTGCCCTTCTTTGGTAGAAGGATTGAAAGAGATGACAGCCGGAAAAGCGAATATCATGTACGCTAAAGGAAGCAACCTGATTAGTGATGCAAGTTACGAAGAACGGGCAACGATGTTCGGCCGTTCCCTGAACCGTGACAACCGCACCGACCAGCAGTTGTTGGACGAAGCATTGAACGTAGCCCGTCGGTCGGATATCATCATCGCAGCGCTAGGCGAATCTTCTGAAATGAGCGGTGAAAGCAGTAGCCGCACAGACTTGAATATTCCCGACGTACAACAGAATCTGTTGAAAGAGCTTTTAAAGACAGGCAAACCGGTGGTACTGGTGTTATTCACCGGACGTCCGCTTACGCTGAATTGGGAACAGGAGCATGTGCCTGCCATTCTGAATGTATGGTTCGGAGGTAGTGAAGCCGCTTACGCCATTGGTGACGCCCTCTTCGGTTACGTCAATCCGGGTGGAAAACTGACCATGACTTTCCCGAAGAATGTCGGCCAGATACCTCTTTATTATGCGCATAAAAATACCGGACGCCCATTGAAAGATGGCAAATGGTTCGAGAAATTCCGCAGCAACTATCTCGATGTGGATAATGATCCGCTTTATCCGTTCGGTTACGGCCTTTCTTATACGACGTTCTCTTACAGTGACATCGACTTGAGTCATTCTTCCATGGACATGAACGGTTCGTTGACCGCGGCAGTGGAGGTTACCAATACCGGAACATGGCCCGGCTCGGAAGTGGTACAGCTTTATATCCGCGACGTTGTGGGTAGCAGTACCCGTCCCGTCAAAGAGTTGAAAGGTTTCCAAAAGATATTCCTGGAACCGGGTGAAATGAAGATTGTCCGTTTCAAGATTGCTCCGGAAATGCTTCGATACTATAATTATGACTTGCAACTGGTTGCCGAACCGGGCGACTTTGAAGTGATGATCGGTACGAACAGCCGTGATGTGAAAA
>OGZZ01001849.1_pt1 | contig 14682 bp, 10 predicted proteins | sample 1577021 | NCBI WGS metagenome assembly OGZZ01 (sample SAMEA3541526, study PRJEB24748) | human gut metagenome | biome: human gut; feature: human-associated habitat; material: faeces | place: China | collected 2012
TCTGCGATGAGGTCAACCACTACAAAACACTGACCTATGCAGATGAATCCAGCTACCATATCAGCGCTGAGCAGGAAAGCCAAGATGAAGTCCTCAAATCCGGCTTCTCGCTGAATAAGCTGGTTTCTACCACCGGTCAGCCCTCCCCGGCGCTGAAGCTGGAGGGTGCGGGCTTTACCGTCTATCGCATTTCCAAGCTGAGCAAGGAAGCGCAGTTCACCACAAACCCGGATGGCAGCTACAATGCACAAAGTATTTTGGACGTTTACCGCAAAGACAACTACGATAATTTGACGCTCAAGTACGATTTCACTGCCGAGGGACAGGCTGTTGCCAATATGTATGAGAGCAACGCTGCCACGGTAGAAGCCTACAATGCCACCCTGACCGCAGATGGTGACTACGCCAACGGCAAAGGCAATGGCTGGGTTCCCACTGATCAGGATGCAGAGTACCGGTTGACAGAACTGTATACGAACGAGGAAGGTGTCATCCGCATTGAGGGACTTCCGTATGGGCAGTACCTTGTTGTCGAGACTACGATCCCCAAGGACGTTTTCCAATGTGATCCCTTTATCGTAACAGTCAGCAAGGACAGCCCGCAGAGCCGTTTTACGGTTCCTACCGGCAGTGTCACCACCGCCACCAACAACTACATGGCCTATAACGTGTTGGATGAAGAACTGGAAGGTTACTTGCAGCTCGTCAAGACCGATACCGAAACCGGCAAGGCGGTCAAGATTGCGAACACTGCTTTTGCACTGTACAAGTTGGATGATAAAGGCAACAAGACCCGTATCTCGATGATTGATCCTGCCAGCGGCAGCGCCACCAAGAAAACCGATGTGTTCTACACCGATGCGGATGGCCTGATGAAAACGCCGGAAAAACTTCCGCTTGGTCGCTATTTCATTGAGGAATTCCAAGGTCCCGAAGGCTACTACAATGATCCTGCCTACTCTGTAGAATTTGAAATCACTTCCGAGCGTGTCTGGCAGGTCGTGGGCAACGCCACCAATGACATGGACGAATACATTGTAGAAGAAAAGTATTTCAACCATGAAACCCTCGGACAGTTGACCATTCGCAAGCTGGGCAATGTCCTGACCGATTACAAAGACGGGCAGTTCATCTACACGCAGGATAATTTGGCAGGGGCAACCTACGAAATCCACGCGGACGGCGATATTGCCACGCCCGACCGTCAGGGCACTTATTGGTATAAGGATGGCGACCTTGTTGCCACTGTTACCACAGGTGCGGCAGGTCAGGTCGATGAGGTGAAATTTGCCCCCAATCGTACACAGGCCACCTATGATTTCCTCACTATCTCCCATGACGGCACCAAAGGTGAAGTGACCGTGACCCTGCCTTTGGGCAAGTACACGATCACCGAGGTCAAAGCACCCTATGGCTTTGTGCTGACGCAGCAGAGCTATAGTGTGGAATTCGGCTGGGACAACCAGCGCAATGATATTGTGCTGGCGAAAACCATCGTAAGCCACGAGCAGGATGGCGACAAAGAGTGTTCATACGGCATTGTCAATGTTAAAGATGCTTCGGATGCCCATAAGACCGCACAGATCCTTGTCTTTGAAAATGCGCGTGTGCTGCCGGTTCCCGAAAAGCCCGATGACAAGGTCAGCAAAATCGGCGTTGGCATCTATAAGCAGGACCGCGAAACACTGACCTATCTGCCCGGTGCTGTGTATGAACTGTACACGGTGGACGATATTTTCGCAGCAGATGGCACGAAGCTGGTGGACGCCGGTGCAAAGCTGGCAACCAGTGACCCAACCAACAACAGCGGTTTTACTTGGTTTGATGTGGATGTGCCCATTCGCGCCGAAACCTATCCGGACTCCGGCAATAGCGGTAAATACCGCATTGTCGAAATCACCGCCCCTGCTGGGTATCTTCTTGATAACAGCCCCATCGAAATCGAGTTCACCTATGCCGGTCAAGAAGTGGCATGGCAGGTAGTGGATGGCACAAACACCAATTTGCGCACTACGGTGAACATCTCTAAACAGGATGTCACCAACGGCAAAGAGTTGCCCGGTGCCAAGCTGGAGATCCACGAGGCAGATGGCAAGCTGATAGAAAGCTGGACCTCTGCCAAGACACCGCATACTGTGCGCGGTCTGGAGCTGGATAAGGAATACACCCTCATCGAAAAACGTGCTCCTGAAGCCTATGCAGAAGCCGAAAACATTGTGTTTAAGCTCGTACAGGTTGGAAATGAACAGAGAAACGAGGTCCATGTAAAGACCGGTGGTACGTGGGAAAAGCTGGATGACACCACCGTAGTCATGCAGGACGCACCTGTATTGGATATTGACAAGGTGGACGCAGGCGGCACCTTGCTGCCCGGCGCAACGCTGACCATCCGTGATGAAGATAAAAACGTCATCGACACATGGGTAACCGACTCCAATACGCATCATGTTCCGATTTCGGAAGATGGTATCCACCTTTCTGACGGGAAAACCGAGCATATCTACACCCTGACGGAAGATGCCGCGCCTGCCGGTTATGAGGTGGCAAGTTCTGTTCAGTTCAAAGTCGAGCTGGTAGACGAGACGGTCTGTTTGTATCTGCGCACAGATGAAAAGGCAGACTGGGAACGAGCCGATAAGCGTCTTATCACGATGGTCGATAAGGCTACCCCGCATCATGAGGATGCGCCAGAACCTACCCCTGCACCTACTCCGGCTCCCACACCTGCCCCAACACCGGTGCAGACCCCCGCACCGACTTCCACCCCCGCGCCGCAGCTGACGATCCCCCAGACCGGAGACACGTTCCCGGTGGCCTTGCTGGTCGTTGTTGTGTTCGGTTCTATTGCTGCAATCGGTGTGCTGACCTACAAACGCCGCAAATCTGAAGCTGATACCGAGGAGGACGACCAGTGATATGATTTATACCTGCATCGCAGACGGAATCCGCAGTCCGCCTGCGTTTTTTCTTAAAAATAAATATAAGGAACCGATGAAAATGCAAAATGAAAACACAAAACGCGTATGGCTGTATGCGCGAATTCCCGGTAATGATGGCGAAACACTTCGCTGCATCCGTGAGTGTGCAGAGAAAGCACAGCAGGACAACTGCAAAATTGTCGGCACCAGCGCTGACGAAAGATATGGCTGGCTGCTGCGCCCCGGCTACCGTGAAATGATGCGGCAGGTCAAGGCCGGGGAAATTGACGGCATTTATATTTACCGTATGCGCCAGATCAGCGGCAAGGAACAGCATCTATTTCGCTTTTTCCAACAGGTCATGCAGCATGGCATCAAGGTTGTAACACTGGAATACAGTCTGCGCGACAGACTGCATGAGTACAGGTTGGGAATGAAAATTGAAAACTATGCAGCGCGGCACAAACTGCCCTTACCATGGTGAGCTGCGAAAAATGTCGCAAGAAGGGATGAACTATGATTGAAGAAACCGCAGTTCGCGTGGAAATCAGCGCTGCGCGGTTCGCTAGCCAGAGTGTTTTTGATATACTCCGGTTGACGGTGCAGGCAATGAGCAGCCAGAATTATGGGCAGCAAAGCCTGAGCGCGCTCAACCGGCAGGAACGTCCGCTGGCATCGGTGGACGTGAATGAAAAAACGCTGCCCTACATCCGCAGGCAGCTGAAGCAATATTCCGTAGATTTCTCTATCACAAAAGACCGAGACACCGGTCAGATGTATTTGTGGTTTAAGGGGCAGGATGTGGATCGTATTCAGACTGCGTTGGAAAACTGCATTGCAGAGCGCGGCAAAGAACGCCCAATTCCGGAACTGAGGGACCTATGCGAACGCGCCGCGCAGCGGGTCAAAGAGATGAACCAGTCCCGCCCTGTGCCGCCGCCGGAACATGGAGAACGCCTATGAACCAGCCGAAAAGAAACCTGAAAATTTGGATACCCATTGCAGCGGTTTTATGCTTCTGGCTTGGTAACTGGATGGGTCACACATACGAACTCACCGAGGGAACTACTACGCACCGGCTGGCGGCTGCACTGAACCTGAACAGCCTACTGCTGCACCCGTTCAGGCTCTCGGCAGACGCCTTCTCGCTTGGCAGCGGCATTGCCACAGCGCTCATGGCAGGGCTTATTTACCTTTGTGTGAAGTACAGCAGGCATCGCCTGATGCCCCAGAAGGAGTACGGCAGCGCCCGCTGGGGCGGCCCGGAAGATATTGCCCCTTTTCTGAATGAAAACCCGCAGAACAACCTGCCGCTCACGGCATCGGAAAGCCTGAGTCTTTCTCCAAAAATGAAAGTCACAGCAAACGATAACTATAACCGCAATAAGAACGTGATCGTGTTCGGCCCATCTGGTTCCGGTAAGAGTTACAGCGTTGCCGGCCCGCAGCTATTGCAGTTTAACAGTAACTATGTGCTCAGTGATCCGAAGGGAGAGTTGCTTCAGGAATATGGCAATGTCCTACTCTCTCAAGGATACAAAGTGAAAGTGTTCAACCTGAAAGACCGGGATAAATCCGACCATTACAACCTTTTCGCCTACATAAAAAATGAGGATGATATTCTGGTCGTCACCAAGAACCTTGTCAAAAACCTGAAAGAAGATCCCACCGCCAAGAGCACCGCCGACCCGATATGGGAGGAAGGCATGACGGCGCTGCTGGAAGCACTGATCGGCTATGTGTTCTACGAATTGGAGCCGGAAGAGCGGAACATGAACAGCGTTATGACGCTGCTCCTTATGCTGGAATCGCAGGGGGATGGTCCTAACAGCGTAAGCCAGCTGGACCTGCTGTTTGATGACCTGAGCATCAACAAGCCGAACTCCTTTGCTGCAAAGCAGTATAAGCTCTATAAGATGGCTCCCGGCAAGACCGCACAGAGCATCAATGTGTCGCTGGGGCTGCGCATGAGCGCATTCAACATTCCGTCCATTGCCAATATCTGCGCGGACGATACGATTGACCTGCGGGAATTGGGCAGCGAGAAAAAAGTGGCGCTCTTTGTTGTTACGCCCGACACAACAACCGCCTACAATTTTTTGGCGGCAGTTATGTTCCAGCAGTGCTTTCAAATTCTGGTGGATATTGCAGACCATCGCCCGGATAAGCGCTTGCCACGGCATCTGCGGTTCCTCTTGGATGAATTTCCGAACATCGGCATGATACCGGATTTTCAAATCCTTATCAGTACGATTCGCAGCCGTGACATTGCCTGCACCCTGATTTACCAGTCATTGAACCAGCTGAAAAGCCAGTACAAAGATGACTGGGCGACCATCTATGAAAACTGCGATTCTATGATCGTTCTTGGCGCAGGCGGTAACCCGGAGAATCTGGAGTTCTTCTCCAAGGCGTTGGGCAAGGCAACCATTGAAGTCATGAACACATCGGAGAACAAAGGCAGTCAAGGCTCGTATACGAAGTCCTATCAGGCTCTTGGACGTGAGTTGATGACCCCAGAAGAAATCCGAACCATGCCCCGGAACTGGTGCCTGCTGATGATTTCCGGTGTGGCACCCTTTTATTCGCGCAAATACAATCTGAAAGATCATCCCAATTACCATTTGGTAGAAGCGGAAGGCGGCAAGCCTTTCGACTATGACAGACGCGCAGAGCAGTCTTTTGCGGATTTTATCAGCAATGTGAAGGACGTAAAGACCGTAAATCTCTGTGCTGAGAATAACAACTGAACGGAGAAATGAACAATGGAAATGGTATCTACGATTACGACTCTCATCTCGAATGTTGTCACCTTTGCCGGTGGCCTCCTGCTGCTGTTCGGCGCGGTGACGCTGGGCACCAACCTGAAGGACCACAACGGTCCCGGTATCAGCAGCGGTGCATGGGCAATGGCAGGCGGTGTGCTAATTATTGCGGTCGCCACTTACTTCGGCACCCTGACGGTTGGGTAAAGGAGGGCTGCGCTATTTTTGAAGATACGATACGCAGCCAGTTGGAGGGCATTTCTGCCACAGTCAACTCTATGGGGCAGAATTCCGGTCTGCTCAGCAGCCTGACGGACTGGAACAGCACGTTGGCGGGCTATGCCGACAGCATAAGCACCGGCGTAGTTATGCCGGTGGCGCTGACCCTGCTGGCGCTTTTTATGATTCTGGAGTTGTACAATGCCACCCAGCGTATTGCCATGAACGGCAGCAACAACGCGTTTACGATCCAGCAAATCGCACTGGTTATGCTGAAAATTGTTGTTTGCCGGTGGGCGGTGGTGCATACAACGGAAATTCTGAACGCACTCTTTGAAGTTGCGTCCACCGTGACCGTTGGCATATCCGGTTATGTCGGCAGTGGCGAAGTCAATACGACCGTTGATATTGAAAATGCTATTGCTGCGCTGCCGGGCGGCATTGGCAATATGCCGGTGGCGTTGGAACTGATGGTTGTTGGCTGGATGCTGCGCATTGTGAACATCGTGGTCAACACCATTGTGGCTGCACGCTTTATAGAGTTGTATGTTTACAATGCGATGGCATCGCTGTCCATAGCCACACTGTGTTATCAGGAACTGCACGGCATTGCAGTGAACTTCCTCAAATCCTACCTCGCAGTTGCTTTGCAGGGCGCGGTGCTGTATCTGGTCATCGGCTTTTATCCAGCACTGGCCGGTTCGCTGGGCACCGGTGGCAGCATCACAGAGCAAGCGTGGGCAATGCTGGGGCAGTCGGTGATCCTGCTGGTGGCAGTGTTTATGAGCGGAAAGTTCACGAAAGCCATTACCAATGCAATGACCTAATACCATTTGGAGATTGAAAAGCTATGATTGCCACAAAAACAAACCTCGAAATCACAGAGTACAGAGAAAAGTTCTTTTTGGGGCTATCTCTCCGCCAACTGGCCTGCTTTGCTGCGGCTGCGGTGCTGGCGATTGCGACCTGCTTTGTCTGTCTGCACTGGCTGCGGATGGATATGCAGGTCGTTTCTTATATCGTCATGGTGGAGGTGCTGCCTTTTCTGGGACTGGGCTTTATCCACCGTGACGGTTATCCGTTTGAAAAGCTCGTGAAAATTTACTGGGCATGGCACAGCGAAAATGCAGCGGTGCCGATCCGCCCCTATAAGGAGAGTCGAAATGTTCAAAAGAAAAGAACTCGCAGAAATTCCGAATGTGAAACCTATTGCCGCCGAGACGAAAAAGCAGCGCGCAAAGGAAGGAAAGCAGCGGTCAAAGCAGCTGCGCAGATCCGCAAAACAATCCGAAATGAATGCCGCGCAGAGCGCCCGCAGCATTAAGAAGCGCCGTGCGCCTGAGAAGGCTGCGGACTGTCTGCAATATGAGCGTATGTACGAAAGCGGCATTTGTGAGGCGGAACCGGGGCTTTTCTCCATGACAATGGCATTCACGGATGTCAATTTTCAGCTGGCGCGGCAGGAAGAGCAGAAAAGTCTTTTTACCCAATACAGTGAATTCCTGAACTATTTTGACCCAGACACGCATCTGCAAATCAGTCTTGTGACCCGGCGCGTGGATGAAGCGGAGTTCCGCCGCGACACGTTTCTGCCGCTGCGCGGTGATGCCCGTGACCGGTATAGCGATGAAATGAACCGCGTTATATCGGAAAAAGCGCTGCAAGGGCAAAATGGACTGATTCGGGAGAAGTATATCACCATCAGCTTGCATGAGGATGATTACAGAAAAGCGCAGGTTCGGCTGCTCAAACGCGCCGAGGACATCCAAAACCTGTTCAAGCGCATGGGCAGCGCTGTACGCAGGCTCTCCGGTATCGAGCGCCTGAACCTGCTGCATGGTATTACCCGCCCGGAAGAAGTCATGGCATTTTCTTATGATTGGCTGCTGGCAGAGGATTCCCTTACGACCAAGGATTTTATTGCGCCCAGCGGTTACAACTGGAAGCCGGAGCATGATGACTCCCGCGCTGTGTACAATGACCGCTACCAGTTTGGCGAGTATTATGGCAAGGTGCTGTATCTGCGGGACATTGCCCCGCAGATGAAAGACAATCTGCTTTCGCTGCTCAGTGACTTAGACTTTGATAATGCAATTTCCATTCATGTAGATGCCGTCGAGCAGCGCGAAGCCGTTGAGCAGGTTCAAAAGCAGTTGGCTTATATGCAGAAAGAAAAGGGCGATGGCATGGTCAATGCTGTGCGCATGACCCTGCCCGCCTACATGGGTGTGCGATATGAACTGACCAACCAGATCGAGGATGCCGAGGAGCTGCTGGATAACCTGCACAATTATAACCAAAAGATTTTCAAGGTCTGCATCCTGATCCACACCTATGGCCGCAACAATGCCGAACTGGACGAGCGTGTGCAGCAAATCTGCAATACTGTGCAGCAGCAGACGTGCCGGTTCAGCCCTATCCCGTTTGAGCAGTGCGCTGCCATGAACAGCGTTTTACCACTTGGAAAGAAATGGCTGGCTCTGGAGCGCACTCTCCTGACAGTGAATACCGCTATCTATGTGCCGTTTACTACGCAGGAACTATTCCAACCCGGTGGGCTGTATGAGGGCACCAACGCCCGCAGTAAAAACCTGATTATGGTCAACCGAAAACTGCTGCCTGCCCCGGCTGGTATGGTGCTGGGCATGACCGGCTTCGGCAAATCCTTTGCTGTTATGCAGATGATGGCAGGTATCATGCTGCGCTGGCCGGAGGACGATCTGGTCATCATTGACCCGGAAAATGAATATGCGCGGCTGGTCGAGGCTTTTGGCGGTGAAGTGATTGAAATCTCGGCATCGAGCAAATCTCATATCAATCCGATGGATATTTCGGAAGATTACGGCGATGAAGGTAATCCTATCCAGCTGAAAAGCCAGTTCCTGCGGGATTTCTGCCAACTGGTTTTGAACAGCAAAGAGCTGAGCGCCCAAGAGTGCAGTCTTGTGGACCGCGCAGCGCTGATTACCTACCAGAAATATTTGCTGCATCCGGAGCGTGAGCAGATGCCCTCGCTGCATGATTTTTACAATAATTTGTCTTTGCAGGGCCCGCAGGCAAAAGCGCTTACGATGGCGTTGAGTATGTATGTGGATGGCACAATGGACCTGTTTGCCCACCAGACAAACGTGGATTTGCAGAACCACTGCATCTGTTTTAATACCGTGAAACTGGGCAAGAGTATGCAGTCCATCGGCATGATGACGGTACTGGACCAGATTTGGAACCGCATCACCCGAAACCGCGTGCTGGGACGCCGCACTTGGATTTTCACCGATGAGTTCCAGCTCCTGCTGGGCAACAGCGCCTGCACGAACTACTACTTCGAGCTTTCCAGCCGTGCCCGTAAGTGGGGTGCCATCCTGACTTCCATTACCCAACATGTTCGCTCTGTGCTGAACAACGAAGATGCCCGGCGTATGTTGTCCGACTGCGGCTACATCAAGCTGTTGAATCAGGCCCCGGACGATGCAAACGACATTGCACGGCTGCTTCATATCTCCGATGAAGAAAAGCGGTATATTGAAAATGCCGAGGTTGGCAGCGGGCTGCTGATTGCAGATAAAGTGGTGGTGCCTTTCAACAATACTTTCCCGCAGGACACTGAGCTGTTCCATCTGATGGATACCAATCCTAACCGCAAGAAATAAGCCGGGATTGTAGGGGTTATGAAATGTCAGAACTATTCACGCAAACGGATAAGCAGAAGAAACTCTTTCGGACAGAAGAGGATATTGTAGCGAACATTCAGACTCAATTCGGTATGCCGCATACGGGAAAAGAACTTCTGCTTGATGCAAAAATGGGGCCAAATAAAGACCAGTCCAGTCGTCTGGACTCGGAACCAGACGCGCTATCTGATACAGGAATGTCCGATGATGTCGGTGCCGGTGACACATCCGGAATCCTGCATGATTCTGCTGGAGGTAATAAGAATACTATCACCGGCACAAACACACCGCGCTCCAGTCGTACAAGCGCCTATTATGATTTGCTGCGCAGCCAGCACAAGAACGGTCACTATAAAGCTCATGCATACCGGGTTGTGGATACAATAGAAAGTCCGCTGCAAGCCGGAGCCAGCGCTTTGAATTATCACGATGACTTCGATACGGATGCCGTTCAAAATGCAGGGCTGCACACGGCAGTGGCGCAGACTGTTGTAGAGGGCAATATCATGGCCGCAGCAGCGGATAGCGCTTTTGTAATCGGCAAGCAGACCGGCAATATCCTGAAAGACCTGAAAGACGAGACAATCAATGCGAAGGACGCGTTGAAAGCCGGTGGGCAGGTATTGCGCCTGCAAGGAGGAAAATCCGTTGTAAAAATTGGTGGTGCAACCCTACGCAGTACAGAGCAGTACCTATCTTCATTTCAGGCTTCAACGGATGATTTCACTGGCAGTGTTCCGGGAAAGGTCAAAGAGGCTGCTACCAATACCGGGAATGTTCTGAAAAAGATAACCAAAGTGGTTCTGCACCCACTGCGAAATCTGCTTGCTATGGGAAAAGTGATCCTGATTGGTGCTGTCATCTTGCTGTTTCTGATTATCGTCAGCCTGCTGGGGCAGATGAGTAGCACAACGTCAACCTCTGTGTTTTGTGCGAATCGCATTGAGGATGTACAGACACTTGTGCAGAAAATCAACGACTACCGAAATGCAGCGGTTACCGAGGGCATCTATCAGGCATTCCAGAATGACGTTGACCCCAATGGCAATCCCTACGGATATGATTCCCTCACCGGGCAGCGCAGCAATAATTTGCAGCATGGTGTCACTTGGAACTATGCCAATGGTATCTACAATGATACGGCAGAGATTATCTCTCTGGCAGCGGTATATTACCAGCAGGATTGGCCGCGTTCAGAGCTGTTGTCTGCTTTCAGCGACAATATTCCCTTTACAAAATTCTGCCGAGCATTGGCAGCGTATGGTCTGGATGTGACAGCACAGGAGTCGGCTCCTTATTCCTGTATGAGCTATGGTGGGTGTGTAAATGGCTACCGCAGCGAAGGTGAAGTGGTTTCCATCAAGGATTATCGCCTTGAAACCCATACTTGCAGTGAGGGCGATGATGCCTGCGGGCAGTACGATGCCGCTGCAGAGTGGCACTGGAATGAAGGTCATGCAGAAAATAAGAGTTATTCTATATGGAAAGAGGACGGCACACATGATGTGACCGTCTTTTTTCCTGTCATTTTCCCAGATGGTGCAACAGGCTCTGAACTTTCCGATTTGCCGGAAGAATACAACGCTGTTGCTGATGGGAAAATCAGTGCGACAGACTGCACCGGCAATATTGTGCTGGGTGATAGCGCTAATTTGTACAAGGGTGAACTGAACGACTGGTTTTATACCCCTGACGAGCTGACGGTTACTTTTACTGTTGTGACCGGCGAGGGAGAGAATGCCGTGTCCGATGATTACGAGGTTACTTTCTCCAATGCAACGGCCATACCTTGGTGCCCCGGAGAGTTGAACGATGGGCAGTACGGTCACTACGATCTCGACTGCACGATTTATCTGACAGGCTATGACCGCTACACAGACCCGGAAACGCAGGCCCCAAACGGTGCGGACGGCGGAACCGGAAATCTGGAAGCGCTGGCAGAAAGTTGTGATGCAGGAACTTTGACCCGGACAATCATTAAGCAGGATCAGTACGGTAATGAGTATGCCGGTAATGCGGTATCCGCCCGATATACAAAAACGATCACGCTGCCCAGTGGCGCAAGCGGATTTCAAGGCTGGTATAAAGATGGCGAAGATGCCTACGGCAATGTGGAATGGGCATCGCTTCTGTATCGCATGGACTGGGAAGAACTGTATGGCATTGTAGACGGCATAAAATGCCGCGCCACCGGTAGCGGCATGACCGAGGAAGAACTGCGGCAACTATTTACCAGCTTGAATATTGACGCCACCACCGCGCGCGGACAGGTCGTTGCCTTTGCCCTGAGCTGCCAAGGAAAGTTTGTCTATGCCCAGCCATCTTCGCTGCGCGGTGGACCGGGCAATCCGAGTGTGGGCATCAATCTGGATTGTTCGAGCTTTGTCCAGTATTGCTATTGGGCGCAGAACCTGCCTTTTTCCGCAGGCAGCACAGCCGCCTATCGGAACGCAGCAGATCTAGTCAGTATTTCTCCCTCCGAAGTGCAGCCAGGAGATCTGCGCGTGGTATATGCCTCCGGCGGCGAACAGGGGCACGTTCAGATGGCGCTTGGCGGTGGTGCGTGGATCGAGTGCTGCTATGGCTATGGCGTTGCGGTGAATATGTCCAACGTATGGATGGAGAACAGACCATGCTATTATTTCCGCTATGCGGGATTCTGAGAGGTGTTTTTTATGAGAAAATTTCTCGCATTACTTTTTGCGCTTTTACTTTGTACAGCAACAAAAGTCTATGCAGAAGATACTGCTACTGTAACGGTGACGGTCAAGGATTTGCCGCAAAAATTACAGAACCGCACTGTGATTGTCACACTTGGCAATGGCCCATCTGATACCGAATCAACAGTTATTGTTCTGGATGGGCTGAACAACTACACAGAAACAGTGACAGTTGTGCCGTCAGAATATTACTGCGCTGCTGCTGTGCAGTATGATCCCTTGGGGGATTATCCCTTGCAGGAAATCAACCAAACGACATTTTTGCAAGCAGAAGGCGGGAACCACTACGACCTGATTTATACCTTGGCAGGCAGCAGCTGGTATGAGAGCGTGACCGGCCAGCAACGGCACTACACATTGCAACCGCTGGAAACGCCACCAGAGAACTATGAGCCAAAACCGGCGCAAGTAGGAGCATACCTGACCGCACCAGTTGGCTTTTCCCAACACGGGATAGTTTACTTACAGAATTTGTACACTGATGATGTTTATGATTTGGAGCTTTATGAATCGAATGGGTTGGCCGCTGTTGAACCAAATGCACTGAGCGGAAAATATGCTTTTCTTTCGGCTTATGTTGTTGGCGATGCAGAAAACCGTTACCAATTCAGATGTGAGCAGAAGGAACTCTCAACTGAAAACGGTGTGGACTTTCATTTGACAGTGACGGACACTGCCAATCCAGACCGCGAGATGAGCACGCCAAGCCGAGATCAAAATAGCACGGTGCAGGCGGCGAACAGTTTCAACAACAGAAACACGGATGCACCGCAGCAGCCGACCGCAGTGCCAGAGATTGTTTCCCAACCTGTAAAGCAGCAGAAGAAGCAGCTTGATCAGTTTTCCTTGCTGCTGGACTTCATGCCGGTGGTGCTTGTGGGGGCGGTGCTCTTTGCAGTGTGCCGCAAGCATCGCCGTTGAGACCCACAGGGGTAACCGGAGCGTGAGCGACGGTTAGCAAGCATTGCATCTGGGTCTCACAGATGCAGATCAGGGACACCCTGAAACCCGTTTTGGGCAAACCCAAGCCCAATAGAGGAAGGTGACTTTATGGCGAATCGCAGACGTCCTATACCGAAGCGCATCTGGTTTACGGAGGAGGAGTGGCACTTAGTTGAAGCAAAGATGGTTGAAGCTGAAATGACAAATTTCTCGGCGTTTGGTTTAGAGATGCTTTTGCATGGAGAGGTACGGCATTATGACTTTTCCAATCTGAAACAATTAAATGCTTCGATGGGTCGCATCGCGGGCAGCATTAACCAAATTGCAAAACGCTGCAATGAAAATAAGTCAGTTCATACCAATGATGTGGAGCAACTGCGCCGAGAATTTCTTGAACTGAAAGCCGACTATCCGATATATCTGTTATCAGCGGTCGCTGAGGAGCGGACCGCCCAAATGCAACGCTCCCAATGTGAAGGCATGGAAGCTCGAACTGATGGCACGAGAAATCTATAAAACAATTTGACAGGATCACCGGCAGGAGATTTTGGAAGAATATCGGCGGAAACCGGAAAACGGAGCTACCAATATTGAAAAGATAGAGGAAGCACTCAGCTGGCAAGAACCGTTTCCAAACGGTGAGATTAGCCGGGAATTTCTGGATAGATTTGTGCCGAGAATCTTCTCCATCGATGGACAAAAGTTCATCTGGGAACTAAATCTACTTCAAGAGTCATGCACCGTTCAATGCAATGTGCGCGGAACGTATAATTACCATTCGATTTCGGCGGAAAGAATCATGCCGGGAAAAACGAAATCAGAGAAAGGAGATGGGGCCGTCAATAGGATACTTGAGGATGCAAACAGTACGCGCTTTTGGTATAATATTTAAATTGTGAGCCGGCTTTCATTTTTGCAGTGCATAAGTGTCAGCCATAGCAGAAAGGCAGGTAGAAGAAATGGCATTTTTAGGATCATTTTTACAGTATGCAATTATTATGGTGATTTTGGCAGCAATCGCTCTGGCGGGATTTTTTGCAGGCAAAAAGCTGCGGGAAAACAAAGATGCAAAAGCAGCGGCGGAAGCTGATACGGCAGCAGAACAAGAAGTTAAATAATTTGTAACTATATAGATAGTTTCTTGGAAGGAAACAACTGGTAATTACAATTTTATTAAATAAAAAATGTACGGCAGAGAAGTGCCTGTACAAAAGATTTTGGAGGAACTTAGTCGTGAAGAAATTTTACGGTGAAAACGAATTACGAAGAATGTACCTTGAATTTTTCGAGAGCAAGGGACATCTTAAAATGAACAGCTTTTCATTGGTACCACACAATGATAACAGTTTATTACTGATCAAGGCAGGTATGGCGCCACTGAAGCCTTACTTTACAGGACAGGAGATCCCGCCGAGAAGAAGAGTGACAACATGTCAGAAATGTATTC
>OGZZ01001869.1_pt1 | contig 14570 bp, 18 predicted proteins | sample 1577021 | NCBI WGS metagenome assembly OGZZ01 (sample SAMEA3541526, study PRJEB24748) | human gut metagenome | biome: human gut; feature: human-associated habitat; material: faeces | place: China | collected 2012
CCCCCCGCTGAGGTTCAGCGAAAAACTCTCCGCCCGTTAGGGGCGAACACGCCTGCGGCAGTTCGTGTCCCCCGCTCAGCCGGTGCAGAGAAAAAGGTGCCGCCCGGACAGGGCACCCGCTGACGCAGTTTGTGTCCCCCGCCTAATCACTGCCAGAAAACGCAAAAAACCTCCGTACGAACCATACGGAGGTTTTTTCTATGTCTTATCTCGTCTGCTGGGTGATAATAAACACCGGAATGTACCAAATAAGCTGATACAGCAGGATATTCATCACCGGAAGCGCGTCTGCGGCGTTCTGGTACAGCAGATAGAACACGATCAGCATACCGAGCAGGCCGGCGAACGTGCCGAGCGTCAGCGCCGAGCGGACGGCGCCCGCCAGCTTATCCGCGCCGCGGAGCACCTGCATGAACGGACCGGCACCCTCGCGGGTGAGGATAGCCGCCGGTGCATCGCCCTTGGCGTAATTCGGATTCAGCAGACGATCCACGCCTGCCGGGTCCGGCTGGTCGGCAAAGCCGCGTCGGAGGTCAAACTCCTCCTCGATCATCGCCGGGGAGATATTGAAATCACGAACGGCGAGGACCACATTCATGTGCATGCGGCGCATGAGGCGCATCGCCTTATAGGTATTCTTGGTGGTCTGGTAGCGCATGGTCAGCACGCCTGCAAGCGCGTTATCCACAACCAGATACATATTGATCTGACCCTTATGACCGGATTCGATCGGAATGCCCATCTTGACCATGAGCGCCGCCGTGCCGAGCACGATACGGCTGGTGCCGACAGCGCCGGTTACACCGCCCTCGACCAGACGCACGTCACGCGCGGTAAAGGTGATGCCGAAGCGCTCCTTCGTGGTATCGGTCAGCACGCGGCCCAGCTCCAGACCGGCGGATTCGGTCAGCGCGGCTGCACAGCCGAGAATCTGCTCGTCCGTGATACGGCCCAGATTGTCGATGGCCTCAAGCTCGATCGAGCCGGTCGGGAACAGATCGTTCTCGAGCAGCATAACCTTCTCCGTGCCGCGCAGCAGGTTGGCCTGACGCGCACCCGCAATGGCTGCACCCGAGCGCAGCAGGCGGCTTGCGGTATTCTTGTAGCTTGCGCCGAACGCGCACAGCAGACCGACCGGAGCGGACACCGACAGGATTGCCGAGAACGCCCAGAAGAAGCGCACCGGCTCGCCGCAGTTGAACGAAGCGACCAGCGACAGGATGATTGCGAGCGCTAGTGCAATCGGCGTATAGATGAGCGAGAAGCGGTCAACCGTGTCCGGGCGCTCGATCTCGGTCAGGAACGAACTTGCGTCGTACAGCGGGCACTTGACGGCATTGCACGCGTCAATCTCGCTGTCGTAGTGGCTGTAAACCGCCAGCGGCTGCTCTGCCTCGCAGACGGCACGATAGGAACGCGCCTGCGCCAGACTGCGGCCGCGTGCCTCACGCATTTCGGCGTAAAGCAGAAGGATGGAAACCGCCGTATACGGTACGGCGACGCCGCCCTGATCCGGAAATACCAACAGAGAGGCGCAGTGCAGCAGCGATGCCAGCGCCGCGAACGACACGAGCGTGCCGCGTGCCGGACGGCCGTGCAGCAGCGAGGAAAAGCCGTTGCCGAACACGTCAATACCGATCAGCAGCGCCAGGATCTGCAGGGCAGCCAGTGCGCCGATGCCGATGGTCGGGTTCTGCAGAATATCGAGCACGACCGGAAGCGGCAGTGCCTCAAAGCTCGGTGCAAAGCTGAGATACGCGGCAGCTGCGGCAAGGATCAGCACCAGCAGCGACCGGAACGACAGAATGCCCGAACGGCGGCGTGCCGCGTGCATAGCTACCTCGGGATCGACCAGCTTGATATCTTCCTCTTCCTCGGCCTGATCGGCGGCAATGCGTGCCGCTCTTGCCTGCTTGCGCGAGATGCTTGCCTTGCGGCTTGCTTCCTCGGCAGCGGCTTCTTCCACGATCTCCTGCTGCTCGGCGACCTTCTCGGCAGCTTCCTTTTCTGCCAGCTTGGCCTCGCGGCGTGCCTGCCGCTCGGCGATCTTCTGCGCGGTCCTGCGCTCACGCTCTTCCATTTTCTGCTCGCGCGCCGCGATGCGCGCTTCGCGTGCTTCTTCAACAGACTCGTGTTCGGCGGCTGCAGCGGTCTCTGCAGCCTTCTTTGCCGTTTTATCCTTTTTATTTCTGGGAGCCGTCTGCGGCTCCTCTGCCTTGGTCTCTGCCGCCGGTGCGGGCTGCGGCTCGACCGGCTTTTCCGGCTCTGCCTCTGCCTTAGGCATTGGCTCTGCCGCCTTTGCGGGCGCCTGACCGGACACCTCGGCGATGATGGAATCCAGATCAAATTCATCGGTATCCGGTACATCGCTGAGCATATTTTTCAGCGATTCCAGATCCATATCGTCTTTTCTATCCATGTTCACTTCCCCCTTAATTGCCCTGTGTACGTCGGCGAAGCGCCTCAAACAGCAGCACAGCCGCCGCGTTGGATGCGTTCAGCGAGTTGACACGGCCTCTCATCGGGATGCTGACGATGTAGTCACACTTGTCGCGGGTCAGGCGGCTGAGCCCCTGTCCTTCCGAGCCGATGATGATGGCGGTCGGGCGGTCAAACGGTGCGTCATACAGGCCGACCGTACCGTCAGCCTCCGCGCCGAACAGCCATACACCGCGTTCCTTGAGTTCATCGAGCGTGGACGCAAGGTTGTTTGCCTTGTGTACGCCGACATACGCGAGTGCGCCCGCCGCCGAACGAGCGACAGCCGCGGTCAGACCGACAGCTCTGCGCTTCGGGATGATAACGCCGTGTGCGCCTGCGGTCTCTGCCGAACGGATGATGGCACCCAGATTATGCGGGTCCTCGATGCCGTCGCAGACAACGATGAGCGGCACCTCACTGCGCTCCTCGGCGACGCGGAAAATATCGTCGAGCGAGACGTACTCCTGTGCCGCCGCCTGTGCGATAACGCCCTGATGGTTGCCGGTCGGGCTCATGCCGTCCAGCTTGCGCCGGTCGCAGGTAACGACCGGAACGCGATGCTTGCGCGCTTCTGCCGCCACATCACCGATGTGTGCGCCTTCGGCCACAAACACCTTATCCACTGCACGGCCTGCGCGCAGCGTTTCGAGGACGGCGTTGCGTCCCTCGATCAGTGTGCCGTCATCCTCAACCGGAGGACGGCGTCTGTTTTTTTCATATGCCATAAATTTTTACGCTCCAAAATGAGAAATAACTTTGCATATCCTCAGATACTTTCAGTTAGTTTCATTATACACACTTCCCGACTGTTTTTCAATGTTAGACACGAAAATTATACAAACATCGCCGCAAAAGTGCTGTCCTGCGTTCGACACTTCTCGACAATTCGCTCTGCCTCATTTACACAGCCAGATTTTAGGCGATACAATGAAACCGGACCGAAAGGAGCGAGGACATCCATGGATGGCAAAAAATTTGACAAAAACACGCTGAAAACACTTGTAATCGCGGCTTCTCTGCTGCTGAACTGCGTTTTAGGCGGTGCGTCGTACACCTATTATCATCATCTGGCGGAGCAGATGAACGAGACCGCTTCCCTGCAGTCGCAGGTAAGCCATCTGGAAGGCTCGGTCTCCGACCTGCAGGCGCAGGCGGACGAATCCCAGCCGGCCATTGACGATTTGAAAGCGCAGGTGGCTTCGCTCACCGAGGAGAAGAACGGCCTGCAGACGCAGGTGGACACGCTCACGAGCCAGAAGGCGGATTTACAGAAACAGGTGGATACGCTCAAAGCAGGTGCATCGAGCGGTTCGTCCTCCGGCGGTTCCTCGAGTGACAGTTCGTCCGTCCCGGCAGCTTACAGCAGCTCGGACGACCAGAGCGAAACGGTTTACATCACGGACACCGGCTCCAAATATCACAGCGCCGGCTGCCGGTATTTGAAGAAAAGCCAGATTCCGATGTCGCTTTTCGAGGCCAAGCGGCAGGGTTACACCGCCTGCTCGGTCTGCGGCGGATAACATGAAAAAGAAGCTGAGATTTTGTCTCAGCTTCTTTTGTTTGCCTGTTAGAATAATCTGTCCATATTCTGCCGCAGCATGCGAACCATACGTTCGCAGTCAAGCATGGTATCATCCGCGCCGAACATAACGGCGGTCTGATCGACTACGCTCGTATCCGGATTACTGCTGCCGACCACGACCCGACCGTTCTTCACGCGGTCCATCACGGTATCCGCGTTATTGATGAGGAAATCCAGTTCGTTCATCAGGCTGCTGTTGTAGTAGCGAATCGGGTTGGCCTGCTCGGTCATGCCGCTGCGGATGATCTGCGCCTTGCGCTTGATGGAATCCAGTGCCGCCATAGCAGCGGCCTTATCAGTAATCAGATAGTCGGTATAACTGCCGTTTTTCACCGCAGATTCGCAATCCTCGAACTTTTGCGTATCCGTTCGCATATCGAGCAACTGCTTCATGAGGTTCGTCGCGTAGTTTTCCATTTCGGCGCGTTTGCTGTCCGAAAGCGGCATCCGCAGGAAGATGGCATTCACGTCGTTCTCCGCCTTGGCACTGTACCACGTTACGTCCATGCCGGTCAGCTCACCGATGTTGCGCAGCGGCAGATAGATGGAGTTTCGGTAAAACAGCGGATAAATCGTCTCGCCCTTCTGGTTTTTGAAGGTCTGCTGTTTGCCATCAACGAGCACCTTCACGCCCTTATCGAGCGTAGCCGTGCCGGTCGCACCGACATATTTCACGCCTTCCTTGTGGTACGCATCGTCATCCGCACACGGATACGACTTTTCCGTAGTACCGGACAGGAACACCGTGCGCGATGCACTGTCCCACGAGATATTTTTGCCCATCCAGCGGCCAACCGTGCGCAGCGGCATGTAGGTCGAGCCGTTGTAGCTCAGCGCCGTGTAAACCGTCTTGCCATCCTCGCTCGGGAAGGTGGCCGGAATGCCCTCTGCATAGATGTCCGCGCTCTGCGGATTGATTTTTACGGCAGTGCGGGTCTGCGCCGTATTCTGTGCAGCTGCCTGCACCGTACCCGACGGTATATAGGTCTGCACATTTGCTGCGCCTGCGCTCATCATCAGTGCGGACGCCATCAGGCAGCCCGCGAGTGTGCCGCTTACGATTTTCTTGAACTTAGTCATAATTGCCCCTCCACATAATACAGTTTTTTCTATCCATACCTATGGTATACAACAAAAATCATATTCTGTCAATCTATTTTCCTGATACTATTATAACGACCGGGAGCGCCGTTTTGTGACAACAAACCGCTACGAATTTTTTCAAAAAATTTGCCACAGAAAATCCTGCTCAGGCGTTGTATAATTGAATGGTATCATTTCCAACCCGAGGGGGAACCAAATTGACACAGGAGCAAATCCTCTTTTTCGAGGAATCATATACAAAGTATTACAGGATGATGGTGCAGACCGTTCTGCCCATTGTCGGCAGCCGCGATATTGCCGAGGACATTGTAGCCGACACCTTTCTCATCCTGCTGGCAAGGATCAACAGCGTGATGGAGCACGAGCAGCCGGTCAAGTGGCTGTTCCGTGTGCTGAAAAACAACGCTATCAGCGAATACCGCGCGCAGTGCAGACACGCGGTCGCGCCGCTTGAGGAAAGCATCCTGCGTGCAGCCGAACCCGAGCTGATACCGTTTTCCGGTATGCTGCCAAAGGGCTTATCCGCGTCCGAACAGCGCATTCTGACCCTGCGGCTCGCTGAGGACATGGACTATTCCACCATTTCGGGAATACTCGGCATTTCCGAGACCGCCTGCCGCAGCCAGTACAGCCGCGCACGGCGGCACTGCGCCGAACTTATGGAAAGGAGTGACGACAATGCAGGATTCTAAGCAGATTGACGAGCTGTTCCGGCTGATGGACGCGGTTTGCGAAAACGGTGATGCGGCTCTGCCTGCGCTCGAGCAGTATTTGCAGACGCAGACGGACGCGCCGGAAATCGACACAGAAGCGTCGCTCAAAAAGTTCAAAGCCGACCATAAGGAATTTTTCGTCAAGCCGCACCGCGGACGGCGGCTGTGCTACCGCATTTTTGTTGTCGCGGCGGCTGTTTTCGCCGCAGGAACCGTATTTGCGCTGGCTACCGGACACAATCCGTTCGACTATGCGGCGATGTGGGGTGCGGAAACATTCGGCTTTTACCATGATGATTTTGCTACGTCAGAAGATGGAAAAATCATTTATTATCCAGATGGTTCACATGATGACCGTACAGACATGCCCGACTATGACCATACCACCTATACTGCGTTGCCCGAAAATGATACTTCTGCCGCAGCAGATTCAGCAGAAACACAAACGCCAATCGAAAAAGGTGAAGCACTTCCTGAATATGCAGATTTACCCGATACCGATTCATCTGATATAGGATTACAAAAAGGTACTTCTTCTTGGGATGGTTCACATACAATAGAATGGTTTGAAGTCGAAAATGTATCATTAAAAGAGACTTTAACGGCATTGCAGATAAACTATCCAATGGCACCATCTCGGCTTCCCGATGGATATAAACAAACTCGTATCCAGGTTACAAACGACCACATGCTCGGTGCTTATGATGTGCGTGCGGATTATGCCAATGGTGATTCTAAAATGTTTATTCAAATCTTAAAAATCACCGACACAACCGGTGATACGATTGAAAAAGATGATCGACCTGTCATTGAATATACCAAAGAAAATACAACATGGTATATTATGCACAACTTACAGCGGTTGAATGCTGCTGCGATGATGGACGATTATGAGGTGCTTATATCTGCTCCCATATCTGTTGACGAAATGAAATCCATCATCGACTCCATCTACGAATAACAAAAACCCGATCTCCAACAGACGCAATGGAGATCGGGTGCTTTTTTATGCGAAAATTTTATGGTACGCGTGCGAGACGTAGCCGCCGACAGCGGCGGTCATTTCCTTGGACGCCACGGCTTTATCCGCCACGGTGACGATCCACGCGATTCTTGTGCGCGGCATGGCCGCCAGCGGAAACATATGCCGTGCAATGGCTTCGCACTCCCGCTCGGACAGACCGAAGGTATGCTTGGCGCGGTCGGCTGCGATGTGGCCGTGAATGAACCCGTGCATGTGGGCAATGCGGTGCACGCCGGAAAAATGGCTCAGATAGCGACGAAAGCGCTCGCCGTGCCAGTCATAGCCGAAAAAGTCATGCAGCAGCGCGGCACGGACAACCGAAGTCGTTTCGCTCTCCGACAGACGCATCAGGCGGGCGATCTGACAGGCTGCTTCCGCTACCGCAACGGAATGGTCATACACAGAGTTGTCCAGTCCGTGGTGACAGAACGTGCGAAGCTGCTGAAAACGCGGATGTGCAAGGATATCTCCCGCGTACTGCTGGATTTCACTGTCCATCGGATCCACCTTCCTTCCTTTTGATGTCTTTATTATAGTGCGCTTAGTGCACAAAATCAAGAGGTAATTTGTAACAAGTTTGTGACAAAAATACCAACGATCTACTTAGCCGAGCGGCGGCGTGTCCAGTATCATCTGCCTGTACTCCAAATCCTCAAAGCCGAGCATGTGATAGAGAGCACTTGCCCGCACGTTGCTTTCCGTTACCTCCAGACGATATCGCGCGGCTGTGTTGTATTTTTCGTGCACCGCGGCGATGAGCCTGCTGCCGATGCCCTTGCCGCGCTGCTCGTCATCCACCATGATTTCCTCCAGCCAGACGCACAGACCGCCCGCCTCATTCGACCAGGTGAGCGCCAGCAGACAGTACGCGCACGGCTGTCCGTTCTCGTCCTCGGCAATCAGGCAGTCCGCATACGGCGTGCCGTGCAGGAGCAGCTCAAACGTGCGTTCGGCGTTCTGCTGCGGGATTTCATGGTCGCAGGCAGGCGTTTTGTAGAACGCATGGCAGCGGTCGATAAAGAATTCGCGGTCAGCGGCTTCAATAGAGCGAATACGCATAGTTTCCTCCTAAAAGAACAGGGCATGTCCGTTGACACACCCTGTTTTACTGTAAATTAAATCTGGTCGAGTGCCTGCTTGAGGTCTGCGATAATGTCCTCAACATTCTCCAGACCGACCGAAATACGCACCATGCCCGGCTCAATGCCTGCGGCAACCAGCTGCTCATCGGTCAGCTGACGGTGGGTTTCGGACGCCGGATGCAGCACGCAGGTGCGGATGTCGGCAACGTGAACCTCATTGCACGCCAGCTTGAGGCTGTCCATGAACTTCATCGCCGGAGCGCGGCCGCCCTTGATGTCGATGGACATAACGCCCGAGGTGCCCATCGGCAGGTACTTCTGCGCACGCTCGTAGTGCTCGTTGCCCGGCAGTGCGGGATAGCGAACAGATGCGATCTTGTCGCTCGACTCGAGGAACTTAGCAACGGTCAGCGCGTTCTCGCAGTACTGGCGCATACGCACCGGAAGGGTCTCCAGACCGAGGTTGAGCAGGAACGCCGAGTGCGCCGCCGGATAGCAACCGAAGTCGCGCATGAGCTGCATACGCGCCTTGATGATGTATGCCATCGCGCCGAACTCGCGGGTGTAGACCACGCCGTGGTAGCTTTCGTCCGGCTCGGTGAAATCCGGGAACTTGCCCGATGCCGCCCAGTCAAACTTGCCGCCGTCCACGATCACGCCGCCGCCCTGTACGGCATGGCCGTCCATGTACTTGGTGGTCGAGTGGATGACAATATCCGCACCCCATTCGATCGGCCGGCACAGCACCGGCGTTGCGAACGTGTTGTCCACGATGAGCGGTACGTTGTTCTTGTGCGCGATGTTCGCCCACTTTTCAATGTCGAACACGGTCAGAGCGGGATTGGCCAGCGTCTCACCGAACACAGCCTTGGTGTTGGGCTTGAACAGCTTCTGCACTTCCTCCTCGCTTGCCTCTGCGTCCGCCCAGATGCACTCGATGCCCAGCTTTTTGAGCGTTACGCCGAACAGGTTGATCGTGCCGCCGTAGATGGTGGAAGCCGCGATGAAGCTGTCGCCTGCCGAGCACAGGTTAAGGATGGACAGCAGGGATGCCGCCTGACCCGAGGAGGTCAGCATCGCGCCGACGCCGCCCTCGAGGGACGCGATCTTTTTCTCTACCGCGTCGCAGGTCGGGTTGGCGAAGCGCGAGTAGATGCACTCTGTCGGCATATCGAACAGGGACGCGATCTTTGCGGTCGAGTCAAAGCGGTAAGTGGTGGACTGCACGATCGGCATGACGCCCGGACCGCCGTTTTCCGGCTTGTAGCCTTCATGCAGGCATTTTGTTTCGATTTTCATATAGACTACCTCTTTACTATGATTTAACACAGAAGAATCTTCACTTATTGTAGCATGCAGAAGCCTGTCGGTCAAGGCAGTTCGGTTGAACAAACAGCGATATCATGGTATGATAGAGACAGTACGAAGGGAGGCAAACCGCATGAAGGATCTGCTCATTACCCTGCTGAATACAGCGTTCTGGGTCGGACTGCATTTCGGTACGGCTGGCGCGGTGTGCGCTCTGCCGAAGGACGTGCAAACGCGGTGGTTCGACCCGAACCGACGGTTTTTCACGGTTTCCGACTGGGAAATGCGGGTTTTCCGCAAGATCGGTCTGCCGAAATGGAAGGACCGGCTGCCGCAGTTCAATCCCGAATTTGACAAGCGGCACCTCAAATCCGGGCGGGATACGGCATACCTCGACCGTTTTCTGTTCATCACCTGCCGTGCGGAAGTGATTCATTATGTGATCGGTGTGCTCGGATGGGTGTCGCTCACGTTCTGTCTGCTGAGCGCCGACCGGACGGCGTGGCTCATCCGGTATGCGGTCATTGCGCTTGCGATTCAGCTGGCGAACCTGCCGTTCGCGTGGATTCAGCGATATAACCGGAAACGGCTGCTCAGCGTCCGCAAAAGGCTTTCATTACGGATAGAAATTTGATATAATATAAAGATAGCATAAGGATAATCAAGGAGATTTTGCAATATGACTGACGAAAAAATTGCACGCATCAACGCGCTTGCCAAAAAGGCCAAGACCGAAGGACTGACCGACGCAGAGAAGAAGGAGCAGCAGGAGCTCCGCGCAGAGTACGTTGCCGATTTCCGCAAGAGCCTGAAGGCACAGCTGGACAACACGGTGGTTATCAATCCGGACGGCAGCTCGTACAAGCTGAAGCAGGACAAAAAGTGATGCAGCTGCCCGAACACGCGGCACACGCCATCCGGCGATTAGAGCGTGCCGGATTTGAGGCGTGGGCGGTCGGCGGCTGCGTGCGCGACAGTCTGCGCGGTGTCCCGCCGCACGACTGGGACTTGTGTACGTCCGCGTCTCCGGCTCAGATGCAGGCCGTGTTCGCGGACGCGCGTGTGCTCACGACCGGACTCAAACACGGCACGCTGACCGTACTCACGGACGGCGGCCCGCTCGAGATTACCACCTACCGCACGGAGGGCGGCTACTCGGACGGGCGGCATCCGGACGGCGTGCGCTTTGTCACCGACATCCGTGAGGATCTGGCACGAAGAGATTTCACGGTCGGTGCGATGGCGTGGCACCCGGAACGCGGTTTGTGCGACCCGTTCGGCGGGCAAACCGACCTCAAAAACGGCGTTCTGCGCGCGGTCGGTGATGCAGACACCCGATTTCAGGAGGACGCGCTGCGCATCCTGCGCGGACTGCGGTTCGCATCCAAGCTGGGTTTTGCCATCGAGCCGGAAACCGCCGCTGCCATGCGGCGGCAGGTGCATCGCCTGGACTGCATTGCCGCCGAGCGCATCCGTGAGGAACTGACCGGTCTGCTGTGCGGCCGCTATGTGCAGCGCACGCTGATGGCTTATGCCGACCTTATCACCTCTGCCCTGCCCGAGCTCGCGCCCATGCAGGGCTGTCAGCAGCAGAATCCGCACCACCTATACGATGTGTGGGAGCACACCGTGCGCGCGGTCGGTCAGGTACCGGCCGAGCCGGTGCTCCGGTGGGCGATGCTGCTGCACGACAGCGGCAAGCCCGCCTGCAAGACCGTGGACGAGCAAGGCATCGGGCATTTCCGGGGACATCCCAAGGCGAGCCTTGCGCTGTCGCGCGAGCTCCTGCCGCGGCTGCGGTTCTCGAGCGCGGACACCGAACGCATTCTCCTGCTGGTCGAGCGGCACGACACACCGCTCGGTGACAACGAAAAGCTGGTGCGGCGCAGTCTGTCGCGCATCGGAGAGGCGCGGTTCCGCGACCTGCTGGCGATCAAAAAAGGTGACGCGGTCGGTCAGGGCACCAGCCGCGACTATGTGGCACAGCTGTTTGAGACCGAAGCGCTGCTGAACCGCGTACTCGCGCAGGAGCAATGCTTCTCGCTGCGGCAGCTTGCCGTAAACGGAACCGATTTACAGGCGCTTGGTCTGCGCGGCAGGCCGGTCGGTGAAATGCTGCACGCCCTGCTGGATGCCGTGATAGACGGCCGGACCGACAATCGGCGGGATACGCTTCTGTGGCTTGCCCGCACCCGAATGGAGGAACAACATGTCAAATAAAGAGATTTTCATCGAAACCTACAACAAAAACATCCATCGTCCGGGCGCAGAAAAGCTGCTTGCGTGGCTCGAGGGCACGGATTTCTTCACGGCTCCCGCGTCCACACGGTTCCACGCTGCGTATGAGGGCGGTCTGCTCGACCACTCGCTCAACGTGTACAACGTGCTGATCTCCAAGCATTTCAATCCCGAAACCGACGATCTGGAAAGCTACACCATCGTTTCGCTCCTGCACGATCTGTGCAAGGCCGGTTTCTACAAGACCGAGCTCCGCAACCGCAAAAACGACCGCGGCGAGTGGGAAAAGGTGCCGGTTTACGCAGTAGACGACCAGTTTCCGTATGGTCACGGCGAAAAATCCGTGTTCCTGATCGAGCGGTTCATGCGGCTGCGCACCGAGGAAGCGATCGCCGTGCGCTGGCACATGGGCGGCTTTGACGAGTCGGTCAAGGGCGGCAGCTTCGCACTCGCGCACGCGTTCGAGAAGTACCCGCTTGCCGTAAAGCTGCACCTTTCCGATCTGGAAGCGACCTATCTGCACGAAAGCCGAGGAGAATGAGCATGAAAACCAGGGAATTTTCCATCTCGACCGATCACGAGGGCATGTACAATATCACCGCCAGACTGCGTGAAGTCATCCGCGAGAGCGGTGTGCAGAGCGGTCTTGCCGTGGTGTACTGTCCGCACACGACCGCCGGTATCACCATCAACGAAAACGCCGACCCGGATGTGCAGCACGATCTGCTGCTCGGTCTGCGCGAGGCGTTTCCCGACCGGCGCGAGTTCCGGCATGCCGAGGGCAATTCGACCGCGCACCTCAAGTGCAGCTATGTCGGCCCGAGCCAGACCGTGCTCATCGAGGACGGCAAGCCCATCCTCGGCATCTGGCAGGGCGTGTATTTCTGCGAGTTCGACGGTCCGCGCCATCGCCGCTACTATATTAAGGTAATGGCGGATAATTAACTTGCACTTGCTTTTCCGCTCTGCTATAATAAAGTCAAACATACTCTAAAAAGGAAGATATTCTCATGGAAGCACTGGAATGTATCAAAACCCGCCGAAGCATCCGCAAGTTCACCGAGCAGCCTGTGACCGAGGACGAGGTTCGTCAGGTCGTTGAAGCTGCCGCCTTTGCGCCGAGCTGGAAGAATACGCAGATCGCGCGCTACATCGTTGTGACCGACAAGGAAAAGAAGGACAAGCTGGCCGACAACTGCATGCTCGGTTTTGCCTACAACCAGAAGACCACCCACGGCGCACCGGCGCTGGTCGTGCTGACCATGATCAAGGGTCGCTCCGGCTACGAGCGCGACGGCTCGTTCTCGACGCCGAAGGAGGCGGGCTTTGAGATGTTCGACGCGGGCATCGCCGCGCAGACATTTTGTCTTGCCGCGTGGGAGCGCGGCGTCGGCACGGTCATCACGGGCTACTTCGACGAAGAGAAGATCACGAGACTTTTGAACTTGCCGGAGAATCAGAAGGTCGGCTGTGTTATCGGTCTTGGCTATCCCGATGAGGAGCCCGCCGCGCCGAAGCGCAAGGGCGTGGAAGATTTGCTGACGTACAAATAAAAAGCTGCAAGCGCCCGAGGAAAACGCCCTCGGGCGCTTTTTCGCTTGATTCGGACAATGCTTTCTGGTAAAATAAGCAGTATAAAAATATAGAAAAATGAGAGATATGGAGGCCATAAGATGAAAAAATACAGCTTATCGGTTATTTGCGTAGTGCTTTTTGCACTGCTGGCTGGATGCGGCAACAAGGAAACGTCAAACATAACGGTCGATTATGGCGATTCGGCTGTCTACACAGAACAGGATATGGATGATGCGATAAAGGTGATCGAAGAGATGATCGGTTCGTGGGAAGGCTGCGAATTACATAGCATTTCATATTCGTCAGATGACGTCTGCACGGATGAAAAGAACCTTTCGTGGATGAATGATTTGGAAAAGGCAAATGACAACGATCTGGCTTTTACACAATGCATCATGTTCGACAGCAGCTTTCGCTCTCCGAAAGAGGGCGGCGGAGCTTGGGAGCCGGACACGGAATACACATGGTCCTGGTGGTTGGCTCGCAGCGATGGCGGGGAATGGAAACTGATGACTTGGGGATATTAAAGTGATTCCCGGTTTGAGGCTCGTATTTCCGACGGCACAAAGGGTATGCTTTTCGCGTCTTCTGCAAATCCTACCGGAAATGACTTTCGGGAGGACTTTGCGATGAGAAGCGAAACGAAACCCTCGCAGGACGAGGAGAAAAACGGGCAGGAGCCGCTGCTGCCGCCCATTCAGCCGGTCATCGACTTCGGCTCGGTCGTCATCAAAAATAGCCGCGCGGCCATCCACTGCCTGACGATCGCCGGACAGATCGAGGGGCACATGCAGCTGCCGAACACGCAGAAGGCGACGAAATACGAGCATGTGCTGCCGCTGCTGGCGTATCTGGAGGAGAGCGACGACATCGACGGCGTTTTGTTCCTGCTCAACACCGTCGGCGGCGATGTGGAGGCGGGGCTTGCCATCGCCGAGCTCATCTCAGGGATGAAAAAGCCGACGGTCTCGCTCGTGCTCGGCGGGGGACACTCCATCGGCGTGCCGCTTGCTGTCGCGCCGATGGTGACGATGATCGCGCCGTCGGCGTCGATGACCATCCATCCCGTGCGCACGAGCGGCACGATCATCGCCGCGCCCCAGACGTACCAGTATTTTGAGCGCTTGCAGGAGCGCATTGTGCGCTTTGTGACGAAAAACTCACGCATCGGGCGCGACGAGTTTTTGCGCCTGATGATGGACACGCAGGACCTCGCCTCTGACGTCGGCAGCGTGCTCTACGGGGAAGAAGCAGTGGCCTGCGGCCTCATCCAGCGCATCGGCAGCCTCTCCGACGCGCTCGACGCGCTGTATGTGCTCATTGACGAAAAGAAGAAGTAAAAAGCCTCGCAGAGTTTCGTGCCGCGCACGGCACGAAATCAATTCAAATCCGTTTTCTGCCGCGACATGTGCGCCCTCCAGAGGGGCTTCTCTTGCCCGCTGCGGGGCAATTCACCTTCTGGC
>OGZZ01001874.1_pt1 | contig 14541 bp, 9 predicted proteins | sample 1577021 | NCBI WGS metagenome assembly OGZZ01 (sample SAMEA3541526, study PRJEB24748) | human gut metagenome | biome: human gut; feature: human-associated habitat; material: faeces | place: China | collected 2012
TTGCCGCACGACTCACAGCTTGTGGCCATCTGGCGGGAGTGCTTTTTCTTTTGTGTGTGGGGTGTTGGTTCTATCATATGGCAATTCCTCCCATTTCTTACACTTCGCTTTTCCGTTTCGGCGCTTCCGGCAGAGGAAGAATTTCTATTTTTCATCCACCACCTGGAAGATATAGAATTTCAGGTAATAGGACTCATCCGCCGCCCACAAAATTGGATGATCCGGGGCCTGGGTGCGGTATTCTACCTGACGAAGGCGTTTGTGGACGTTGTGAGCCGCCTGGTTGATGGTTTTCGTGAAGAGTTCGTAGTCCATAAAGTGGGAACACGAACAGGTGCACAGATAGCCGCCGTCTTTGACCAGTTTCATGCCGCGCAAATTGATTTCACGATATCCCTTGATTGCGTTTTTGATAGAGTTTCTTGATTTTGTGAAGGCCGGCGGGTCAAGGATAACGACGTCGAATTTTTCTCCCTCTTTTTCAAGACGTGGCAACAGTTCAAAGACATCCTCGCACACGAAAGATGCTACGTTTTCCAGACCATTTAAGGATGCGTTTTTCCGTGCCTGCTCTACGCCGAGCTCTGATGCATCAACGCCGATAACTTCCTTTGCTCCTGCATATGCCGCATTCAGTGCAAACGATCCGGTATGGGTAAAGCAGTCGAGCACTCTCGCGTCCTTGCAGAGCTTCTGCACAGCCAGACGGTTGTATTTCTGATCCAGGAAGAAACCGGTTTTCTGGCCGTCCTTGACATCGACGAGATAGTGGACACCATTCTCGACGATTTCCACGCTGGTGTCAAACGGCTCGGAGAGAAATCCTTTCACACGCTCCATGCCCTCCTGCTCACGCACTTTTGCATCACTTCGCTCAAACACGCCGCGGATCTTAACCCCGTCAGCTGCCAGAACCTCCTCCAACAGGCGGATAATCGTCATTTTCATTTTGTCGATACCAAGTGCCAGCGACTGAACGACCAGCACATCGGAGAATTTATCCACTACGAGTCCCGGCAGGAAGTCTGCCTCGCCAAAGATCAGGCGACAACTCGATGTGTCCGTCACTTTTTTGCGGTACTCCCAGGCATCCTGCACTCTTTTTCTCAAAAATGCTTCATCGATTTCCTGGTCGATATTTCTTGTCATCATACGGATGCGGATTTTGGAATGCTCATTGATGAAACCTCGTCCCATCGGGTATCCGTCAAAGTCGCGCACCAGCACGATATCTCCGTTTTCATATGCTCCTAAAATCGAAGCGATCTCATTATCAAAAATCCAGGCTCCGCCCTGCTTTAAGGCGCGGCCCTCTCCTTTTTTCAGTGTTACAACTGCGTTGCTCAAAAGTTTTTCCTCCTTAAAACAATATAGTTAGTCATATCTAATCATAGACAAATGTGTTTTGCTTGCATTCTCAAAACCGCGCTTCCAGCGCTTTTTGCTGCTGCGCAGCTCCTTTTTGCACGAGTGAACTATAACGTCAGATTCCTCTTCCGTCAAACTCCGGAATGAAACTCTCCTCAGCCACCGGGCCTTCCTGTAAAAAGGCGTTGGTGACGCCGAGGGAAAACGTATAGTCCAGCAGACGCTCATACTCCCGCTTTGTCGTTTTCCGGTTCAGCGGACTTATGTTTTCCACCTGCGGAAGCGGCGTGTACTGGCTCATGAGGCTCAGCCAGACGGTATCGCCGTACGTCTCATAGACGTATTTTACCACAGCTTTTGCATTTTTTACAGCACCAGGCAGCAATAAATGGCGCACAATCACACCTTTTTTCATCAGACCATTCTCATCGAATACAGCCTCTCCTGTCTGACGCACCATTTCCGCCAGCGCCCGTTTTGCTGTTTCCGGGTAATCTTCTGCCCGCGAGTACACTTTTGCAAGGGAGGAGTCCATATACTTAAAATCTGTCAGATAAATATCGATCAGCCCATCCAGGGCCTGCAGGGCTTCCACGCTCTCATACCCGCCGCAGTTATACACAACCGGCACGGTAAGTCCCTTTTTCTTTGCCTGAAAAAGTGCCTCCCGGATCTGCAGCACGTAGTGGCTTGGTGTCACAAGATTGATATTGTTTGCATTCTGTGCCTGCAGCTCCAGAAAAATGTCCGAAAGCCGCCCGATCGAAATCACTTTTCCGCTCTCCATCTCCGCAATATGATGGTTCTGACAGTAAACACACCGCAGATTACATCCGGAAAAGAAAACCGTCCCCGACCCCGTCGTCCCGGAAATACACGGCTCCTCCCAGAAATGCAGTGCAGCCCGCGCCGCCGCAACCCCGGAGGGCGCCTTACAATATCCCGTCTTTCCATGCTCCCGGTCCGCTCCGCACTTCCGCGGACAAACCCGGCACCGGCTCATCTCCTGTTCCAAATCCAGCATAATATTTCTCCCTTTTCTCTTTAGAAAAAAGCCGTGTCTCCGGAAAATAGTTCTTCCACAGACACAGCTTTTGTATTTCTATGCGTCAATTAATATGCCAAAATTTCATATCCATCTTCTGTTACCGCAACCGTAACCTCCCACTGGGCTGACGGTGCGCCGTCCTCAGTGTAGACAGTCCAGTCGTTGTCGGAGTCGATGAAGATCTCATCCGTTCCGAGATTGATCATCGGCTCAATGGTGAATACCATGCCCGGTACGAGCAGCATTCCGGTATCGCGTCTTGTGACATAGCTGACGAACGGATCCTCGTGGAACTCCAGACCGACGCCATGACCACCGATGTCACGGACAACTTTATAGCCCTGGCTCTGGGCAAATTCATTGATCACCGCGCCGACATTGCCAAGCCGGTTAAACGGACGTACTTCGGAGAGTCCAAGCTGTACGGCTTTTAACGTATCTTCCACCAGCTTCTTTGAAACCTCGTCTACCTCACCGATGCAAAACATACGGGAAGAATCAGAAAAATATCCCTTATAAATAGTAGAAACATCGACGTTGATGATGTCTCCGTCCTGCAGAATTTCCTCCTCATTCGGAATTCCATGGCATACTGCATCGTTGATGGAGGTACACACGCTCTTCGGAAATCCTTCATAATTCAGCGGTGCTGCAATTCCGCCGAGTTCTTTTGTCTTTTCTGCGACCAGACGGTCGATATCTTCCGTACTCATGCCTGCATGAATGTTTTCGGCCACATAATCCAGAACTGCAATATTGACAAGACCGCTTTCACGAATTCCATCGATCTGATCAGGTCTTTTGATAATTTTCTTCGGCGGAATTTTCCATCCCTTTAATTTATAAGAATTGATTTTCTCATCCAGCGCCAGATGGCAGTCTTTGTACTTCTTCCCGCTGCCGCACCAGCAGGGATCATTTCTTCCAATTTTTTTCAGCATAATGTTCTATCCTCTTTCTGAACGCGGAACGACAGATCCGATTTTCTGTCTCCCGCTGAAATTCATATAACTCCTCTACTACTTTACCACACTCCGGCAAAACTGCAAGCAAAAGTTCCCAAATGAATAACTCTCTCAAAAGAGACCATCTGCCCAGATGACAGATCCCGTTTCTCCCAGAATCCCAATCGCCGACTCCGGCCCGTAATGCACCATATCTTTTGTGGTCAGCAAATGCCAGCCTCCTTTCCTGTCGCTGCCGAAATATGGATTCCAGGTAAAATTACAATTCAAATCAGGTATATTTGCCCCGATTTCCGGCAATACTTTTTCATGAAACCACCAAAGAAAGTAAGAAAGGAAGATGCACGATGAGTGGAGATGCAGAGCTTTTAAACTTTATTTACCAGAACTCCCAGATGGGTGTCGACACGATCCGGCAGCTCATTGGAGTCGTTGAGGACAAAGACTTAAAAGAACATCTGAAAACCCAGTTTCAGGGCTATGAGGAATTTCATCAAGCGGCAAAGGAGCTGCTGAATGAACACGGCTACGATGAAAAAGGCCTTGGCATAATGGAAAAAGCACGCACGTATTTTATGATAAACCTGCAGACTATGACGGATCCGTCCGTCTCACACATTGCCAGCATGCTGATTACCGGAAGCAGCATGGGCATCGTCGAGGCAATCCAGAAGTACCGCCAGTATGAGGACGCGGATCCCAAAATCCGGGATCTGATGGATAAGCTGCGAAAATTTGAAGAATACAACATGGAAAAGTTAAAAGATTTCTTATGAAAATCATATTCAGCCAAACTACCCGCATCTGCAGACACGCTCTAGTAGCAGCTTCTTTTAGATGCAAAGGAATCGAGAAACGATCCGGTACCGGCACAAAACAGTGCCGCACCGGATTTTGAGTTGTTTTGACCGTTTTACAAACTTTACATACATTTAACACAAAACTGTTTTTAGATGTGTTATCTTCTAAATGTAGGTTTTTTCTCGAGTAAGACCTGCAAAACGTGTATCTATTGTTAAAACCACGAAAAGAAAAAGAAAATTACGTAAAGGGAGAAATTATGGACATTTTTGGAGTGTTATCCTTTGTCGGTGGCCTTGCCATGTTCTTATACGGCATGAGCACCATGGGCGATGGACTGACCAAACTTTCCGGCGGTAAACTGGAATACCTGCTGGAAAAGCTGACATCAAAGCGGATTATGGCAGTTCTTTTAGGTGCCGGTGTTACCGCAGTTATCCAGTCCTCTTCTGCAACTACTGTTATGGTTGTCGGATTCGTAAACTCCGGCATCATGAAGCTGAACCAGGCAGTCGGCATCATCATGGGCGCCAATATCGGTACCACCATCACTTCCTGGATCTTAAGTCTTACCGGCATTCAGGGCGACAATGTATTCATTAAAATGCTGAACCCGTCGTCCTTTTCCCCCATTCTTGCAATCATCGGCGTTTTTATGCTGATGCTGGCAAAGAGCGATAAAAAGAAAAATGTCGGTACCCTGTTAACCGGTTTTTCCATTCTGATGTTTGGTATGCACACCATGAGCAGCGCTGTATCACCGCTCGCAGATGTACCGGAATTCACGGGACTTCTCGTAAAATTCTCCATGCCGGTTCTAGGTGTTCTTGCCGGAACCATTCTGACCGCCGTGATCCAGAGTTCCTCTGCTTCTGTCGGTATTCTCCAGGCACTCTGCGCAACCGGTTCCGTCAGCTACGCCGTAGCCATTCCGATCATTATGGGACAGAATATCGGTACATGTATTACCGCACTGCTCTCCTCCATCGGTACAAGCCGCAATGCACGCCGTACCGCAATGGTTCACCTTTATTTTAACATCATCGGTACTGTTCTTTTCCTGGTTCTCTTCTATGGAATCAATGCCTTTGTGCATTTTCCATTCCTGGAAACCTCCGCAAATGCAGCCGGCATCGCAATCGTTCACTCCGGCTTCAATATTTTTGCAACACTAATCCTGTTCCCGTTTGCAGACGGACTGGTCAAACTTGCGAAACTGACCATTCCGGACGGACCGGAAGAAAAAGCAGACGAAGCTGTTCAGATGCTCGATACCCGTTTCCTCGACAGCCCGGCTTTTGCTCTGCAGCAGTGTAAAGTTGCAGCCGCAAAAATGGCAGAACTGACCGAAACCGGCCTTGTTACTTCTGTTGACCTGATGGCCTCCTACAACGAGGCGGATGCGGAAAATGTAGATATTCTTGAGAAAAAGGTGGATCATTTTGAAGATGCCCTCGGCACATATCTGGTGAAGCTTTCCAGCGAAAAGCTTTCCCCGAAGGACAGCCAGACACTTTCCATGATTCTGCACTGCATCGGCGATTTCGAACGAATTTCCGATCACACCGTCAACATCATGAAAGCTGCAAGAGAGATGCATGACAAGAACCTGCAGTTCTCTTCTGACGGAGCCGCAGAGCTTGCTGTTTATGGAAAAGCAGTCAAAGATATTGTCAGCCTGACCTTCTCCGTTTTCAACAATGAGGATGTAAAAAAAGCAAATGAAGTGGAACCACTCGAGCAGGTGATTGACAGCCTGAATTCCAGCCTGAAGAACCACCACATCGAACGGCTCCAGAGTGGAAAATGCACGATCGAGCTTGGTTTTATCCTTTCCGATGTGATGACCGACTTCGAACGGATTTCCGACCACTGCTCCAACATTGCCGTCTGCGTCAGCCAGATCCACAGCGGATCCTTTGATACACATGAGTATCTGCATGCATTAAAGAAAGAAGAAGAATTTGAGACAGAATATAAAGAGCTGAAAAAACAGTATCAGCTGCCAACGCTGAAAGCCTAAAAACAGACTGTACTGTAACCATAAGCTTGTACAACCGGGAATTTTTATGGTAAGAATCTTCCCTTCCTTAGGCTATCACTGTTTTGTTTTATTACCATATCACAGATGCATTACTCAATCTACTATTTTTCTCTGAATTTTTCCCAAAAATACCGACTGCCCATCAATATTGATATATTCTACATTGGCAGTCGGTATTTCTATTTCATTCTATTCTTTTCTTTATACAACCTGATCCTTCGCAATAAATACCGGGAAGGAATCGGTTCCTTTGAGCTGTTTTCCTTCAGATACCGTAACGTATTTATCAGAAACAACGTACTCAATCTCAGCGCCTGCTTCAATCACAGTATCCTGCATCAGAATGCAGTTCTTTACTTTTGCTCCCTTGGCTACCTTGACACCACGGAACAAAATGCTGTTTTCGATTTCGCCTTCGATCACACAGCCGTCTGCTACCATCACGTTTTTCGCTTTTGATCCGTTGATATAACGGGTCGGATTGTCGTCGCGGACTTTGGTATAGATCGGGTTGCCGGAGAAGAGACTATCGAGATTCTCATCTTTTAAGAGCTTCATGTTCTCATCGAAATAGCTCTTCATATCGTCGATTCTTGCCTGATAACCGGTAAACTCATATCCCTGAATGTTCAGTTTCTCCGTTTGCGGTGCCAGGACATCACGCTCAAAGAATTTATTTCCAAGGACAAAGCCTTTTTTGATTTCGTCGATCAGAAGCTTACGCTCCATCACGTAGATATTCATCGATACATTTTGTACTCCGTGTTCCTCTGAGTTTACAAAAATCTTGCTGATCTTCTGTCCTGCCATGGAGAAGGTGTAGTGCAGATAATTGGTTTTCTCGTAAGAGCTTCTGACGCCTTCCGGAATCGGCTGCTTGGTATAAGCTGCAGTAACATCTGCGCCGCTTTCGATATGCTGATTCAGCATCTCTTTGAAATCAAAATTGCAGGCAATGTTGGTATCTGCCATAACAACGTATTTTTCTTTCTGCCATTTCAGGAAATCGAGAACATTTGCCAGTGCTTCCACTCTTCCGGAGTACACCTGAATTTTCTTCTCGGAATAAGGCGGAACAATGTTTAAGCCGCCTTTTTTTCTGGCAAGATCCCACTCACGTCCGGAGCCGAGATGATCCATCAGCGAATGGTAATTTTTGCGGACGATAATGGATACATTTCCGATTCCGCAGTTTACCATGCTGGATAAAATAAAGTCCACCATGCGGTAACGGCTGGCAAAAGGAATGGAGGCCATCAGACGCTCGTTTACCAGATCCGGTACCTGCTCATCATAGCTGTTTGGGAAAATGATGCCCAGTGCATCTGCATTTGCGTTTACCATTCTTCTTCACCATCCTTTACATTTGCATTTACCATTGCATTTGGTCCTACTTTGGCACGCTCACCGATATGGATTCCGGATCCGATGGTGGCAACACCTTTTTCACCGTCATGCGGCATTTCTCCTACCACGGCATTCTGGCCAATCACAACGTTTTCCGCAACGATACAGTGTTTCACGACTGCTCCGGATTCGATCACGGTTCCTCCCATGATAACGGCATCTTCTACTTCTGCGCCCTCTGCAACCTTTACACCAGAGAACAGAATCGAACGTTTGACATGACCTGCAATACGGCAGCCATCGGTGATCATACAGTTTTCCACAACAGCGGTTTCGGTGATCTTATGGCCTGTTTTTCCGCTGTTTCGGCTGTAAATCTTCCAATCATTGTCAAACAGGTTGATTCCGCTGTGTTCCGGATCGAGGATTTCCATATTTGCCTCCCACAAAGAGGAGATGGTTCCTACATCTTTCCAGTATCCGCTGAAATGATAAGCGTACATATTGCGTCCGTCTTTTAAAAGATTCGGGATGATGTTGTTTCCGAAATCGTTCGAAGAATTCGGGTCTGCCTCGTCCTCAATCAGATATTTTTTCAGGATATCCCAGTTGAAAATGTAGATACCCATGGATGCCAGATTGGATTTCGGCTGTTTTGGTTTTTCCTGGAACTCGGTGATTTTGTCATTTTCATCTGCTACCATAAGTCCGAAACGGGATGCCTCCTCCCACGGCACTTCCATAACCGCAACGCTGAATTCTGCGCCCTTTTCCTTATGGAAGCGGAGGAAATCGCTGTAGTCCTGTTTGCAGATCTGGTCTCCGGAAAGGATGATGACGTACTCCGGATCGTAGCTCTCGATGAATGGAATGTTCTGGTAGATGGCATTTGCAGTTCCTTTATACCAGTCAGAACCTGAGGCTTTCTGATAAGGAGGCAGCACGTGAACACCTCCATGGAGGCGGTCCAGATCCCACGGCTGGCCGTTTCCTATGTACTCATTTAACACCATTGGCTGATACTGTGTCAGAATACCTACGGTATCAATTCCGGAATTTACGCAGTTAGAAAGTGGGAAATCGATGATTCTATATTTTCCGCCAAATGGAACTGCCGGTTTTGCAAGCTTCTCGGTCAGCGCATAAAGGCGAGATCCCTGACCTCCGGCAAGAAGCATTGCTATCATTTCTTTTGCCATAATCTATCCCCCTGTTTTAATAGATGCATTCATTATAACACACTATTTGCTCTATGGACAATCTTTTTGTGCATTTTTCACTATTTTTTATTTTTTTACCGATTTTATTCTGTATTTTTCTCCAGTTTTACAGTTCTTTCGTGAGCTTTTTACATTTTATGCCACCAAGCTGGGCTTGCAGATTGCGGAAATCGCTTATCTCTTGCAGTCACAGCCTTGCTCCTTTGACCGTACAAAAAGCAGCCCCGCAAAGCCTTATGGTAAAGGTCTGCGGGGCTGCTTCTATGTTTTTTTGATTTTTTATGCTTTTGTAACGGTAACTGCCTCTTCGAGTTCGAACTGATCACCGTATGGTTTGCAGTCATCATATGCGAGGGACTGCAGAACAACATTCAGAATGCGGTATGCACAGGTCTGAAGCTGTCCAATCGGCAGAGTTCCGTCTGCAACAGATGCTACAATTTCCTGACGGTTTCCTTGCTGGCCAGGCATCTGCAGATCGTTTCCTGCAAGAACACATTCTCTTGAAGTGGAATGTCCGTATTTCAGGTTATATTTGTAAGCGAACAATCCGCTCATGTCCTCTGAGGTTCCCCAGTCGGTCATGACATAGCCTGCGAAGCCCCACTCATCTCTTGCTGCTGCGGTCAGAAGGTCGTGGCTGTTGGCAGTATGCACACCGTTTACCAGGTTGTAGGAAGACATGATCGTCATCGGCTGTGCTGTCTTGACTGCGATTTCAAAGCCCTTCAGATAGATTTCACGCATTGCGCGCTCGCTGATGTGCTCATTGACGTACATACGGTTATCTTCCTGGTTGTTGGCTGCAAAGTGCTTGATACTGGTTCCGATTCCGGCATGGGACTGGATTCCTCTGGTATCGGCTGCGGCACACATACCTGCCACCAGCGGATCTTCCGAGTAGTACTCGAAATTTCTTCCGCAAAGCGGATTTCTGTGAATATTCATGCCAGGCGCCAGCCATACGGAAATGTGGAATTCTTCCATCTCTTTTCCGACGATATCACCGCATTTCCGGATCAGATCCATGTTCCACGATTGCGCAAGAAGCGCTGCTACCGGGATTGCGGTGCAGTACTGGAAATACTCCGTGCCGCCTTCCGGAACTTCGATTTCATTTTTGTTAAACGCATCTTCCAGAGGATTTCCGGAGGATACCATCTTTCCGTCTGCATCAACGACAAAGTGCGGAATCAGACGAAGACCGGCCGGACCGTCTGCAAGAATCGTATTGTAAATACCTCTGTCCTCAAGAAGAATGGAAGTTGTATCTCCCGCTGCTCCAGGCGCCATATCGGAAGAAGATCCGATAAATCCTTCCTGGCCAAGTCCGTCTGCAGTACCATTGCAGACGGCAGCCATCTCCTCTACGGTCAGCTGCGATACGAGATCTTTTAACGTCGCTTTTCCGCTCTTTACATCTGCCGCTGTCAGCTTCTCTCCCTCATAAGCCGGGAATGCTTCCGGTGTCTCACTGTAGACAACAGTCTCCGTCTTGATGCATTTGCTGCAGATATCGATCTGTTTTGCAGCTGCTTTTTCTTCTGCCTCACCTTCATAGCTGTACGGTGTTACGCCTGCTTTGGAGAGTTCCTGTGGAGCGTCATCTGCCGGGAAGAGATTCTTTCCCTGAACCGTAACAACGGTCTCTTTGAGATTCAGGGCTGCTGCTACTTTCGTTGTTCTGGAGCTGTTGCCGACACGGATGTAATACGTTCCTGCCTCGAGTACCCATGCTGCTTTTTTCTCATCGTAGGAAGCCATAGATCTCGTCGGGAAGGAAATGGTAATCGTCTGGGACTCACCCGGCGAGAGCAGATCGGATTTTCCGAAGCCGCCAAGCTCCTGATACGGTTTCTCAATCGTGCCATCCGGTGCGGAATAGTAAACCTGTACGACTTCTTTTCCGGCGAATGTATCACCAATATTCTTTACGGATGCGGTAACGGTAACGTTCTTGGCATCTGCCTCCACGTCCCTTACTTCCGTCTCAAAATCAGTATAACCTTTGCCATAGCCGAAGCAGTAGTTCGGGGTTACGTTGAAGGTGTCAAAATAACGGTAGCCGACATAAATGCCGTCGCTGTAATACTCATCGTTGGTGTCACCGTTGTTGTGGCTGAAATTTTTTGAGGACGGATAGTCTTCATAGGAAGCAGCCCATGTATCAGTCAGCTTTCCGGATGGGATGCTCTTTCCGAGAACAACGTCTGCAACGATGTTTCCGGTTGCATTTCCGGCCTGTCCTGCAAGAAGAATTGCATTCAGTCCTTTGATTTTCTTTAACTCTGTGGTGTCTACAAGGTTCGCAATATTCAAAATTAAAACTGTTTTCTCATAATGCTCTGCCAGATAGGCAATGTCTGCGAGCTCGTTTTTTCCGAGCAGATAATCGCATGCTCTGTTATAGCGGTCTGCACCTTCACCGGAGTTTCTTGACAGAACATAGATAGCGGTATCGGTGTCCTCTTTTTCGGTAATTACCGGCACGTCAGGCTGTGCAAATACTTCCGAGAACATAACAGCAAAAATCGGAACGTGAAGCTCCTCTGCTTTTTTTGCCAGCTCTGCCTGATATGCAGCCTGCGCATCTGCAAGCACTTTGTCATATTCATCGAGCCATTTACCAGTCAGAATTTCAAAGCCGGCCTCTTTTAAGCCCTGTTCGATCGTAACAACCGTTCTTGTGTTAACGTCTCCGGAACCGGTACCCCCTTTTACCGTGTGGCGGACGCCGTTACCATAAACTGCGACTTTTCCTGCACCGGCAAGCGGCAGGGTTCCGTCGTTTTCAAGAAGTGTCATGCACTCACCGGCCAGTTCACGTACCAGCGCGGAATGTTCTTTTTCTCTTGCAGATACTTCTCCTGTTTTTGATGCATAAAATGTTGCCATAATTCTAATACCTCCCAATAATAAATTCACATATAGCGCTTATATTGTAACGCATTTTTCGTCATTATGCAAAAGTTTTTTCACCTGTTTTCTCATATTTTATTTGTATTTTGTGCATTTTCTCTTATTATCCGACTTTTCTGTCTTTTTTTCGCTCATTAATTTCTTTTTTTATTTTTTTATATTGATGCTTTTATTCTATTGATTTTCTGTAAACGATACGCTTTTTTACCTTTTTTTCGTCTTCTTTTACAAAATTCGTTGACGCGTTTGATTTTGGCAGTATAATGGAATCAGAGATCAATTTTAGGAGGCCCCCATTATGTTAAAACAACTTTCTATTTTCGCAGAAAATAAAAAAGGCACGATGCAGCAGATCACACAGATTCTGTTTGAAAACGACGTCAATATTTTAGGTTCCGTCAACAACGACAGCGCAGAGTACGGCATTGTCCGCATGGTCGTTTCCGATCCGGATAAAGCAGAGCAGGCGCTTCAGGCTGCCGGTTACATGACACGCCAGACGGATGTACTCGGTGTCGAGGTAGTTGATCAGCCGGGTAACTTAAATTCCCTTCTGAAAACACTGCTTGAGACAAATATCGACATCGACTATATCTATCTCTCTTTCAACCGCGAGTCCGGCTGCCCGATCATGGTGTTTCATGTACCGGATGTATACGAGACAGAAGCAAGCTTAAAGAGCAAGGGATATACCGTTCTCTAGAGCATGTTTGAAAAACACGAAAAAAGACATCTGGCGAAGTGATTTTTCACCCCTGCAGATGTCTTTTTTCTATATCATCTATTCTTTTTCTTCATCCTCAAACAGGTGATCCCGCGTAATGTTTTTTGCCCACAGTCCGCTCTTATACCGTTTCAGAACCCACGGCCATTTTACAAACTCGTCTGTACACAGCAGGAAATAAACCACAAGGACAGGAAGCTTGAAGACAAACGCTGCAATAAATCCAAGCGGCACCGCGTAGCACCACATATCAATCGTATCACAGACCAGTCCGAACTTTGTGTCACCTCCGGCACGGAATACTCCGGCAATCAGCGTTGTGTTGACGGCAGTCCCCATAATATAATAGGTGTTAATCAGCAGCATATATTTCAGATAATGCATCGCGGTCTCATTTAAAGAAGCAAATTTCAATACAAACGGCGTGATACCCAGCACAACCAGTCCACCCACAGCTCCGGCAACAACCGTCAGCTTCAGCAGTTTCGATGCATATTCCTTCGCCTTTTCCAGATTTCCTTCTCCCATAACATTTCCAAGCAGAATACCGCCTGCACTTGCCACACCAAAGCACAGCACGGTTCCGATATTTCTTACAACGACAACGAGCGAGTTTGCCGCTACCGCATCGCTTCCCAGATGCCCCAGGATCACAGAATACATCGAAAATGCAACGCCCCAGGAAAGATCATTTCCAAGTGCCGGAAGTGAAAGCTTCACAAAATCGGAAAACAGCAGCTTGTTGCGGATGAACATGTACCGCAGATCGAGCTTGATATCCTTACTCATAATCGACACAATCACGCAGCCGATCAGTTCAATGACACGCGACATCGCCGTTGCGATTGCAACACCGGTTGCTCCAAGCTTCGGAAATCCGAAGAGGCCAAAAATGAAGCATGCGTTGAAAAATACGTTCAGTGCGAATGCCATCATATTCATCGCCATGCTGATCGTCACACGGCCGAGGCTTCGAAGCACCGCAAGATAGATCTCCGTAATGCCCCAGCACAGGTAGGTCACACCCATGACGCGCAGATACGAAGCACCGATCCGGATCAGCTCCGCATTATCTGTAAACAGACGCATCATCATCTGTGGCATGGTAAATGCAACGAGCGCCACGAGAACAGAGATGATCATGGAAAAACGAAGAGCGATTCCCTCGATGATCTGAATGGCTTTGTAATCTCCCTTTCCATAATACTGGGCACAAAGCAGGGTAGCACCTGTACCAAGACCGTAGTATACCATGAACAGGACATTGGAATAATTTGCTGCCAGGGAAACTGCGGAGATGGATGACTGACCTACAAAGTTCAGCATGATAACGTCAGCAGAATTGACCGCTGCACTGAGCAGGTTCTGAATGATGATAGGGATGACAAGCTTAACGATCTGTGGATAAAAGTCATCCCGCTGCGAAAGTTGATTTCTCATTTCCTCCTCCAAAAAAAATACAATTACAATGATGTGAAAAACGGTAAATCACATATATGGTAACTGTGTCAGCTTTTGTAAAAAATGAAAGCAGACATGATTGCACGATAACATAGTTTACAGGTAGTGTCAATCGGCAAACTGCAAAATTGTTTAAACAACTTACGGAAAAATGACGAATACAAAAATGTGTAAAAAATTGTATCAGCGGTTGTTGAGATTTCCAATCCATGATAAACTGAATGGAGATATTTTTCAGAGAAAGAGGAGTAAAAAATATGCCAGTTTTTGATTTCAGCGCAGCACCGGCAGATAAAAAAGAGACAAAACGCCAGTGCACATATATAACGTTTCGTTCCAATGAAACAAAAGCCACGCCGGAGAAACCGGTGCTGATCCTGGATAACAGCAAAAGAGAGTGGAAACATCATTCCTGTGGATATTTTCCCAATCCTGCGAAGCAGACTGCATTTGAGTTTAAGGAAGAGGACGGTGTTTTCCCGGCAGACATCCTGAAGATCGATTCACGTTTTACAAGCCTGATCAAATGGCTCGGAGAAAATCATATCAACATCCGTCTTTCCGGACAGAATACAGAAGAAGGATATGCTGTTTACAAAATCCGCGAGATCGCTTTTGGCGGAGGCACCAAGCTTTCTGCTGAG
>OGZZ01001889.1_pt1 | contig 14464 bp, 14 predicted proteins | sample 1577021 | NCBI WGS metagenome assembly OGZZ01 (sample SAMEA3541526, study PRJEB24748) | human gut metagenome | biome: human gut; feature: human-associated habitat; material: faeces | place: China | collected 2012
GCCAGCCCGCGTTTGGCAGTTCGCTGAAGAAATCCTCGTTGAATGGCGTGAAAGTCACGGCTTTCGGCACTTCCAGCATCCGCATGATAACGGCGGAAAGGCTGAGCGCGATGTCGCATATCTGCCTGCTGCACACAAGCAGAAAGCTGAATGTTGCGGAGCGCAAGAACAGCCTCCCCGGTTCCTCGGCTTCAATGCCGACACCGGAGGCCATGGAGCGTAATGCCTGATACGCCAGATTGCCGATGAGCAGCGCCCAGCCGACCGCCAGCAGAATGGTGGCAATATCCTTGACGACCGGCACGCGGGACGCAAAATACGAGGTATCTACGCGCAGCAGTGTCATAAGCTGCCGGAGCAGCTTTTCCACCATCTCGTACCACATCGTTGCCAGCCATTCAAACAGCGCTTTGATAAGTTTTTCGAGAATAGGATGACCTCCTCTTGCAATAATGGCAGAATAATTGTATAATACTAATAGAATAAACGGAGGTGATTGGGATGAAAATCAAGTCTTCAACTACTTTAAGAAATGATTACAATACTGTATCTAACTTGGCTCATGAAACGCAGGAACCTATTTATATTACGAAAAATGGAGAGGGCGATGCTGTTTTTATGAGCGTTGATGCCTTTGAAAATCGTGAAAAGATACTGCAGCACCGTGCAGCTGTCTTGGAAGCAGAATTTTCCCGTTTAAATGGCGATCCTACGTATTCGATTGATGATATCCGAGCTATGCTAAGGGAGAAGTATCAGAATGCCTAAATATGATATCCGTATTTTGACTCCGGCATGGCAGGATATTGAACGTATAGCGGATGTCCACATGTTATCAGTAGGCCCTAAATCTGCAGAGGCAATCACGAATAAGCTGATGGGTAAAATAGAACTTTTGTTAGAACAACCACTGATGGGTGCATTGCATTCTGATGAGTTTCTTGCAATGCGTCAATTTCGCAAGATGATTTGCGGAAACTACATTATTATTTATAAATTGGTCGATACGACAGTATTTATCTATCGCGTGGTTGATGGTCGTACGAACTATCTGAAGCTGTTCTATTAATCACTCCAGCGTAGCCAGACCGTTGAACAGCGGGCGGACATAAGCGATAAATGCGCCGATGCCGTTGATAATGACCCAGGCAAGCCAGACGCGCTTGAGCCAGTCCCACGCCTGATCTGCTTTCTGCTGCGTGCCGGACATTTTTGCGCCGATGACCGCAACGGCAGACATCAGACCGGCGAGTACCGTGGAAACACCTGCGATTTTGGTATAAACGTCTTTGATAATGCGGTTTGCGGCTACCCACATATCTTCGACCGCGAAAGCGTGCGGCAGGAAAAGTGCTGCCAGAAGCAGCAGAATCAGTGCAATGCGGTACACAAGGAAAATACTCCGCATAAGCTGCGAATAGTTGATGGAAAGATGGACTTTGTTCATAATTAGGAATGTTCCTTTCGATAAAATGATGGAGTGTGAATCATGCAGTGGACAACAGATATTGATCCTGCCGGATTGATCATTGCGCTGGAGCGACTGGAAGACCGTTTTCAAAAGGGAGAACGGTCAGTGAAGCTGCAAGCCGAAGCACAGCAGATTATTCGGCAGGTGCAAGCAGCTCAATCTGTTCAAAAGAATTGGCGACAAGAAATCATATACCGCGCCCATCGTTTGATGGAGCAAAAAGAAACGGAAGCTGAATGAGCTTCCGTTTCTTATTTAATTTCCTGACCGACTACGCACAGCCGATAAGACGGCTCGTTGGCAATGCAGGTCAGCAGGATAATGCGGTTGTCTGCGGTGGGGTCGACTTTTGGGCACTTTTTATGTAGTCTTTATACTGAGTCAGGCTGGAAGACGTCCGGCCGAGGTAACGCGGTACGTCCGTACACCAAGCGAAGTGCGGTAGGTAATTACATCGCCCACCTGTACACTGTTCAGCGTACCGAAATACGGCCACGAGCCGCGATTGTGGCCGCAAAGGGTTACGTTTCCGTTCCAGACCGAAGTGCCGTCTACATGACCTGCGCCTTTCCGCATACTTTCGTATGTTGCGCCGGGATAGACATACGCGAACAGCTTGCGATTGCCGATGGATACCGCACCGAAATGACCGTTTGTGACGGTGAGCTGCGTTTGAGCCGTATAACTGCCGCTTTCCGCGCCTGACAGCCGATTGAACGACACGTTTTCCATGCCGTTCAGCTTTTCGTCTGTGTTGATCTTCTGTTCCACGGAGTCACCCCACGGATCAACATACGAACCGACCGGAATGATATCTGCTACAGAGAAAATGTCTTTGCCACGTCTGAGTTATCAGGAATGTGCCGTCCCCATACCGGCGGACGGAACAATGATAGCTGCACCGCCGGAGTTGTCCGCGCTGTCAATATCCAGCGCACGATTGGACGATGTGGGTGCGTAGAAATGATTCGGGTACAGATCTGCGGAGTAGTGATACTCGAGGGCAGACGCGAACGGGAACGTAAAAATGCCGCACATGAACGCCGTGCAGCATAACAGTTTGTGTTTCATGGAAACCTCCTCCTAAATGAAAACCTCGCCGCTTGTAATGAACGGCGAGGTTTTTGTGTATGAAATTTGCAATTATATACCATATTTGGCTCTCAGAACAGCCAAAGAAGTTTGTGCTTCAAAAACTTTTTCTTCTCGAATATTGTTTTCTGCATCATCAAGTTTTCGGAAAATGTTGAGGATATCTAATTCGTTCTCAGATGTCTTCATATTCATGACATTGCCCCTCCTTCAGCTCTATTGTGCCATGTCCATATGAAAATATCAAGATGCTGCATACAGAAGCACAAACTTTTTCAAGGGACTTTTCCAGCAAAGCATCAACTTTTTCCAACGACTTTTCGATAGAAGTATCAACTTTTTCAAGGGACTTTTTACGCCGAGTAGCAACTTTTCAAATTCTCACCCCAAAGGCATAATCGCTTCCCACGAACGACTCAACTACATGATGCTGCGCTTCTTTGCCGGTTTCGATGGCAATATCGCGCCCTACGAGGCGTTTTGCCAGCTTGCGGCGCAGAATAACGGTATATTCTGTTTCGGCGTGACCTTGCAGCGCACTCAGCCGTATTTTCGGTGTCCGAACGCGCACAAATTGGCGGCTTACCACATCGTGAATGCGGCGTTCCTCGTTGTAGACATAGACGCGCGCCGTGTGCCAGAGAATGTATCGAACGATCAAAAACACCAGCAGGAGAACGCCCGCGGCGCAGACGATTACGATCTGCGAAAGCGTTACATTGGGATCTAAAAACGGCATGACAGGTATCTTGCTGCCGACATAAGTTACGGTATACGTCACATGATCCACGCTTGTTTTGGCAATCTGCCCGCGATAAACGGCACTGGCTTGATAACCGGTCGCAACCTGTCGGCTGGTGTAGGTAGTTTTACTGTAAACCGCGGTAGCTGTCCAGCTGTTCGGTACATCGGAGTCCGACACATTGGCCGCCTCTGTCCATGTCAGACCGGTGCGCGGCAGGCTCAAACCGTCTGCCTGAACCGCTTCGGGGACGAGCGAACGGTCATTGTACGGCAAGGTGTAACTTTTCGTGACACTGTGCGGGTGACTGTCCGTTACGGTTTTGTATCCGGTCGCTTCCACCTTGATGCTCTGTAAATCGAGCGTTAAATCACCGACAAACCCGTCCTTAGCATAGGTTTTCGTGACCGGAAACCGGTCAATAACCGTCGCTAAATCGGAAGAGGGCGCGTCTATCGTTACCGTGTCCTCCGCGTCCTTTGTATCGGTTTTATACTGTATCGATTTATCCATACGGTCATAGCGATACCAATATCCATTCTGTTCAAAAGGCTGCTCTTTGAGTGCCGCCGGATCAAAGTCCGGCGGCATTTCATATGTTTTCGTCAGCGTAGGAATGCCGTTTATCTCGATCGGCTCTACACTGACCGGCGTAAAAGCAGCCTGATCTCCATCAAGCAATACTTGCTCCGTACCAACTTCTGCTGCACCTGCCGCACTGATAAACAGTGCGGCAAGAAGTGGCATCATCAGCCACCGCCATTTCTTTTTCATTATCGTTTTCCCTCGTTTCTGTAGTTAGTAGCCGGTCTTCGGCAGCGTGGGCTTGGTATAGATCGGTGCACGATGGATTTTTGTTACCCACGCACTCGTCGAACTGTCCCATTCGCCCTGATACGAACCACCGCAGTCTACGCGATTAGTAATGTTGTAGCCATTTCCCATATACGGCGGCACATAGACGTAAACCGTTGCCTTTTCCGTCATCTTGAATCCGGCGGGGACGGTGCCAAACTCGTAACGAATATCCGTCACATATTCACCGCTGGCCAGCTTGAGCGACCCGGAATCCACCTTGAACGAATAGCGGTTGGTGGAAAGCAGGTTGTCCGCAAGCACGCGATAACCGTTTTTATTCGTCTTATAGGTGATTTTGTACCAGACACGCGCATTATAGGTGCCGGTCGTTATTGTACCGACACGAACGGCATCTGTCGGAATACGGTCATGCCAGAAGAAATTATCCAGCGGCACATTGGACTGATTTGCAACATTTGTGATATCGTAACGCATATTATCGCCCGCATCCACCGTGTAATTGCCCGTCTTCTTAATGCTTGTTTTGATGCTTGCGGCATCGTTATACATCTCGATGCGAACCGCATCGCCCTCGACCTTCAGTTTGACTTCAACCTTCTGCGTGTTGAGCTGATAAAATCGCGGAGCCTTAATTTCACGCACAAAGTAGCGTCCCAGCGGCAGCGGATTGGAGGCTGCTATACCTCGAGAATCTGTGGTAATCGTATCTACGATACGTCCGGTTTCCGCGTTTTCAACCTCAAACACCGCGCCTTGCAGCAGACTGCCTTTGAGCTGATTTGTGACCGGATTATCCTGCGAGGATTTCTTTACCACCTGAATTTGTCCGAGAACCGGCGTGTTTTCCACGACCAGTCCGGTCGTTTCTCCTCGCCGAATACGCAGCGTGCGAACCGTGCTGTCCAGCACATAACCCTGTGCCGCCGCAATTTCCTCGACTTTCAGCTTGATTTCGCTCTTTCCATCCGTCAGAATGTCGCGCAGCTCGATATAGCCGTCCTGGTCGGTAGAATATTCGCCAATGAGGTTGTTTGCTTCATCTTTTACGAGGAAACGAACGCCGTAAATGCCTTTCTTCGTTACCGCGTCAATCTTCTTAATGCGGATACTTGCCAGCTTTTCGTTCTGAAATTCAACGGTCGCCAGTTCACCGGATTTGACAATAACGTTCTGCGGTGTGCTGTCCAGACGATAGCCTTCCGGACAGGAAAGTTCCGTGACGACGTAAACGCCGTCCTCCAGACCGCTGACTGTCGCCAGACCGGCGGAATTGGGGGTGTATTTGCCGATAATTTCACCGTTTGCCTTGGCAACCTGGAACACGCAGCCGCTCAGCGGTTTGTTCGTGCCTTTGATGATTTTGCGGATTTGCAAACCGTAGCTGCGGCTGTTCGAGAAAACGACCTCATAGGTCTGACCTTTGCGGAGCTGCACCGTTTTCGGCGTTTCGTCGATTACATAACCGTCCGGCGCTTTGGTTTCGGTGATGATATAGGTTCCGGTGTCAAGTTCAGCAAGATGTACAATACCGTCCGCATCGCTTACAACATTTTCACGAACAACCGAACCATCGCCGCGCGTTACCTTAAAGGACGCGCCTGCCAGCGGTTTGCTGGTCTGTGCATCAACCTTTTTGATGAGCAGGCCGGGTTTCTTGGTGTTTTCGATGGTAAGCGTGTAGGTTTTGCCCTGTTCCAGCGAAATTGTGCGCGGATTCTTATCCAGAATATAGCCGCCCGGAGCGGTAATCTCGGTCACGATATAATCTGCGGCATCCAGTCCCTCGACGAAGGCTGTACCGTCCTCGCCGGTTGTAATGTCCTCGCGGATCACATCACCGTTCGCGCGTGTCAGCTTAAAGACTGCACCGGACAGCGGCTTCTTGGTTTCGGCGTCAATCTTGGTGATAGACAGTCCCGGCTTCTTGGTGTTCTCAACCGTAATCGAAGTATCCTTATCGGTCGTGTGTTCGATCTCCAGCGGTTTGTCGTTGAGGATATATTCTTTCAGCGTTGCAACTTCCTGCACCTTGTAAGTGCCTGCCGGAGCCTTTTCGATGGTGATTTTACCATTCTCATCGGTGGTGTAGTCACCGAGCAGAGTTGCATCACGCCAAATCTTAAACTGTACACCCGCCAGCGGCTGCTTGGTCTGGCTGTCCACCTTGATGACCTCGAACTTCTTCTGTACGGTATTGTCCACTACGAGATCAACATTGCCGTCCGTCGTATGCTCGATGGTGATCGGTTCCTTATTCAGCACATAACCGGCAAGAGTGTGATACTCGCGGAAAGTATAAGTGCCGCTGTCTGCGTAGGAGATCGTGAATTTACCGTCTGCACCGGTGGTAAAGTAGCCGATGCTCTTGCCGTCCTTGAAGCCTTGGAATACAACGCCCTGCAACGGTTTACCAGTATCCTTGTCAATCTTGGTGACGGTAATGTCCTTCTTCATCACATTGGGAATAGTGAAGAAAGTCGGGTACTCGGAATTGTTTTCGATGGTGAATACCTTTTCATTCAGCACATACTTCGGGTCGGTGATGACCTCCTGCGCCTGATAAGTGCCCGGCTCTGCATACGGAAGCCAGATACGACCATCTGCGCCGGTGGTGTAGTTGCCGAGCAGCTTGCCGTCCTTGTAGATGGCAAAGGTTACGCCCTCAATCGGCTTGTGGGTTTCACTGTCGATTTTCAGAATACCGAAATGCTTCTTGATGGTATTGGCAAAGGTCAGGGTCGGAATTTCAGCCTGATCCTTAACCAGCTCGACCGTCTGCTCACCGGCATCCATGTTATAGTGCTCAGTATCGCCGCCGGTTTCTTTGATGCGATAAGTGCCGGGCTGCAGGTTCTCGACCATCGCTTCGCCGTTCTGGTTGGTCGTTACCGTAGTCAAATGCGCATCATTGTAATAAACATCAAACTTCCAGCCGGACAGCGGAACCTTGGTTTCCTTGTCGATTTTCACAATGCGGATGGATAATTTTTTTGTATTTGCAACATCGACTTCGCGGATGAGCTGCGTCGGGTCTGCGGTCGGGTCAATGTAGACCTCGTGTACCTGCTCGTCGCGGAGATAACCCTGCGGCGGTTCGGTTTCGACTACCTGATAAAATCCCTTGGGCAGATCGTACAGTCCGGCATTGCCGTTTACATCGGTCTTTACGGTTGCAAGTACCTGACCGTCGCGGCGGATTTCGAAAGTCGCGCCCTCCAGCGGCATCTTGGTTTCCTTGTCGAACTTGTAAATCTTGATGCCCGGTCGCGGAGCGTCCTTAAAGGACAGCTCGATGTCCTTGCTGTTGTCCCATGCAAAGGTCTGAATGTCCGAACCATCGGTAGCGTAACCCTCCGGCGCGGCGATCTCGTATACCTCAAAAGAGCCGGTCGGCAGGTCGCGGCCTTGAATTTCAAACTCGCCCAGCGCATCGGTGGTGTAGGTGTGCTTGAAGTTGTTGTCGATGCCGCGCACCTCAAAGGTAGCGCCCATCAGGTTGCGACCGTCTGCGGACGAAATCTTGTGAACCTTAAAGGTGTGATCGTCCGAGTTAGCGAGCTTCAGCTCGACCGTCTGACCGCCCTTGGTGCCGGTATTGACCGTCTTGGACGGGAGCAGGGTGTAACCCTCCGGTGCTGCGGTTTCCTTGACAGTTACGGTTGTGTTAGTTGGTAATTCTGTAAAGATTGCTTCACCGTTACTATCTGTTGTTGCCGTCTTATTCTGTGCTTTACCTGCATCAGTATAGGTAATCTGAAAAGTACAGCCATCCAACGGAGCGCCGTCCTTATCAGTTTTCATGACTTTCAGCTTTACTTTATCTTTTGGGACAGTGGTCGAACTGAATGACAACTTATTACTGGACAGCTTAACAGCCGGTTCAACCAAAATGACAGGCTGAATACCGGAGCTGTTCGTCGATGCGACATAGACATTGTAGCGGTCAACATTCATGCTGGTTAAGAAAGAAGTAGACAGCTTAGTGCCTGCTGTGTCCATCTGTTCGGCAGTAGATTTGGGGATACAGAAGTAAAACACCTGACCGAAAGCCATATCATTGCCGTTCTTATACAAGGTCTTGTCGCTGTGAACCTTGCTCAGTGTCAGCAGGCCATCGCTGCCGTTCTTGTTGCCGTCCTCGTCCATGATGAACGCGCCGGACGGAAGATTGGATGCACGCACAAAGATACGATTGCTGCGAACGAAAGTTGCAGATGCCGCAGCCATCGGCAGCACGAGATAATCTGTACCATCAATCGACTTTTCGGCAAATACACCGGACTTCACAATACCGTTCGGCAGATCGACCGAGCCGGTCTTTGCATTGGCGGCATTGTAGGTTGCACTGCCCGGTGTATAATTGATCGTGTTGCCGACCCATGGAGCATGACCCTTGCCGCTGCTGCCCCAAACGCCGTCAAACTCATTGCCGTATTTCAACATCTCAATGGCGGCATAAAGAGTAAGTGCTTCAGAAGTAGTAGATGCACTTAGCGTCTTGCCGGACGAACGGTAGCCGAGCGAGGTGGAACTGGGATAGGTGATACCGAACTTGCTGTTAGCCGCGATCTGTGCATCACCCAATGCACACCAGATAGCAGCCTGCGAAGCAGAAAAATACATATCTGCGGTAAAGTTACCGGCGTTAAGCACCTTGGAACCGCTGATAAAGGTGTTCAGAGTGTTACGGCTGTCCGACTTGACAACAACGCCGTACACACGCATATCCTTGACCTGCCCGGTTACGGTGTACGGCTTGCCGCCTGTACCGGGATTGCCCTTGGCGTGATCTGCGCAGTATGCGCGGATTTCCGTACCGTCCGACGCTTTGGTGAACATAGGCCAGACATTACGCGGTGCGCCATTCTGCTGAAACCACGCTTTGCTCACGCCCTTGTCGGCTACATTGTAGTTTTCGCCTACTTTGATCTCGATAGCCGATGCTTTGTTATCTTCTTCCGCAGCGAATGCGGTAGGTACACTGACCGCCATGCTGCTGAAAAGCGTCACAGCAGACAAAACGCCTGCTAATGTGCGCTTAAAGAAGTTTTTTCTCATTTTTTCATCTCCTTTTGCAAATAAAAAAGCGATTAGGGGAATTAAACCTAATCGCTCTAAAGCACATATTAAATTATGTTACGCGAAGTTTTGTGTACAGAAAATATTACGTCCATCAGCTGCCACAGCAAATCCTACACCGACTTTTGTAAAGTCCTTGTCAAGAATAGTGGCTCGGTGACCAGCGGAAGCCATAAACTTCTCCATATCGGTTTTTACTGGATCATCCTCAACAAAACATCCGCCAACGATGTTTTCACCGCCCGAAATACTGTTTGCATCTACGCCAATGCTGTTAGCAAATTCTTCAACCTCCGACCATGTAGAGTGTCTAAACTCAATGGTAAGATGCTGTGCCCACGCTTGAGCGCGTTTCATCACATTATCATCTTTAGCTAATGCAGACAATCCTGCTTTGGCTCGTTCAGCATTGATGCTATCAATCATTTCGTTTTCCCACTGGCGAAGCATGGCATCTGTTACCGGTACAAAGTTCGGGTCAACCTCAACAATGTTTTCGCCATTCGCCTTGCGGAGCTGCTTTGCCCAATACAGGCTTACCGGCTTATCGTCGAACGAGATCGCATCAACCGGCGCGCCGGTCATGCTCTCCAGCGCGGAGATCACATCAGCGGTGGTGGCGTTAGCCTTGCCGGTAATGGTCGTGCCATACTTGGCAGCGATAGCAAGCAGCTTGTCCTTGTCGCTGTGGTTCTGGATCATTTCCTCGTTAAACTCGTCCATGGTGCTGTTCCACTTGGTAATTGCAGCAGCCGAGGGCGTAGAGGGTGTCGGCTTGACTTCCTCAACATAAGTACCGTTCGGGTCGATGCTGACCGCCTTGGTAGCCATGTTAAAGGAAACACCGAAATTGATGGTCTTGCCAATGTCGCGCAGCTTGACATAGTTGTTGCCCTTGATCTTGTAGGCTGTCATGCTGACTTCCTTGCCGTCCACAGTGATACGCTGGTCGGTCGGCTTGGCGGTCGCGCCAGTTACGGCGGTATCTGTAATTCCAGTCAGCTCCGGTGCAGTGCGCGTAGTGCTGATCTCGACGGTGCGCGTATCCTCGTTCCAGTCTACGCCAAAGCCTGCCAGCTTGCCAACATCGCGCAGCTTGAAATAGTTGTTGTCGTTGATGTTATAGCCAGTGGGATACACGCGGGTCGAACCAACATAAACGGCCTGTCCCTTGGCGCTGGTCGGTACAGCGGTTAATGCGTTTGTTGCACCTGCGGTCGGCAGCGATGCCGCGATTACCGCCGCAGCAATAGCAGTTACGAAAATCCTCTTGGTCATGGTCAGAACCTCCTCTTTAATGGTTATCGGTTGTCAAGGCGGCGCTTGATAGTGCGAACCAGCGTTACAATCCACGACACGATCACCAACACAATAAGCGCAATTTCAATTCTGTTGGACAGAACATGATGTGCTGCTTCCCATTCATGAAAGTGAATATCAACAATCAGTGAATAAATCACCGGAATGATAAAGCGTGTTTTGATGAGCAGCAGGATCAAATGCGGGATCAGGAGCAGAAGTCCAAATCCACCGAGCATTATAGTATCTACTGCTTCAACCTCCGGTGCTCTCCATCGTACATACCTCATATAATCCGCCTCCTTCGATTTGTGATATGCTATATTTCTTCAACTATATCATATCATAATTTCCATTATTTGTCAAGTGTTATTGACGAGGTTTTTCATATTTTTATAATAGCACATGGTATGTCCAATATAGCGGACTTTCTCGCTGCCGAGGTTACTTTGTTAGGTAGCCGCTTAAATTGCCATCGCCTGTACGCACCAGCGCTGGCTGGGCACATCACGCACGCAGGTAATCAGTGTGATGATGTTCGCATCGGACGGGTCAAGTACGCTTGTATCGGTCTTGGCAATCTTACGAACGCTGTATACCTTGTAGGTGCGCGTGCCGAAAATGGTAGTATAGGAGATTGTATCACCATTTTTCAGCGTGTGGATATTGCCGAAGTAGCCGTAGCTGCCGCGATTGTGACCGCACATTGCGACATTGCCGTCCCAGCCGCTTGTACCCTCAAAGTGTGCCGCACCGAGCCGCATATTGGCAATGGTTTCGCCGTCGTATACCTTTTTGTTTACACCGATGGACGGAATAGACAGCTTTCCGATACTGCCGTCCGAATACTTCATACCGGAGGTAGAAGTATAACCGGAGCCGTAGGCTGCATCTGCGCCGCCGCCTGTATAGCCGCCGAGAGAGTCGGTTTCCGATACAGCTCCCGTACCGGTGCTGATCTCATAGATCGGCGCGCTGGATACGGTCGTATTCTCCGCATCCGGCGGCATGATGATCTCGCCGCCGCCCGACATTGCACCATTCGAGGTGACAGTCTGACCGAAATTCGCCTGCGTGGAGTGCGGGAACATCGGCTCAACGCCCGAAATATCCGGCGTAAGCAGCTCACCTGTGCCGAGAATATCCGCCTGCGGCGAGCCGAATTCCGGCGGGATAAATGCGCTGTTCTTGGAAATATCGCGGTTGACACTATCCGCACCAATCGTCGTTACCGGGTCAATCGAGGTGGACTTGCCAAAGTTACCAGCCGATGCACCCGAAAAATTGTAGGTCAGGTTAGAGGCGAATGCCGGGGTACTCGCCATCATCGTCAGCGCCATCGCGCTGGACAGGAGCGTCCTGCTGAGAGAACTCCGGCTCCACATCTTCCAGACCGGCGTAATCCTCGGTTTCGTCCACTGCATCGGCGCTTTCAGCAGCGATTTCATCGCTGTTGCCGTACTGTTTTTCTTCTGCGGGAGCTGCGAGTGCGGGGATACTGTGCTTGCCGCCCTTGCGTTTCCGGCGGTTTCGGATTGCGGCTTTGACTTTTTCAAGCGGTCCGAAAATCTGCTGGCGCTCACGCTCCTTTTCTTCCTCTGCTTGTCTTTCACTTTTTATCCTCTCCGTTTCATTGTTGATTTTCTCGCGGACAGCCTGCGCGCCCATCTGCATCTGCCGCATCATGCGGCGGCACATCGGGGGCCGGAACGCAAACAGGAGCATCAAGATACCAAAGATGGCACACAGCACCCAACTGAGCAACGGCGCTTTGCGTTCATCGTTCTGGTTGTCCTGCTGCTCCGGGTCGATCAGACCGGTTAAGTCCGGCGGATCTTCCTCGTGTCCCTGTTCTTCCTCCGGGATTGCCGGAATTTCTTCAATCGGTGTGCCGTTGTAAACCGCAATGTAGCGCACACCTTCGTTGTTCCGGCGAGATACCTCACCGGCATAGGTAGCTGTAACTGTATAGCCGGTCGTGCGGCTGGAGGTCGCGGTACCGGTATAGTTTACAACAGCGGTGTAAGTGGTCTGAACTGTTCCGAAGTTATCCGCTTCGTCGTTTGCTTCTTTCCACTCCACATCGGCAAAGCGCAGGGTATGTCCGTTTTCCGTAATGCTCTTTGGGATGCTCTCCATATCCATTTCGGTCATACCGGGGTATTCACGAGTAGCGCTCAAATCGTTTGATACGCTCTCCGTACCTGCAACCTTAGTGGAGATGCTGGAAATATCGAGATATGCTGTGCCGGTATAACCGTCTGTTGTGCTGACGGATTTGCTTTTCGGCAGCAGCGACAGCACATCATTGGTGTTATTGCTGCTGGAGCTGACCGTCACCGTTTCTGAATGAACCTTGCGATCCATCTCCGGCAGTTCGATTTTCAGAAGATCCTCAAAGGTGTACTTGAAGCCGCCGCGCTCAAAATCCGCTTGCGGGATTTTATCCGGCGAGGTGGTTTTGCCCACATCGTAGATCTTCTTCAGCTGCAAGCCGTCCGAGCTTGTCTGCACATCGCTGGGCAGCAGCTCACCGGTGGCCGCATCGGTGCTGGCTGTCTGAGTAGCTGATGTAACCGCCGCGCCTACGGTGCTCTGGGTTGCAGTTCCGGTCGCTGCCGGTGCTTCTGCCACCAGCGCTCCGGCCTGCATTGCGCACGCCGCTGCCAGCAGGGTGGCGGTCGCGCAAAATTTTTTGATCTTCACTTTCTCACTCCTCATTTATTTTGTCAGATCGTTGATGGAATGTTTCGGCTGGTACTGCTTGTCCTTGGTGTGCTGCGGCGTATGTGTGGCACGCGCTTTAATATCCGCAACGCGCTGCCGGATAGATACCTTTCCTTTGCCGCTCGGCTTCGGGGCCGCAGCCTTTCTTTCCTCGGATCTATCCTCCGACTTGGACTGCTCCGCTTTGTCCGCTTCCTGCATCTGTTCTGGCGGCGTCAGCAAATGCTTCAATTCATCTGTGACCGCAATAAGTGCTGCCTGGCACTCATGAACATTGCCGCCGTTTGCCAGCACACCTCTCAGAGCGGTAAGCTGCGTCAGCATCATATTTGCCTGATCCTGCGTGATACCATTATTCATAGTTTGAATAGGATTGATCGTCGGACTGTTCTTCGTCATCGCCGTAGTCATTGTTGATGCCAGTTCGCGCGCCATTGTATTTTCGGATTTCTGCGACACGCTGGCGAACGGACTGGCGTTCTGTTTTTTTTCGTCGATACCCGGCAAAATCTCGATACCTGCGTCCTTGCGAATCTTATTTGCAAGCTCTGCATCTTCGGTCTTGATGACAACATTTGTAGTCGCTGGGTTCTGCGGGTCAGGGATATAGCCACAGGCTAATTTGTGCTTCTTTGCCAGTTCGGCAAACTTCGTCAAACTGTCTGTGTTAATAGGAAATGCTGTGATCTGTTTGCCTTGCTCCAGCATTTTTGCCACATTGGTTCTTCCACCCATGTGGACTTCATTTCTCACAGCCGCGATCAGCAGCATTGCGAGGTTTACTGCTCCGGTTGCCGCGAGTTTGACTGCGGATTCGGTCAGCATGATCTCCATGCGCAGCACTCGTTCCGCCGCTTCTGCTTCTACCGACATTTGGTTTCACTTCCTTACTATGTTCATCTTCATTTCTTTCAATACGCTGCCACTCAGTGTTTGCTGTTTCCAGCCGTTCCTCCATGGCGGGCGCGTTTTCTAAAACCGTCTTACAGGTACGCTGCTTTTTTCGCAGCACACGCAGTTCTTCGGTCAATCCTTTGGTCTGCGCTTTGAGCGTCTGCTTATCAGCATCCGGCTTTCGACATTCTGCATACAGATGTTTTCTCCTGTCTGTCAAAACATAAATTTCATTCGATAGCGCTTCTTCGTACAGGTTCACATCTGCTTCCGTGTTCAGTCGATTATCACGCAAGAAATAATACTGCTGCGAATATCGCTCCAGTTTCTTTAACTCATCG
>OGZZ01001896.1_pt1 | contig 14423 bp, 11 predicted proteins | sample 1577021 | NCBI WGS metagenome assembly OGZZ01 (sample SAMEA3541526, study PRJEB24748) | human gut metagenome | biome: human gut; feature: human-associated habitat; material: faeces | place: China | collected 2012
GGGCCGCTGGCCCCGGTGGTCTGGTTGGCGATTTTAGTGGCGCTGGCCGAGAGCGCCCGCACCGCCGACGGCATGGACGGCACGGTCTGCGGCTGCGCATTCATCGCCATGCTGGGTCTCATGACGGCTATGACCCTCTTGGGCTGGTTCCCGCTGGGCGTCCTCCCGGCGGCGCTGGCCGGGGCATTGATGGCCTTCCTGCTCTGGAATTTCTACCCCGCAAAGCTCCGCCCCGGTGCAGTGGGATGCCAGTTTTTAGCCGGTGCGCTGGGCTGTGTGCCGCTGAGCGTCGGCTGGCCCGGGCTGACGCTCCCGCTGGCCCTGCCCTACTGGCTGGAAGGCGGCATGGTGGCTCTGCAGATCATCGTCTGGAAAGCCTCCGGCGGGCGGCGGCAGCTGTTCGGCACCGCGCCGCTCCACCGCTGGCTGGAAAAGCGGGGCTTTGACCCGGTGAATATCTTTTATATTTTTGGAGTCCTGGCAATGCTGGGCCTTGCGCTGACCTTGCAGGCGGCGCGGGCCAGCTGAGCCGGGACCCGATAAGGAGGGAATGCGGATGGCGACCATCCGGAGAAAAAAGCCTGAGTCCTTTGCCATCTTGTCGAGCCCCGGCCCCTGGCCGCAGGTGCTCATCAACTGGTTGGCGACGCTGGCAGTCATCATCGTGTTCGGACTCATCATGCTGTTCAGTGCCAGCTACACCACGGGCTACCTGCGGATGGGCGACAGCTTCTACTACATCAAGTCGCAGGTGTTCTGCCTGGGTCTGGGCCTCGCGGTCATGCTGCTCTTCTCCCGCATCGACCACCGCTTTCTGCGCAGGATGGTCGGGCCGGGCTATGTCGTCTGCATCGTGATGCTCATCGCGGTGCTGTTCAGTGCGCCCCTCAACGGCTGCCGCCGCTGGCTGCGCATCGGCTTTACCCTTCAGGTATCGGAGATCGCAAAGTTCGAGATGATACTGCTCACGGCCCATCTGGCCGCGAAAGCGCCCCATCTGGAAAAGCTGGACCCCGCCTCCGGGCGGCGCGTCCCGGTAGGCCAGTGGCTCTATCAGCGCATCGTGCGGGAACTCATCGTCCCGCTGCTGCCCCTCATCCCGGTGGTCATCCTGCTCATGCTTGAGCCGCATATGTCCGGCATCGTCCTGACGACGGCCATCTGCGGCACCATCCTATTGCTGGGCGGCAGCGGCGGCATCATCACCTGGGCGGGCGGCGCGTCCGCTGTGCTGCTGCTCCGCACCGTGCTGGAGCACATCGACTCCATCCCGTACTTACAGAGCCGTCTGGACGGCTGGACCCACGACCTGAGCAAGATGACCGACCAGACCCTGCAGAGCCTCTACGCCATCGGCTCCGGCGGTGTCACCGGCCTCGGCCTCGGCAACAGCATCGAAAAACAGCTCTGGCTCCCCGAGAGCACCAACGACTTCATCTTCAGCGTCGTGTGCGAGGAGCTGGGCTTCGTGGGTGCCGTCATCGTCATCCTGCTCTTCGTGCTCTTCCTCGTGCAGGGGCTGTGGCTGGCCTTCCACGCCGAGAACCGCTACTGCACACTGGTGGGCATCGGCATCATGGCCCAAATTGCGTGGCAGGTGTTCTGCAACATCGCGGTCGTCACCAACACCCTGCCCAACACCGGCATCTCGCTGCCCTTCTTCTCCTCCGGCGGCACCAGCCTCATCCTGCTGCTGGCCGAGATGGGCGTGATGATAAACATCGGTCGGGGCGGCGAGCGCGCCCGCCTCGAGCGGGAGAATCTCCGCGCCCTGCGGGAACAGCGGGAAAAAGAAAAGTCCGATAACACCATCCGGCTCGACCCCAACATGGGATATTGAGCACATCCAAATAAGGAGGAAATCACCATGCGTGTACTGATCGCAGCCGGCGGAACTGCCGGACATATCAACCCGGCTCTGGCCATTGCGGGAGCCATCAAAAAGGCCGACCCGTCCGCCGAGATACACTTTGCAGGCCGGAAAGAGGGCATGGAATACCGCCTTGTGACCCAGGCAGGCTACCCCTTCCACCACATCGAGATCACCGGTTTCCAGCGTAAGCTCTCCCTGAACAACATCAAGCGGAACATCATCACCCTCTGGAACCTGGCCCTCTCCGGCCCGAAAGCCCGGGCCATGATGAAGGAAGTGCAGCCTGACCTCGTCATCGGCTGCGGCGGCTACGTCTCCGGCCCGGTGGTGCGCTGCGCTGCCAAGAAGGGCATCAAGACCGCCATCCATGAGCAGAACGCATTCCCCGGTGTGACCAACAAGCTGCTGGCCAAGGATGTGGACGTGGTGTTTGCCGCTTCCGCCGCTGCGGTGGAAAAACTTGGCGCGCCGGAGAAGACCCTTGTGGTTGGCAACCCTGTCCGCCCGGAAATTTTGAACCGTGACCGCGCCGCCGCCCGTGCTGCTGTGCACGCGGGGGACCGCACCGTGATTTTGAGCTTCGGCGGCTCTTTGGGGGCCCGCCGTATCAACGAGGTTGTGGCAGAGCTGTGCGCGTGGGAGCAGGCAAACGATCTGCCCGTGCTGCACCTGCACGCCACCGGCAGCCGCGGCGTAAAGCTGTTTGAGGACCTGGAAGCCAAGAACCACTTTGCCCCCGGTGCCAACCTTGTGGTAAAAGAATACATTGATAATATGCCGGATCTGCTGGCCGCGGCGGACCTTGTTATTTCCCGCTCCGGTGCGCTGACGCTGGCGGAGCTGGAAGCCATGGGCCGCGCGTCCATCCTGATCCCTAGCCCCAATGTGGCCGAAAACCACCAGTATTACAATGCACTGGAGCTGCAAAACGCCGGTGCCGCCATTGTGATTGAAGAAAAAGACCTGACCGGTGTCAAGCTGATCGAAACCGTGCATGCCCTGTTGGCAGAGCCCGGCAAACTGACGGCCATGGGCACCGCCGCCAAGACCCTGGGCAACCCCAAGAGCCTGGAACTGATTACCGCAAAGCTGCTGGAACTGGTGAACGGAAAGTAACCTGCCGGAACAAACCGGCAGCAAATAAAAGCTGAAACACAGAAAGGAGGTACACCCCATGGACCGCAATCAGCGCAGCCGAAACCAGAAAAAAAGTGTACCTCCCCGCAAGGGTCAGCCCAGCCATCGCAACACCAAAAGCGCCCCGCCGCAGCGCAGCAGCCGCCCGGCGGGCAGCCAGCAGCGGCCAAAGGGCAACGGCCAGCGTCCCGCAAAACAGCCCGAACGCCAGCCGCCCAAACAGCAGCAAAAGCGCCCCCGCCCCCAACAGAACCCCCAAAAGCCGGGGTACCGTTCCAGCGCGCCACAGGTGCAGCGCCGCGTTACCCGCGCGGAACAGCTGCGAATCCGCCGCCGCAAGGCCATCATCGGGGTGCTGTGCGTTTTGGCAGTGCTGGTGGTCGGCATTGTGCTTTCCATCAACCTGTTGTTCAAGGTGACGGATTTCCGGGTGGAAAATGCGGACCGCACCACCCCCGCCAATACCGGCATTTATACCGAACAACAGCTGATCGATGCAACCGGCATTCAGGTGGGGGATAACCTGTACGGTTTTTCCACCAAAGGAAAATCTGACCAGCTGTTGGCGCAGATGCCGTACCTGGATGTGGCAGTCGTCACCCGCCAGGCCCCCGGCACCGTGATCATCCGGGTGCAGCCTGCGGTGGAACGCTTTAAGATGGAGTATTCCGGCAGCTGGCTGGTGCTGAGCGAACAGCTGAAAGTGCTGCGTGTGGAGCCGGCAGAGCCGGATAATCTGGTGCAGCTGGATGCCCTGCTGCCAGAGGGCGCGGCCACCACGCCGGGCAGCTTCCTGACACTGGATGCCCCCAGCGAGCCGACCGCCCTGGCAACGGCCATGCCAAGCGGCACCGCAACGCCGGAAAATGCAGACGAAGCCGATACGGCACAGGAGACCCCCAACGAGGTGCTGAACGAACTGCTGGGCGAACTGGACCAGTATGGCCTGCTGGATGGCACCACGGTGCTGACCATGCAGAACATGACCGAGCTGAGCTTTTTGTATCAGGGCCGTGTGTCGGTCCAGCTGGGCACGGCAAACAATCTGGATTACAAGATCCGGTTTGCCGCCTATATCATTCTGGATACCGGTGGCGATGGCCTGGCAAGCAGTGACCGCGGTACGCTGGATGTTTCGGACCAGCAGACGGACGGCACCATTCAGCCGCGCTTTTTGCCGGCGGAAAACCCTGTGGCCACCCCGGAGCCGACCCCGGAACCCCCGGCAGAGGATACCACGGATGCTGCCGCCGATGCAGCGGCAGATGGTGCAGACCTGACTGCCGATGCGCCCCAGGATGACACCCAAAGCCAGGAATAAAAGAACAACCGATCCTGCCGATGCCGTTTCCAAGCGGTGCGGCAGGACTTTTTTTATCGCTGCCTGTAACAAAACGGCGGCCGCGGCCACCAATATCATGTAAGGCGCCTGAACAAAGCGAAAGGAGGTGGGCCAAAGCATGAAACTGCCGGAGCTGGAGGAACTGTACCGGCGCTACCGAATGGATCTGTACCGCTACCTCTGCTTTTTGACCCACGACCCTGTGCAGGCGGAAGACCTGTTGAGCGAAACCTTTGTGCGGGTCATCAAGCGGCTGCCCACTTTCCGTGGAGGGTGCGAGGTAAAAACCTGGCTGTTTGGCATTGCACGCAATATCTGGCTGGAAAGCCTGCGCAGGCGGCACCAGTCCGTCAGCCTGGACGATTTGATGGAACGCTACATAACCGATGATGCCCTGACCGAAATCACCGCCGCCCGCCAAAAGCTGCGCCGCGTGCAGGCTTTGCTGCAGCAAAAGGACGAGCGCACCCGCAGCGTGGTATACCTGCGGGCGCAGGGGTATTCGTACCAGGAAATTGCCCAAAAACTGCAAATAACCGAAGCATCCGCGCGGGTGGTGGAGCACCGTACCCGCGCCTGGCTGAAAGCAACCCTGCAAAAGGAGGGATACGACGAATGACGCAAGAAAAAGAAACAAACCGGCAAGCAGAACAGGAAAAAGCAGAAACCAAAATTCCCTGCGCGGTCTGCCGGGATTTGATCCCGCTGGTGCAGGATGGCGTTGCCAGCCCGGAAAGTGAAGCGCTGGTAAAAGCTCACCTGCAAACCTGCCCGGAATGCCGCATCCTGTGGCAGGCGGGCGGCGGGCAGGCCCTGCCACAAAGCCTGCCCGCACCCGATGATGCCCGCCTGCTGCAAAAGATCCGCCACAAATACAATACCGGCCTGCTGATGTTTGCAGCGCTGGGCATGGGCTTTGGGGTGCTGACAAGTTACGGCGAACATTCCAACTGGATCATCCTGATTTTCCCGTTTGTGTGTGCTGCGGCCGTGTATCAGGACCCCCAGATGTGGAAGCTGCTGATGGCAGTGGGGGAGGGCATTGCCCTTTGCGCGCTGCTGCGGACCTTCGTGCGTTATTGGCAGTATGGGGCCACCCTGATGGAGTACCCGGTCACCCTAATTGTGTACAGCGTTTTTATGCTGGGGCTGTGCGGCGTTGGCTGCCTGATTGGCTGGCTGCTGAACTATGCCAGCGGGAAAGGAGAGAAAAAACATGAAAGTAAAAAGTAAGCGGAAGATGGCAGGCATTCTGGCGGCGGTGCTGATTGCTTTGGTGCTGCTGGCCTTTGACTGCATCAACGGCGACCCCATCAGCGAGCGCTGGGCCATGCACCGGGCCATACAGTTTGCGGAAAAACTTTACCCGGATCAGACTTTTACGGCAGAAAACGCAGGTTCGATGCGGGGATTCTGCTATACAGCCAGCGTGCAATCCCAGCAAAGCCGGGATACCCGGTTCTATGTGGAAACGAGTTTCTGGCTCTTTACCAGCGATACCCATACCGTTGACCACACCCAGTATGTGGATGCCCGGCTCAACACTGCATGGCGCATGAACGAGGAAGCGCGGGCTGACCTGGCACCGGCCCTGGTCGATGCCCTGCCGGAATACGATATTCCCTACGATGAAAAGCAGCAATGCGTGATGGTGATTCTGCCGTATGAATCAGGGAAAAATATCTCTGATCTGGGTATGGAATACCAGCAGTGGCTGCCATTGGACGCCCCGTTTGAAAAGGAGATTCTGCAGCATGTACCGGCCAAGCTGGCGGTCACGATTCAAACCACATCGCAGCCCCAACAGGCAGATTTGCAGTCCGCCCTGCAAAAAATAAAAGCCGCCTGCGAAGCAAACGGCTACAATTTTGCCACCTATAATGTGACCATGATCCAGCGGGATATCCCCTATGAGACCGCTCTTGCCCAATGCATAGAATCCGGCGATGTGGCGGCGGAGGAGATTTGAAGCATGATAATAAAGCCATCATTTACGGTGCGGTAGGGCGGAATGCCCTCATCCCGCCGTGGAGAAACCTTGCCGGTTGCGGCAAACGCCGCAAATAATTTGTAGGGGACGATGCTCGTCATCGTCCCGTGAACGGGCTGTGGCCAATCATTTACCCCCACATATGGCAAACGACCGCTGGCGCACGATGTATGATGGAATATAATCCCCCTAAAACTCAAAAAGGCTGCTCCTTCAACCGAAGAAGCAGCCTTTCGCTTATTCATCCAATCATGATGCTATCGTAATCTTATAATTCCTCAAGCCCAAATAAATCAAACATTCAGCTCCACATGCTGGCCAAGATCCTCTTTGTTGGCGTCCAGCACGGGACGGATAACTTCGGCCAGGAACTCTTCCACCTGCTGCGGGGCGCGGCCGGTGAAATCTTCGGGACTCAGCTCGGCCTCGATCTCCTCGCGGGTCAGACCGAATGCAGGGTCAGCTTCCACGCGGGCAATCATATCATTGGGCTTGCCCTCCTGCTTGACCACAGCGGCAGCGGCCACGGCGTGCTCGCGCAGGCGCTCGTGCAGCTCCTGGCGGTCGCCGCCTTTCTTGACGGCTTTCATCATGATGTTCTCGCTGGCCATGAACGGCAGCTCAGCCATCACGCGGCTGCGGACAACCTTGGGATAAACCACCAGCCCGTCCGAAACATTCAGCAGAATGTTCAGGATGGCATCAGCGGCCAAAAAGCCCTCAGCCATGGCGATGCGCTTGTTGGCGGAATCGTCCAGCGTGCGCTCAAACCACTGGGTGCCGGCGGTGATGGCAGGGTTCAGCACATCCACCATCAGGTAGCGGGAAAGCGCGCAGATGCGTTCGCAGCGCATGGGGTTGCGCTTGTACGGCATGGCGGAAGAACCGATCTGGTTCTTTTCAAACGGCTCCTCCATCTCCTTAAAGTTGGCCAGCAGGCGGATGTCGGTGGCCATCTTCATGGCGCTCTGGGCAAGACCGGCAATGGCGGAAAGCACATTGTAGTCCACCTTGCGGCTGTAGGTCTGGCCGCAGACGGGCACAACCTTGTCAAAGCCCATCTGGGCGCACACATCGGCTTCCACTGCCTTGACCTTGGCAGAATCGCCGTTGAACAGCTCAATAAAGCTGGCCTGGGTGCCGGTGGTACCCTTAACGCCGCGCAGGGCCAGCTGGCTGATCTGGTGGTCAATCTCCTGCAGGTCCATGTAGAACTCGTTCATCCACAGGGTAGCGCGCTTGCCAACGGTGGTCAGCTGGGCGGGCTGGCAGTGGGTGTAAGCCAGGCAGGGCATATCCTTGTACTGCTCGGCAAAATCGGCCAGGTTGGCCAGCACGCCGATCAGCTTTTTGCGCACCAGCTGCAGGCCTTCGCGCATGATGATAACATCGGTGTTATCGCCAACATAGCAGCTGGTAGCACCCAGGTGGATGATACCCTTTGCCTTGGGGCACTGCAGGCCGTAAGCGTAAACATGGCTCATGACATCGTGGCGCACCAGCTTTTCGCGGGCAGTGGCTTCCTCGTAATTGATGTCATCCTTGTGGGCTTCCAGCTCGGCAATCTGTTCATCGGTAATGTCCAGACCCTGCTTCTGCTCAGCCTTGGCCAGCGCAATCCACAGCCTGCGCCAGGTGCGGAACTTGTTATCGTCCGAGAAAGTATACTGCATCTCATCGGAAGCATAACGGGTGGAAAACGGAGAAATATAACGATCATGTGCCATTGGTCGGGTTTCCTTTCTTACAGCATGTCTTACAGTTTGAAGTAGTTCACGCCGCCTTCAAAAATCGGCTGGTACTTGTCGCCGGTAACGTTTTTGTACAGGCTGTCGCCGCTGCGCTCAGAATGGCCCATCTTGCCGAACACGCGGCCGTCCGGGCTGGTAATGCCCTCAATGGCCAGCACAGACCCGTTGGGGTTGTAGCGCATATCCATGGTGGGCACGCAGTTCAGGTCAACATACTGGGTGGCAACCTGGCCGTTGTTAATCAGCTGCTGCAACAGGCCGTCATTGCAGACAAAGCGGCCTTCGCCGTGGCTGATGGCGATCAGGTGTTCATCATCCACATTGCATTCGCTCAGCCAGGGGCTCTTGTTGGAAGCTACGCGGGTGCGCACCAGCATGCTCTGGTGGCGGTGGATGGTGTTAAAGGTTAGGGTTGGGTCGTTCTCGGTAATCGGGCGGATCTCGCCATAAGGCACAAGGCCCAGCTTAATCAATGCCTGGAAGCCGTTGCAGATGCCGAGTGCCAGGCCGTCACGCTGGTTCAGCAGACGGTTGACGGCATCGGCCACAGCGGGGTTGCGGAAGAACGCCGCAATGAACTTGGCGGAGCCGTCCGGCTCATCGCCGCCGGAAAAACCGCCCGGCAGCATCAGAATCTGGCTCTGGTCAAGCTCTTTCACCAGGGCTTCGCAGCTGGCGGCAACGTCGGCGGGGGTCAGGTTCTTCAACACCAGAATGTGCGGGTCGCCACCGGCGCGGCGGAATGCGCGTGCAGTGTCGTATTCGCAGTTGGTGCCGGGGAACACAGGGATGATAACGCGCGGGGTGGCCAGGCGCACAGCCGGGGCAACGCGCTGGAAGCAGTTGACCTTGTATTCCAGGGATTTAACTTCCTCGCCAGCCTTGAGGTAGGGGAAGACAGGCTGCAGCTTTGCTTCCCATACATCCTGCAGGTGCTGCAGGTCGATGTTTTCGCCGTTGACGTTGATGACGTAATCCACGGTGGTGGAACCGAGGAATTCACCGGCAGAAGCATCCAGAAGCTCCAGAATAACTGCGCCATAGCAGGGCTTGAACAGGTCGTCCAGGTTGATATCGCGGCTCAGGGACAGGCCCACGTGGTTGCCGACGCACATCTTGAACAGTGCTTCGGCAACGCCGCCGTAACCCGGCGTTGCTGCGGCCAGCACCTTGCCTTCGTCGATCATCTGCTCCACGATCTTGTAGATGGAAAGCAGGCTGCCGATCTCCGGCATGCCGTCCTTGTACTGCGGCTTCAGGATGACAACAGAGCTGTTGGCTTTCTTGAACTCAGGGCTCATGACGTTGGCGGTGTTGCCAATGGCAGTGGCAAAGCTGACCAGCGTGGGGGGAACATCCAGGCCTTCAAAGCTGCCGGACATACTGTCCTTGCCGCCGATGGAAGCAATGCCAAGGCCCATCTGGGCATCCAGCGCGCCAAGCAGGGCGGCCAGCGGCTTGCCCCAGCGTTCGGGGGCAGTGTTCAGGTGCTCAAAATATTCCTGGAAAGTCAGGTACATATCCTTGTGGCGGAAACCGGCGCAAACCAGTTTGGTCACGCTTTCCACAACGGCCATGTAAGCGCCGCGGTAGGGGTCCGCTTCAGTCAGATAGGGGTTAAAGCCCCAGGCCATGCCGGAGCAGGTGGTGGTTTCGCCATCCACCGGCAGTTTGGCAGCCATGGCCATGGTGGGGGTCAGCTGGTATTTACCGCCGTAAGGCATCAGCACGGTGGAAGCGCCGATGGTGGAGTCAAACCGCTCGCCCAGGCCTTTCTGGCTGCAAACGTTCAGGTCGCCAACCAGGTTTTCCAGCTTTTCGGCAAAGGTGGAACCGGCCCACTGGGGCTGCCATACCGTGCCGGGCAGAACATGCACATCGGCATGGCGCTCGGCACCGTTGGAGTTCAGGAACTCGCGGGAAAGGTCCACGATGGCAACGCCGTTCCAGTTCTCGCGCATCCGCTTTTCCTCGGTAACGGTAGCAACCACGGTGGCTTCCAGGTTTTCCTCATTGGCAAGGGCAATGAACTTTTCGGCATCCTCAGCGGCAACGGCAACAGCCATGCGCTCCTGGCTTTCGCTGATAGCCAGCTCGGTGCCGTCCAGGCCCTCGTACTTCTTGGTGACTTTGTTCAGGTCAATGTTCAGGCCGTCGGCCAGCTCGCCGATGGCAACGGAAACGCCGCCTGCGCCAAAGTCGTTGCAGCGCTTGATCATGCAGCAGGCGTCCTCGCGGCGGAACAGGCGCTGCAGCTTACGCTCAATGGGGGCGTTGCCCTTCTGCACCTCGGCACCGCAGGTTTCCAGGCTGGTCAGCTTGTGGGCCTTGCTGGAGCCGGTAGCGCCGCCAATGCCGTCACGGCCGGTGCGGCCGCCCAGCAGGATGATCACATCGCCGGGCTGGGGCTCTTCGCGGCGGACATGGCTGGCCGGGGTAGCACCCACAACAGCGCCGATCTCCATACGCTTTGCCACATAGCCGGGGTGGTACAGTTCAGCAACCTGGCCGGTGGCAAGGCCGATCTGGTTGCCATAGCTGGAATAACCGGCAGCAGCAGTGGTAACCAGCTTGCGCTGGGGCAGCTTGCCGGGCATGGTTTCGGCAACCGGCTTGAGCGGGTCGCCTGCGCCGGTCACGCGCATGGCCTGGTAAACATAGCTGCGGCCGGACAGCGGGTCACGGATGGCACCGCCGATGCAGGTAGCAGCGCCGCCGAACGGCTCAATCTCGGTGGGGTGGTTGTGGGTCTCGTTCTTGAAGAGGAACAGCCAATCCTGCAATTCGCCGTCCACATCGCACTTGATTTTGACGGTGCAGGCATTGATCTCTTCGCTCTCGTCCAGGTTCTGCAGGATGCCGCGCTGTTTCAGGGCCTTGGCGCCGATGGTGGCCAGGTCCATCAGGGTGCGGTTCTTTTTATCGCGGCCGGTCTCGGCACGCAGGGCCATGTAACGGTCAAATGCAGCCTGCACAACTTCGTCGTCAATCTTGACATCGTTCAGGATGGTGCCGAAGGTGGTGTGACGGCAGTGGTCAGACCAGTAGGTATCAATCAGGCGGATTTCGGTAATGGTCGGGTCGCGCTGTTCAGATTTGAAGTAGTTCTGGCAGAACACAATGTCGGCGTGGTCCATGGCCAGGCCCTTTTCATTGCGGAAATTCTCCAACGCAGCGTCATCCAAAGCGCAGAAGCCGTTCAGGGTTTCCACAGCGGTGGGCACGGCAAATTCCATTTTCAGGGTATCGCGGGTGTCCAGGCTGGCCTCGCGGGCTTCCACCGGGTTGATGACGTACTTCTTGATGGCTTCCAGATCCTCTGCGCTCAGATCGCCGTCCAGCAGGTAGATGCGGGCACTGCGCACAGACGGACGCTCGCCCTGGCTCAGCAGCTGGATACACTCGGAAGCAGAATCTGCACGCTGGTCAAACTGGCCGGGCAGATACTCCACAGCAAACACCGTCTTGGCGGTGGGCAGCTCGGTATAGGTCACATCGACTGGCGGTTCGCTGAACACGGTGGGGATGGCTTTCTCAAACAGGTCACGGTCAATGCCTTCCACATCATAGCGGTTCAACAGGCGCAGAGCTTTCAGGCCCTTAATGCCAACCAGCTCAACCAGTTCATGCTTCAGGCCCTGGGCTTCGCCGTCAAAGCCGGGCTTTTTTTCTACATAAATGCGGTAAACCATTCTTGTTTAACCCTCCTGTGCTTTCATTGCCGCAAGGGCACGGGCACCAATATCACTGCGGCGGTGCAGTTTGTCAAAATGGATGCAGTCAGCAGCGGCGTAAGCCTTTTTCAGGGCTTCGGGCAGGGTGGCGGCGGTTGCCGTTACACCCAGCACGCGGCCGCCGTTGGTAACCAGCTTGCCATCCTTGATGGCGGTACCGGCATGGTACACGGTCACATCGGCAGCACCGGGCACCTGGCCATTCTCCAGGCCGGTGATCTCCTTGCCCTTTTCATAGGCAACGGGGTATCCGCCGGAAGCCAGCACCACACAGGCGGCAGCGCCATCGCTGAACTTGACCTCGGTCTTGTCCAGCGTGCCGTTGGTGCAGGCCTGCATCACGGTCAGCAGGTCGCTTTCCAGCAGGGGCAGTACTACCTGGGTTTCGGGGTCGCCAAAGCGGCAGTTGTATTCAATCACCTTGGGGCCGTCCGGGGTCAGCATCAGGCCAAAGTACAGGCAGCCCTTAAAGGGGCAACCCTCTGCCTGCATGGCGGCAACCGTAGGCAGGAAAATCTTCTCCATGCACTCGGCGGCAATGGCGGGGGTGTAGCAGGGGTTGGGGGCAACGGTGCCCATGCCGCCGGTGTTCAGGCCCTCGTCATGGTCCAAAGCGCGCTTGTGGTCCATGCTGGAAACCATCGGCTTGACGGTTTTGCCATCACAGAAGGACAGCACGCTGACTTCCGGCCCGGTCAAAAATTCTTCCACCACAACATGGTTGCCGGAAGCGCCGAACTTTTTGTCTAGCATGATTTCCTTTACGCCATCGGCGGCTTCCTGCTCATTCTGGCAGATCAGCACGCCTTTGCCCAGCGCCAGGCCATCCGCCTTGATAACAACCGGGTACTTGCCCTTGCTGCGGATGTAATCCATCACCTTGGCGGGGTCGTCAAAGGTTTCATAGCCGGCGGTGGGAATGCCGTATTTTTTCATCAGGTCCTTGCTGAACACCTTGCTGGCTTCAATGCGGGCGGCAGCGGCATCCGGGCCAAAAGCAGGGATGCCCACCTTGGCCAAAGCATCCACCATGCCAAGGGCAAGGGGATCGTCCTGTGCAACAACAACATAATCAAAGGCTTCTGCCTTGGCAAAGGCGACCATGGCGTCTACATCCGTTGCAGAGATGTTTTTGCAGGTGGCATCGTAACCAATGCCGCCGTTGCCAGGGGCACACCAGATATCGCCGCAGTCGGGGCTTTTTTTCAGCGCGCGGATAATGGCGTGTTCACGCCCGCCGCCGCCAACAACCAGAATTTTCATGGCAAACTCCTTAGCTTGAAATGAAAAAAGAATAATGAATAAAGAATAATGAAGGTGGACCGCGTTGCTGCGCACCGCTTAAAAAATATTAGAACTCTAATATCCAAAACCGTGCCGCTTGCGGCACACCTTCATTCTTAATTATTCTTTATTATTTATTATTTAGCAAAAACTTCGTTTTTGCTTAGTGGTGGAACAGCCGGATACCACAGAACGCCATGGCAATGCCGTACTTGTTGCAGGTGGCAATAACCTGATCATCGCGGATGGAGCCGCCCGGCTGCACAATGGCGGTCACGCCGCTGCGGCGCGCGCGCTCGATGTTATCGCCGACGTCTGGCCAAAGAGCTGGGCATGACAGTCATTGTGACAGATCACCATGAGGTGGTACGGGATGAGGATGGCAGTCAGGTCCTGCCGGAAGCAGACGCGGGGGGAAATCCCCACCGGGATGACTGCACGTATCCGTTTGCCGGCATCTGCGGTGGTGTGGTGGCCTACAAGCTGGTACAGGTGCTCTACGAAAAAAACGGAATTCCAGAGCAGGAATGGAAAGACATGCTGGAGTTTGCGGCCATTGCCACCGTGGGTGATGTCATGAAGCTGCAGGACGAAAACCGCATCATCGTGCGCTGGGGATTAAAGCAGATCCCGCACACAGCCAGTGCCGGGCTGCGCGCCCTGGTGGAAGCCTGCGGGCTGGACATCTATGACCTGACGGCCTACCATATCGGATTTGTGATCGGGCCGTGCCTGAATGCCAGCGGACGATTAAAGACTGCGAAACTGGCGCTGGAGCTTCTGCTCTGTGAGGGAATGCAGCAGAGTGCCCGTGCCGAAGAGATGGCAGCTGAGTTAAAGCTTCTGAACGAGGAACGCAAGGATATGACCCAGGCCGGCATGGAGCAGGCCTTTGAGCAGGTGGATGCCGAGCTTGCTGACGATGATGTGCTGGTGGTTTATCTGCCGGACTGTCATGAGTCTCTGGCCGGGATCATTGCCGGGCGGGTGCGGGAGGCCTACAACAAGCCCTCCTTTGTACTGACAAGGGGTGAGGACTGTGTGAAGGGCTCCGGGCGCTCTATAGAGAGCTACCATATGTATCAGGCCCTGTGCGGCGTGCAGGATCTGCTCCTGAAATTTGGCGGCCATCCCATGGCAGCCGGCTTTTCTTTAAAGGAAGAGAATATCGATGAGTTCCGCCGCCGTTTAAATGAGCAGTCCCAGCTCACCAAAGAGGATTTTATCCCGAAAATCTGGATCGATGTGGCAATGCCGCTGGAATAAAGGCTTGTTCCTGTTCCTCTGTCAATGCGACTTTCTCTTTGGTATC
>OGZZ01001898.1_pt1 | contig 14418 bp, 9 predicted proteins | sample 1577021 | NCBI WGS metagenome assembly OGZZ01 (sample SAMEA3541526, study PRJEB24748) | human gut metagenome | biome: human gut; feature: human-associated habitat; material: faeces | place: China | collected 2012
TCATCACTCTTTGGTCTTCCCATCTTTGCCATATGTATACCTCCTATAATACTATTATAGTTTTTGTTTAACAAAAAAATCAAGTTTATCTTTATAAAGAATTTATTAAAAACCCAAATTTGTATATAAATCTCTTTGACTTATCTACCAATGGTATCAAAATTATTGAGTTTTTTCATCTTGTCTTAATGACACTGTTTTTATCTGACAAATCCTATCAATTTCTATTTTCTTTTTATATAGGAATATGTTTTCTCAACAGATTCCAACGATATTCTATATGTTTTACACTCTTAGCATTTTCCGATTTCTTTTTAAATTATTATATTGTATTTTGTTTTGCTTTACTTTACATCATCAATTACTCTCTTTCACCTCAAAAGGAATTAAGTAATTATATTGAATTGAGAAATCATTTTTTAATTTATGTTGTATGATTAATCTATAACATGTGTATTTTGGTAGTTATATTGTATAATGTACATATCATATTAAATGTTAATTAGTTGCTGCTAATCACTTTGAAGTTTATCATTAAACAAATATTCATTATTTTGTAAAAACTGTTAGTGTAAATAACAATAATATTATTTATCATATAATACCTCTAAAAAATTATTATATAGTATTTCAGTTTTATATAAATTAGGTTTCAACATTTATTAGCGAATGTGCGAATATTCAAATAACTAAATCTTATTTTGATTTTTCACATGTTATTATGCTAATATTATAACATAATTTGTATTCAACTAAATTGCTTTAACAACATGAAAGGTGCTACGGTAATGAACAACGATTATTCATATTTTGATTTTATAGATTTAAAATCCATTTTTTTATAATTTTTATAGGAATTACAGTAATTTGCTTAATAGCTTGGATAATATTTTGTATATACGATATTCTTAAATCGCCATTTTCTTATCCTTACTTTGTTAAATAGTTCAACATATCTGGAAAAAGGAAACCTAATATTGATGATTTAATTGATAATTTCTTAAATACAGACAATTATAAACTTCTAATTGCACATGAAGTAGAAATCAAAACATGGAAATTACAATGCGAAGATATCATTGAAAATTCTAGTTCTATTTTTAAAAAACGCCGTCTACTTCAATACGATGAGTGCATTAATGATTCAAATGCATATGTATTTATAATGACAAGAACCGTTACTCGTTACAAACAACAGAATTATGTAAGAACACCATACAAAGTCACTCAAGAAGAACAAAGATTTTCTTATTCTTATGACTATTTGAAGGAACGATACCAAAAGCTTGAAAATATAAACCACGAATGCACACTTAATGAATACCATTGCAAGAATCAAAGAAAACTGATGACTCGTAGCCTTCGTGAGCAAATAATGAAACGTGATAATTATACATGCCAATCCTGTGGAAAATATATGCCTGATGAGGTTGGATTACATATTGATCACATTATTCCTGTATCAAAGGGTGGAAAGACTGTTGCTTCTAATCTTCAAGTTCTTTGTTCAAAGTGCAATGGTTCTAAATCAAACAAACTTAGAAAAGATATCAAAGCTTAAATTATTTTTCGTAAGCGCAGAGTATAGGGCCTTCTTTTATAAGAAGGCCCTTAAAAATGGAAAGAAATATATTCAAATATGATATAAACTGATAAAGAAAAAACTGAAACTCGAGTTCTAATATATTTTTATATTACTTTTGCTGTTCTTTCCTATATTTAAGAAAAGACTCAACTGATAAGCCAACTAAAATTATAACACAGAAAATTGTTAAAGGTACACCGTATGTTGACTTATTAACTACCTCACCTAATATTAATCCAAATGCAACCACCAAAAAGCAAATAGTTTTAAAAAGATACTTATTCATATTTTCTCCTTAGCTAGAAATTTATTATTTTGTATTATACTTTATATTTTTTCAAAAACACTACACTCCACCCTAACACCAAAACTTCCACCACCGGCATTACAGCCCATAAGCCCTGATGCAAGTGCCGCAAGGGCGTTAGCCCCAACTCCCTGTCCAATTGCAATTGCATCTGTAAGTGTGTAAATTGACATTACCATTGCGCTACCAAGTGACGGTATTATAACAAATATGGAATAACTGTCAATTACTTATAAAACCGCTTACTCACTTTAAAAGATTTTACACTACTCCATTTGCCTTTGTCTTTTCCAACTATTGCTCTCACTCTTACATAATATCTTTTTCTAACACGCAATTTTCTTAACAGATATGTATTCTTTCTTGTACGTTTTGTTCTTACGTTTTTCTTAAATTTTCTGTTAGTTGAATACTGTATCCGATATATTTTAGCCTTACTTATCTTTTTAAAAGTAATTCTCACTTTTCTATTTTTAAGTTTTTTTACTTTTAGAATTTTTGTTTGCTTTAAACTCTTTTTATTTACACCGTCAACACGAGTTGTAGTTTTTCCGTTAGTTGTTGGTTCATTTTCCTTTGTTACAACCTGTCCAAAAGTTGTAGTTGATTCTTTTTCTGATGTTGTTTCGTCAGTTGTTTGATTTTCTACAGTAGTTTCTGATGTTGTATTTTCTGTAGTCAATATTTCAGCTGTGGGTTCTACTGTGACAGTTGTCTCAGTTTGTTTCTCAGTTGTTGGTTCTGATGTAGTTGTCACTTCCGTTGTTGCCTTTGGTGTTGTTGTCACTGATGTGGTTGGTGCTTCTGTTGTTGGCTCTGATGTTGTTGTCACTTCCGCTGTAGTTGGTGCTTCCGTTGTAGGCACTTCAGTTGTGGTTGGTGCTTCCGTTGTTGGCACTTCTATAGTTGGATTCTCCACTTTGTTCTCCAATTTTGTGTATACCTTTATTCTTCCTACATAATTTTTAAGTTGTGTCCATCCACTACCGTTGTTTATATATGACATTTCCCTGCCATTTTTATATGAAGTCATTATTTTGGCGTCGCCATTTTCATTTGAAACACTTACTATTGCAGAGAACCATTGGTCTTTTTCGATTTTTACCGGCTGATTCAGTTCTATTGTTACATATCCGCTATTTTCAAAATATGCCGTTGTGGTATTTGCCAGATAACCACCTGAAACTGGTACATTGTCCTGTCCACCATAAGGATAATCTACATTTTTATATATCTCCACTTTAGCGGTTACATTTTCACCACCAATAGCCACATTTACTGCTTTTATATATTCGTCTTTTAGATTATCAGATTTTTTTGCTTTAAATACATTTGCCACTGACTTATCTTTTCTTAATGGGAAATCGTCCATGCTTCCATCATAGTAATAATTAAAGTCATACTTATCCTTTGGTGCAAATGAAAATGCATAAGAACAACTGCTTGTATTGTCATATGACAGCCAAAAATACTCCAATGATTTGTAACTGTTTTTTACAAGCCAACCACCATTTTTGGTAGCACCATTTGGTACAAATTTGTCTGATGGAATATTGTCATCCCATCCAATGATTGTGCATGCATGCGGAGAAATTGTACTGCTATGTTCATTCTTTGGATTGTAGTATAACGTTTCTCTTGCATTATTGTACTGAAATGTTACTGCCCCATATTTTGCTATGGCTTTTTTTATTGACCTAATGTATTCTTCCGGATTTGATTTGTTTTCAGGTATATAAATTGCATTTTCAAATCTATATGATGGATTTTCATATGGGTTTGTGGTAACCACATTACCCGATACCGGTGCCCACCACATTGAATATAACTTGGCAATTTTTAGCGGGTCTCCTGACTGCGTCAAATAATTTACTGATTGCCAGTCTCCATCTGTATTTCCCAATGGATCGCTTTCTCTCTTAAAAACTCTATAAGCTGCCGCCATCGGATTTAATGATAGTGTATCTTTTGTTACTGTAGAATCAATTCCACTTTTCAAAATGGATGATTCTGCTGCTGCAATGCTTGAATATGCCCAACACAAATTGGTATCTCCCTGATCTTTTACTGGTGTTACTATGCCATCGTCCCTTCCATCATATTTTTCCCTGTCTGAGATTTCTTTAATTTCAGTCTGTTGTTCTTCAAAATCACCTTCTATTTTAAATGTTAATTGATTATCAGTTATATTTGTGACTTCAACATGCATATCATCAGTTATTTCCAAGCTCTGATTCAGTTTTAATGGTGCGTCAGATTTTGTTGCATATGTGCCACCTAATGTTTCATAATTCCATTTTCCTGCAACGCATCCCATATTGTTTGGGAATTTTGTGTCTTTGTCCACCAAATAACAAACAAGTCCTGAGCCAATTGTCAATCCTTTTAGCTTCGTTCCATCTGTTTTATACAATTCTTTTGACTGACAATCATACTTATTACCACCTGTGCCAAAATTTCTATATTCTAAGTACAGTGTTTTATTGGTTCCTTTTAAATTTAATTTGTATCCGACTATCTGTGAATCTCCTCTAGTCGATGCTTCCTTTAAGGTATACTGTCCATTTTGATAAATTGTTTTAACATTGTCAGATGTAAGCCACCCCTTTGCTTCTCTTTCTTTTACAGATATAAACTGTGGCACAGGTGACGTATGCTTTGACATTGCAGACATATAATATACCGGTGAACTATTTGAGCTATTGTACAAATCCTTAAATCCTAAAATGTGCCCCATTTCATGAGTTGCCACTGCCATAGGCAAAATCACGTTTTCCCGATTATCCTTGTATAAATAATTATAAGAATTTGTCACCTGTACATAGTTTTTACTTGTAATTGTTTTTCCATCTGCATTTATTTTTACGTAATCTGCATAATCCTTATAATTCCATAAAGGGGAGGACCAACCCACAGAAATACTCTGAGTTGTATTTTTGTAAATAATGGTGATTGCATCGATTACCCCATCATTGTTTTTATCAAGTTCAGAAAAGTTGTACTTTTTTGTACCATCATAATTTGTAATCACATTGCCCGCTGATATAGCTCTGTTTATAGATTCAGACCAATCTGTTTTTAATTCGTACATACGCTCTGCTCTCTCTCCGTTGTCCCTGTAACCTTCAGGATTCTCTTCACTATACTCTGCATAGTATCCTCTTGGATGAGATAACTGCACTGAACCACCTTTATTAAACAAATACACGCTATTTATCTTAAGACTTCCCCTTGACGTAATTTCATAATAATCCGAAACATTATAATATGCACTGTTATAAGTATTATCTGTAATTTTTCTAACAGATTTCCCATTATAAGAATTATCTATAAATTCATCTTCATCTAAAAATCTTGCAAATACTATAAGATTTGTAAAATTACTTTCTTTTGTTTTACTTTCTGTATTTTCATTCGTATCATCAGCAAAAGTTACGCCACTAAAAAGCATTGTCATAACCGTAACAAACGCCATGATTATACTAAACCCTTTTTTCATAAAATCTCCTTTTCATCATTTATTCTTTTAAACCTTAATTATATATTCATTATAGCATTTATCAGATTAACTTTGTGTTCTAATTTTTTAAAAACTCCAATCCTCTTGGTGGTAAATCTTTTTTGCAATCAGTAGCAAATATATGACCTGCACTTATATAGGTTGCTCCTAGTTTTTGTGCTTCAATCGCCTCTTCCACAGAATGAACTGAAGTTCCTATTGTTTTAAATTTTGAAAGTTTCTCATAATTTTCTTTAAGTTTAAAAAGGGGCAAATGAATAGATTCACAATTTAATTTTTCTGCTACTTCGGAATAAAAATGTATTATAAGAGTGCGCGTTGCTACGCAACTATTTTCTTCTCGCACGAGTGTGCATCCCTAGTGGAACGTTATTATGTAATAAGAAGTTCTAAAGGAGTTTGTTACTACATAAAAAAAGCCCATTGAATTCTATTTTTGAGGAACCCCTCTATAAATCCAATGGGCTTTTTAATGTTTTATTTTTTTATGTTTTACTTTCAAAAAAGTTATTATAACTTTATGTATTTTGCAGACATATATCCTACTACATCTTTCTTCTTATCTTTAATTCGAACTTTGTACCAGCCTTTTGAAGTATTTCCTATAATAGTTACCTTTGTTCCACTCTTGTAAGATGAAATAATTGGATATTTCTTTCCTGCTCCTGAACGTACTCTAAGTTTGCCTTTTTTAGTTATTACTGTTCCTTTGAAAACTATTGATGTTGACTTAACGTAACCTAATTTTCCGTTGTACTTAATTAAGTACCAACTCTTTTTAATGTCAACGATAGTAACTTTTTTACCTGGAACTAAGTTACTAACAACCTTTGATGATGTACTCTTTTTCTTATACATCTTGTCCTGCACACTTACTTTAGCAGCTTTTTGCATCTTATATGGAAGTTTAGCAATAACCTTCTGGGCTACTAAAATCTTTCCACATACTTTACACTTCTTACCGCTTGTTAAGCCTGTTCTCTCTGTTGTGGCTTTTACTGCTCGAAGTTTAACTACTGTGTGGCCTTTGGCTTTTACTATCTGCTGCTTCTTAATAACGTATCCACATACTGAACATTTAGTTCCTGCTGTTAATCCACTCTTTGTACATGTGGCTTTTACTGCAGGAATGGCAACTGCCTTATGTTTCTCCACAGTTTTTACAATCTTTTCTTTACAGTCCTCATATACACAATTGTGCCAATGAGTATCTGCATCAAAATCCCACTTTGTGTCATTTACATGAATACATTTAACTACTGAAACTGCGCCATCATTTGCTTTCAAAGTTATGTCTTCGCTGTCAACATTAATTGCCTGTGTAACATTGACTCCGATAATATATGGTTTAAATTCTGCTGCCTCATTAACTGTAAAATTCAATGTTACAATAGTACCATTACCTGTATTGTTTTTAAGGCTGTTAAGATAAGCTAGATATACAAACTCTTCTTTATCTAACGTACTTGGTAACACTGTGTCTTCATTATCAAAAACTGTTCCGTTTTTTACTGATGTTAAAGTTAATGCTGTATGGTCATAAGAAACTTTAAATTTAAGTCCCCATATACCCGGGTTATTTTTTATGTCCACTATAATTGAAAACTCATTGCCTCTTTCAACTGTTTTTGATGATGCGGCAATTACGCATTCTTTTGTTTCATTTTCTGTCTGTGCAAATACAGGTACACTTACAGATATACCACTTACGCATATTACTACAATACATAACATTGCAAGTAATTTACGAATGTTTATTTTGTTAAAACTATTCATACGGAGAACCTCCTTTTCTATTACCTTCCTGTAATATTTCTATTACTTTTCACTACACTGTTCCTAATCAGCAATAGGACTAACCGTAAAGCTTCCTACCTGTGAGTATCCTGAACCACCGTATTTAGCAAATACATTAATAACATGATTGTCTTCTGTTAATTTGCTACCATCAATAATAAAGTAATTTCCATCTACTTCTACACACGGATCACTGTTAGTACCACTACTTGATGTTGAATAAGTTAAGCCTGACACCTTATCGTTATTTCCGTATGTGGTAATTCTGACTTTTATCTTTCCGTTCTTAGTTACCTCATAATTTCCAGGTGCATAATTTACAGCCGGATAACTACCAAGTCCCCAAGTGTATTTCAATGTGTTTGCCCAATATTCTTTGTATCTGTCTTTAATAGACTTAACGTTACCTGTAATATCAGTTACTCTTGTTGTAACCCATACATGCTGACCAACCATTCTGCCACTTGATTCCATATGTATCTGTGTTGGATATGTAGCATATTTTGTTGTTGAGCCACTTCTTGTCTTTGTATCCATATTTATTGAGAATGAAGAGCTTGTTCCATTAGCCCATGATACAGTGTTATTTAATTTCTGTGAGCCACCAACTGAATCTCTACAATCAACGTAAACATTGTAATATGAACAATTCAAGTCATAAGGTTTAATTATTAAAACGCTCTCATATAAATGTTCAAACTTCAAATAGTATTGATCTGCCGGACGTGTTATTACAACATCGTATACTCCAATATCTGATGGTAAGCTATTTTCATATTCGTCCTTACTTTGAGATTTGTACTTAATTGTAAAGCTGTCTTCGCTAAATGTTTCTCCCTCGTTAAGGTCTTCCTCTCCCGGTAAATTAAAGCTGTAATCTGCAATTCTCTGAATAAATGAATCAAAGAAATATGACTGCTTTGTAAATGTAAATGTTTCAGCAGGTATAGCTTTTAATTTTCTCCAGTGAGCATATAATGTTACATTTGATGTAATTAAAACTTTATCGTCAGATGTAATCTGTTCTCCGCCTTCTAATTCCATGTACCAACCAAGGAAAGCATAACCGTCTCTAACAAGTTCAGGGATTTCTCCATAAGTTTCTTTGTATGTTACTTTCTTCTTATTATTCTCTAACTCATTTCCACCATTAACATTAAATGTAATTGTGTACACAGCCGGTTTCCATTTTGCATAAAGTGTTATGTCTTCTGTTGGAACTCTGTTAGATGTAAATGGATTTTCACACTGTGCATCTGTGCACCAGCCATCAAATACATAACCTTTTTTAACCGGTGTTTCAATTGTTGGAAGAATTGTTGTTTCCTTTCTTGTTATAGGATCAATTGTATTACCACCTCTTGTATCAAAAGTAATTGTTACAAGCTTCTTAACAACATTCTTGCATTCAATGTAATATGTTGTTGGTGATGATATTTTATCTACTTCAGGTGTTATGCCTATAATGTCTGTATTATTTTCTTCAGCTACCTGTAAGTAATCATAATCAGGAATTGTTCCTCTCTTAACTTTAACAACTGTATTTTCTACATCAATTCCGTTAAATACAAATGTTGCTGTTGTACTGTCGTCTACATAATTTGCTTTTGCTTCAACACCATTTGACAAGGCTTCTGCGATTTTACTGTTAATTGGTTGTGTTAAATCAATAACCTCATCAGTTCCATTTACATTTATGGTTGCTGTTGTTGTAACTCCTGCAAATTTGTTGTAGGCACCCCTTCTGTTAGAACCTGTTGATTCTAAGTCTGAGAAATCAAATCTTTCGCCATATTTTGCGTAGAATGTCTGACTTCTTGTTGTTCCATTTGCATTTTCAATACCTGTTACTGTAATTGGATATGTTTTGTAATCCACATAGTAATCGTAAGTTGTATTGTCTACAAGGGTTACATTCTCGGTTTTCTGACCATTATAGCCTTCTGTTAAAGTATATTTATAGTCATTCCAGTTAAGTATTTCCTTTAATTCTTCCTCTGTTGGTAAATTAAATTCTTCGTTCTTTAAAACTTTTTTGTTCCATACAGTCTTATAACCGTCTTTGTCATTACCTACTCGAACAGATGCTGTATAATATTCACTTAACTCTTCTGTTGTAAGGTTTGTCCATACTACCGGAACTGTTACAGTCATGTCGTATTGACTGAATGCAACCTTACTATGTAAATAAGTAATTGTCATTTCACCTGACATATAACGTGTATTCTCAGGAACATTAACATTTATTTTTCCTGTTTTATTGTCTACACTAAAGTTTCTGTTTGTAAATCTAATGTTATAATTTGAAGTTGGAAGCGACTCTACTCCCTGAATACCTGTGCTAAGTTCCACATATTTAAGTGCTAATACGTTCTTTGGCACATCCATTGTGATTCCGTTAGTTCTGTCTCCGTCTTCGTCTCTTACAACTATTACTTCATCGTCACTAGGTTCATACGCTGTATTGTAATAAAATACATTTCGCCCTGCCTTCAGCAGTGGTATTTCCTCATCTACAAAATCATTACTATAACTAAAAAGATTTCCAATGGCATTTGCTTCAAAACTCATCATAAAATATAGACCAAACTCTATACTAAGTGCCCCTGCCATTCGCTCCTTACTTACTGTATTGCTTGTATTTGCAGGACGATATTTGGAATATTCATATATAAAGAAACCATACAGCTTAACATATGGTCCAAGTTCTGCAGCAACACCCACAGAGGCGAATTTACCACTACCAATACCTGCGTAAAGTTTAGCTCTAATACCTGCCTTTAATCCAATCTTACCCATTACATAAAATTGGAAGTCAAAATGCTCATCTAACAAATCCATTGTGGAAGAGCCAGCCTCCGGTTTAAATAAACCTACCTTAAACCAGAAACTATATCTCTTTCCTACTTCGTATTCTAAATTAGAACCAATGGCTATATTCATGTCTGTTCTAACAACGAAATTTACCTGTGTACCAATAACTACACCAAAATAGCAAACTTCTGTGGAACAGATTTCCTTATTAACTAATGTTACCCAGTCTGTTTCCTTCTGGAGTGTTTCTGAGTATTTATCCATCAGTGCCTGCATTCCATCTAAGAATTCTGTGCCAAGTTCTGTTTCAGTGCTTAAATCCATAACATCTAAAATATCACTTGCAACATTTGATTTTTCAAATGCCTTGCACATTTCATTCCATTCCTCTTCATCGGTACCGTTCATTTCCATTACCTGCCAAAGAGCTTCTAAATCTTCTTTATAGCCTTTTATTTGTTCTGCTGTATCATTTGCCTGTTCTATCTTTGCCTGAACTTCTTCAATCTTGTCCATAACATCTTTTACGGAACTAAGACCTGCTTTAAGTCCATCCGGCAAATTAGATAAACCGATTGCTTCTGATGGGTCTTCTGCAATAGCTTTAAACTGTTCCCAAAGAGACTGTTCCTCTTCTGCCACAGTGTAAATATTTGCATTAAATGAAAATGCAGTAAAGTTCTTTACATCCATAGTTGTATTTACACTAATACCAACCGGTATAGGAATAAAAAGAATCTCTTTTGTAACAATGCTACCTTTTACTCTTGGCACTAATTCACATTCCTCTACAAATGTTGCAGAAAGGTCAATATTTACTGTGCCATCATCAACTTCTGCTTCGAATTCTGCTTCAACTCCAACTGCAAGCTGGATACCATTATTAAAATGAAGCTGTTCGCCTTTATTTATAACTTCAACAGTAAGTTTTACATCATCTGTTAGTTCAAAGCTTTTACCTATATTCATTTTCTTAAGTTTTTGCTTTGAAATTTTGTTTCCCTTTGAATCTCTTACAACAACATTTTGAACACTTACATTATCCTTAAAATCATCTGTCTTTGTTACCATATCAAAAAGTGTGTCTGCTGCTGCTTCTCCAAAATCACTTTTTTCTATCTGTTGTGTTAAAACATTTTCTAACTTCTTACTTTCTTCATCGCTTATAATGTCGCTACCTGAAAGTGAAATTTCAGAATAGAGGTCCATACTTTCCTCAATTTCTGATTTAGTTACTTCCTTATATGTAATTAATTTTGTAGTTTTGTTGTAATCCGTAATCTCGCCATAATAAACGTCTTTTCCTGATTGAATCTCATCAGTTGAAACATATAATGTAACAAAATCACCAACTCCAATAGAGTCTACTGCATTTTCGTATGTTCCGTCCTCGCCCATCATGTTTGCGTACATGTCTAAATCCAACTCATCAAAACTGATTGTACCTGTTTCCTCAGTTGGTAGCTCCTGTACTGTTAATGGAAAGTTGTCAGGCATGTTGTATATTTCAAGCTGGTCATTTTCATCAAGTGGCGCAAAAGTTACTTTGTTTCCATCTGTAGCAGCCACCTTAACATATACAGCCGGATCTAAAAGTTCAGCGCCCTTATCTGCATCTCTTTCAGTAGGTTTTATGCCAACATAAACACAAAGAATATCGTCTTTTTTAAGTTTTGATGCATTGTCATATTCAAAACTACCGCCTCTTTCATTTATCTGGTCTGAAGTTAATACATCATAACTTTCTCCGTCAACAGAATATGAAATTTCATCTGTATCCTTTATGTATACTACGTCATCATTCATTTCAAGGTTTTCAACTTCCTGCATGGCTATTGAAAATGATGCCGTTCTTATTGTTTCTTCTTTGCCATCAAATACCCAACCGTCGGAGAGATTTAATTCATAAGAACAACCTTCGTTAAAACCTTGTGGTGCGCTTACTGTGTATACACCGTCGCCGTCAGTATCTTCAACCTTTAATTCAACATTGTCTGAACCATCTTTTACAACAAGAGTTGCTGCATCTTTTGCAGCCACATCGCCTGATGTTTTTTTAATGTTAAATGTTATGTCCTTTGGCTGGTCCATCTGTGCAAAAGAAGTAATGTTTAATTCTTCCTTACCACCCATTTCCTGATACTTGGCATATACATTCATGTTTTCAGTTACTGCATCTTCTGAATAAAATGGAACTGTACATTCCTTATCAGTGTAGTAACCTATTAAAATAGCATTATCTTTTGTGTATTTATCCTTGGAAGGTAGTTCCCCTAACGGATAATCCTTTTCTGCAGGTAATGTTTCTATTAATCGGTCTCCATCGTAAAAAGACACTGTGAGCAATTCAGCTCCTAAATGAACATCCCACTCTGCAAAATATTTTTTCAGAATTAGGAAGTCCTTCAAATCTACCTTCTGATCTGCATTAATATCTGCATTGGCAAATACAACTCCCTCTGTCTCCTGCTCAGAGATATATTCTTTTAACAATAATAAATCGCGTAAATCAATTACCTTATCACCATTAACATCTCCGTACATATTACCGCTGGTTTTTGCGTATGTTTGTGCCGGTACCTGGGAGACAGTGAGCGCAATTGCTAAAAGTAAGGTTAATAATCTTTTTTTCATTGTTTCTCTCTCCTTTTTCTTACTAGTACAAAGGCAATTCCAGCGATAACAACTGCTGCTATGACTACCACAACAATTATACCGTTCTCCTGTCTTGCCCCATTAACAGTTTCTTTTTTGTTTGCTTTGCTGTTTTCTCCCCCTTTGTTCTTATTTACAATCTTCTTCGACGCATCCGTCTTTACAATAAAATTTGTGTTGTACGTTTTCTGTCCTTTTTGTACGGTAACTTTGTACTTGCCGTCTTTTAAAGTGTTTAAATACTTCTCAGAAATTTCTACATTTCCATCTGAATCAACGGTGTAATTGTCCTTATCAACTTTCTTATTATTTACTACAACTTTTTTGACTTTTCCCTTTGATTCTTTTGAGCCCTTTGATTCCTTTGAACTGTTTGTTCCTGTTGGTATTTTGATATTTTCACTCTTTGACTTGTCGAACACTATGTCATTTTTCTTAACTTCATAATAAACAGTAACATTGCCGTCCTCTGTGTCCATATCAACAACGTTTCCTTTGGCGTCTATAGCCTGCACCAAAGTTACCTTGATTGGATAATCGCCTTCTAACGCATAGTCTACAATTTTGAAATTAAGTCTTACTACCGTCCCACTGTTTTCTATATTCTTAACACTATTTGAACTTGCTAAAAAAACATATTCATCTTTGTCCAGCTTTTCCGGTTCAGTTATGTCACCCTTTGAGAACACTTCCCCGTTCTGTACTGATTTTAACTTTAAAGCTGAATGGTTGTATCCCACTTTAAACTTCAGTGCCCAAATTCCGGTGTTTCCTTTCAAATCAATATCTACAACTGCCTTGTCCTTCTCCGTTACTGTTGATGATGCTTCAAGCACTGCTCCGCCACTGGCATATATTATATTATTTCCAAAGCCAACGCATAAAAACATAAACAGCGTAAGTAAAATTAATCGTAATTTCTTCAAATTATCACCTACCTAACCCCTTATTCAATTTTTTGCGATTACTTATTTAATATAACTGCTATTAAATAAAAATCTTTTTTTGATACCATGCATCTCTGCTTTTTTATTATTTTCCGACTCTCAAATATAGGTAATATTTTACTATATTTTGTATGCGTTGCCTATAGAAGCGTCCTATATTGTATGATTTTTTTACATAAATTAATTATGTTAAGTTGTTGAAACATTTTTATACAAGTGGCACATATAAAGCAGCCTTCACTCAGATTTACCTATTACAAAAAAGAAGAACTCACTCCACATGAATTCTTCTTTTTTATTAAAAATGTCTGCTATAATGCAACTTAATCTATGACGAATCTCATTGTCATGAAAAAGAGGTTTTCTATATTTTGTAGCACCTACAAATTGGTAATAATTCTCATATGCATTATCCTCGGATAATTGTTTCATTGTTATCTCCCTTCCAATCAATTATTCTCTCCATAAATATATCCAACCTAGAGCCATTTAATAAAGGAAATGCCGAAAATCCGCATAAATACAGGCTTTCGGCATTTTAATCCATTATTCAAACTCCTACTCGTAAAAATTTACTCCTTTATAAAGCAGGATATTTATTGTATTCAACAGTTCATTTCTGTACTGTTTTAGTATTTTTGCATATAGTCTAAGACGGAAATATTGTAATTTTATTGTCACAAGTCAATACCGTTGTAGTCGTTCTTGCATGTATGACAACTTGAATTTCTATTTGTGTTGCCATGTCATTACATAATCTTTTTCTCCGGTAGCCTCATCTAAGCCACTATGC
>OGZZ01001905.1_pt1 | contig 14403 bp, 14 predicted proteins | sample 1577021 | NCBI WGS metagenome assembly OGZZ01 (sample SAMEA3541526, study PRJEB24748) | human gut metagenome | biome: human gut; feature: human-associated habitat; material: faeces | place: China | collected 2012
CGATATAAAGAGCACCTCTTTGCATCCTCTCAGATCGAGGATGTGCGGAGGTGCTTTCCATGTTTATGCCAAAACACTTCGCGGGACAGATACGGGCACATTCTTTGATGAGGGATAAGCACTTCCTTTTTTTCAGGGATTGTATTAGAATAGAAAATAAAATGATCATACATGAAAACAGATAAAAGGAAATGGATTGGAGAATAAATATGAAAGTTGTGATTTTAGCAGGTGGTTTTGGAACCCGTATCAGTGAGGAGAGCCATCTGAAACCGAAGCCGATGATCGAGATCGGAGAGAAGCCGATTCTCTGGCATATCATGAAAATGTATTCGGCATATGGCTTTAATGAATTTGTGATCTGCTGTGGATATAAGCAGCATGTAATCAAGGAATGGTTTGCAGATTATTATCTTCACAACAGTAATATTACCTTTGATTTTACACAGGAAAACAAGATGATCGTACATAATAATGTTCTGGAACCATGGAAGGTGACTCTGGTGGATACCGGTCTGAACACTATGACAGGAGGACGTATCAAGAGAGTAAAGGAATATCTCGATGGGGATACTTTCATGCTGACGTATGGAGATGGCGTGGCAGATATTAATATCCGGGAGCTTCTCAAATATCATCGTTCTCATGGCAGGATGGCGACGATCACAGCGGCACAGCCGGGAGGTCGTTTCGGTATTCTTGATATCGAGAATGATGGCACGATCACCAATTTCAAAGAGAAGAAAAAAGAGGATGGCGGCTGGATCAATGCAGGATTTATGGTTCTGGAGCCTTCCATCATGGATCTTATCGAGGGAGACGATACTGTGTTTGAGAAATATCCGCTGGCAACCTTCGGAAGCATTCCTGCACTTCCTGCTGTAAAGAGGAGTGCTGCTGACTCACCTACTATTCGGCCGATTGCAAGAATAACACCTGTGATAATTCCCGGCATGGCTGACGGCAGCAGAATGGTGCGGATGGTGTGCCATTTTCCGGCTCCAAGTCCGACTGCTCCGTGTCTATAGCTGTCCGGTACAGTTTTCAGTGCCTCCTGTGTATTTCTTGTGATGAGAGGCAGCACCATGAGTGTCAGTGTCAGTGAGCCCGTCAGGATACTGTAGCCAAAGCCTATTGTCTGTCCGAAAAACATCATTCCGAAGAGGCCAAAGATGATTGACGGTATTCCTGCAAGTGTCTCTGTGGCAAACTCGATTGTGGATACGAGCTTACCCGGCTTTGCATACTCATTCAGGTATACGGCAGCTCCCACTCCGACAGGAGTTGCTATGAGCATGGTGATTATTATAATGTAAAGTGTATTAAGCAGGTTGCCCGCTATTCCGACGGTGCCTCTTAAGACAGATGTCTCGCTGGTCAGAAACTGCCAGTTTACCTGGCCGATTCCCCTGACAAATACATATATGATGATTCCCGCAAGTAGCACTACCGATAATGCTGCACACAGATATATGAAAAAATATACTACATCATCGCCTATTCTGCGGCGTTTTCCATTTATACTAGTCATTTTCCACAGCTCCTTTCTTTTTGAGTTTCATAAGGGTGAGGTTGATTATCATGATAAACACAAAAAGCACAAGGCCTACTGAGAAAAGCACCTGTCTGTGAAGTCCGCTGGCGTATCCCATCTCGCTGACAAGCTGTGTGGTAAGGAAACGCACTGAGTTGAACGGAAGTGGAAAGCTTACCGTTCCACCGGCTACCATGTTGATAGCCATAGCTTCTCCAAGTGCACGTCCTATTCCGAGCACAATTCCTGTCATGATTCCTGACTTTGCTGCAGGAACCGTCACTTTAAATATTGTCTGTATCTTTGTTGCTCCAAGTGCAAGTGATGCCGCTCTCATCTGCTGCGGTACTGCCTGTATTGATGATACGCTCATGTTGATTACTGTAGGAAGAATCATGATTGCAAGCACTATTATTGCTGCAAGCAGATTTGATCCGCCGGTAAACTGATGCGTTGCTGAGTTTGCAAAAACATGCTTCTCGAGCTTATATAATACCGGATTAAGTATCATAAGTCCCAAAAGTCCATAGATTACTGATGGAATGGCTGCAAGCAGCTCTACTGCCGGCTGCACTACCGCTGAGAGCTTTTTGTTTGACACCTCAGTAAGAAATACTGCCGTAAGAAGAGCAATCGGTACTCCTATGAGTATAGATACTGCTGTTCCTATGATGGATGTGAGGATTATGTACAATATTCCGTAGCTTGGGTCTGCCGCTGTCGGCGCCCATTTTGTTCCGAATAAGAGGTTTAACACTCCGACCTTGAAAAATGCCGGTGCGCCTTTAAGGAACATATAAATTGTTATTGATAAAACTGCGAATATTGCCACAACCGCACATACCGTGAATATTATTTTGGCAACATTCTCTACTATGGATTTATGTTTCATTTGATACTCCTTGTTTCAAAAAATCCCCCAGGAAACCTGCCATTTCCTGAGGAAACCCTGTATCTTATCGATATGTATTAATACTGATGTCTGTATTTCATATCATTACTATGACTGATAATTTCTACTGAGGGAGGATAAGACCTACCTTCTTGATAACTGCCTGTCCCTCATCTGAGTTTACATAGTCAAACCAAGCCTTAACAATATCGTTCTGCTCGTCAATCTTGCCCTTTGTAGCCATTACAAATGGACGAGAAAGAAGATATTTGCCTGCTACAATGTTTTCCTCTGTTGCCTCTACTCCGTCAATTTTCATTGCTGTTACTGTATCATCAAGCACGTCAAGTGAAACATATCCGATTGCTCCCGGTGTTGAGCATACCTTTGCAAGAACTGCTCCTGTTGAGTCAAGCTCCTGTGCATATTTGCACTGATCCTTTACATCAAGAAGCTCTTCGAAGGCTCCTCTTGTACCTGAAGCTGCCTCACGGCCGATTGCTACGATTGCCTCATCTTTTCCACCAAGGTCTTTCCAGTTTGAAATCTCACCTGTGTAGATTTTCTTTAAGTCATCTGATGTAAGCTCTGTTACTGAGTTGTCCTTGTCTGTGATTACTGCAATTCCGTCGATTGCTACGATGTTTTCCTCAACGCCGTTTGCTTTCTCATCATCTGTAAGTGCTCTTGATGAATCTCCGATATCTACGCTTCCTGCTGTTACTGACTCGATTCCTGAACCAGAGCCTGTATACTCTACTGTTACTGTTACTCCAGGGTTTTTCTCCATGAATGACTCCTTGAGTGCCTCACAAAGCTTCTCCATTGAAGTACTTCCTGCAAGTGAAAGTGAACCGCTTAAGTTCTCATTTGATGTACCTTCATCTACGCTCTTATCTGCGCTTGTATCTGCATTGTTGTCTGCTCCGTCTGAGCTTGAGCCACATCCTGTAAATGCTGCTGTCATCATTGTTGCAGCAGTTGCTAAAACTAAAAGTTTTTTCATACGATTTTTCATTTTAATTTCCTCTTCCATTTCTTTCTTGAACTTGTTTCTTTGTTTGTTACAACTGATATAGTAATGGGGAAATGTAAAATGCAAAATCATTAGTGTGTAAAATGCATGTAAAAAAATATTCATATCCCCTATTTCCTGTCCTTTTATTAAAGCAAGCCAATACACTAGTACTATTTTACTGTTTTTTGTTGATAAAGCAATATATTACTTTGATTCCCCAAAAAACCAAATAAAAAAACACGCTATACGCGTGTCCTAAAATGAAATAGTCGGTAACTATTCAGATACATTCATAAATAAATCGGCGTGACAAGATTCGAACTTGCGACCTCTACGTCCCGAACGTAGCGCTCTACCAAACTGAGCCACACGCCGTCTGCAATTCGTTTTGCAACTATTAAATAATATCACAATGTATAAATTTTGTCTACCCCATAATATATATTTATGGTATGATTTATGCTGTATAATATGATATAAATTTACACTGTTGTGCCCAGCCTCACAGCGAGGTATCATACCCATGACTGAACTGTAATTTAATCACGTAATTATTTTCTTATACTATGAAGCCGGCCCGGCAGCGCAGTGACCGGCTAACCCCCAAGGTATGAAAATTATAAGGAGAATATCATGACAAATCAGACAAATCACATAAATAAAACAGCTATAATAACCGGAGCTTCACGCGGTATCGGTGCCGCCATTGCCAAAAAGCTGGCTTCCTGTGGCTATAACCTCTCACTTTGCTGCCGCAATTCATCTGACAGGCTAAAGGCTCTGGCTGATGAGCTTCACTGTGCATACGGAATTGAGGTGCTATGCTACACCGGAAATGTAGGAGACTTTTACTTTGCCAAGGATATGGTTTTAAAAACCATTTCCCATTTCGGCCATATAGATGTGCTCATTAACAATGCCGGTATATCTCATATCGGGCTGCTGAGCGACATGTCCCCGGATGAATGGAACAATATCGTGGCGATAAATCTGACCGGTGTTTTCAACTTTACAAAGCTCGTCATCCCTTATATGGTTGCCGATAAATGTGGCCGTATACTACAGATTTCCTCTGTCTGGGGCAATGTCGGAGCATCCTGCGAGGTGGCATACTCAGCCTGCAAAGGCGGTATTAATGCATTTACCAAGGCACTCGGCAAGGAGCTTGCGCCATCGCATATTCCGGTAAATGCCATAGCCTGCGGTGTCATAGATACCGATATGAACCGCTGCTTTAATGAGACAGAACGAGCTGAGCTGGCCGATGAAATCCCTGCCGGACGCTTTGCCACAGCCGATGAAGTCGCAGATATGGCTTACTCCGTCATCACTGCACCTGATTACCTCACAGGACAAATAATCACTTTTGATGGTGGCTGGATTTAAAATTGTAATTTTAAGTTTTCTAATTTTTTCGTATTTTTTCAGATATTTGTTGCTTTCTACGATTATTGTGTTACAATTTGTTTATGAATGAAATAAATATCTTTTTACAAGAAAGGCAGCTATCAACCATTAGCACAACTGTGCCTGACAGGCTTGATTATCTGATGAGGCTCCACAGCTTGACCAACGTGGCTCTTTCGGAAATCATGTGCTGTGCAGAATCAACGATTTCAGGCTACAGGACAGGCCGTAGAGTGCCTGACATTTTTGTCATTTGCCATTTAAGTACAATTTTTGGTGTAACACCCAATTATTTTCTTGGATTCACAGACGAAATTTGTCCAACTCACAACTGATTATGTGATATATACAAGGCCTTCCGGTATCACTTCACAACCATCACCGGCTGCTAATGCAAATGTCACATAAAATATATTGAAAAATGAAAGGGGGAAATGTTACAGTCTAAGCCAAAACTGTAACGAAAAACAGCCCGGTACACATATCACAATGTGTGCCGGGCTGCAGATTTTATTGTTATTCTGCCACAAGTATTATCGTGGTTCTCGCAGGAACTCTTATGGTGTTGACCCCCAAAAGCTCTGTCTTTGCCGTGAAGTCCTCTCCGTCAAAATACTCTGCATTGGTGTTGGTGTCCACATGCCAGTGTTTTCCGTTCGGAAGCACCGGAAGCTGCATCACAAGCGGCTCCCAATATGCGTTCATGCAATAAAATACAATGTCGTCCTCTGTATCCTCCTCATTTCTTCCGGCATACATGATGCCGATGAGCTTTGTCTTGTAATCGGTCGAGGCATTGAACGGCGTACCGTTGTGCACACTGATTTCCGGGAACTGGCAGGATGAAGGCTTTGTCATCTTTCTGAGTATAGGATGCTCTTTCCTGAACTGAATCATATGACGCACGAAATCATGGATTTCCTTGAATTCCTCAAGCCTGCTCCAGTCGAGCCATGAAATGATATTGTCCTGACAATACGCATTGTTGTTTCCAAACTGAGTGTTGCAGAACTCATCGCCCGCAAAAAACATCGCCGGGCCACGGCTGCACAAAAGCGCTGCAAATGCATTCTTTATAAGGCGCCTTCTAAGTCCGTTTACATTTGGATCGTCTGTCTCACCCTCTGCGCCACAGTTCCAGCTATGTCCGTTGTTGTCTCCGTCTGTGTTATTCCAGCCGTTTTTCTCATTGTGCTTTTCATTGTATGAGTAAAGGTCATACAGTGTAAAGCCATCATGACAGGTCATGAAATTGACTGATGCCTTGTGTCCTCTGCTCTCCGGGCTGTAAAGGTCGCGTGAGCCGGTGATACGTGTGATGGCATTTCCCGCCATACCGTCATCGCCCTTTAAAAAGCTTCTCATGTCATCCCTGTATCTGCCGTTCCACTCAGCCCATCTGTTCCATGACGGGAAGCTTCCCACCTGATACAGTCCGCCTGCATCCCAGGCCTCTGCGATGAGCTTCATCTTGCCAAGCACCGGGTCGAATGCCAGCGACTCAAGAATCGGCGGATTGGCCATAGGTGCACCGTTTTGGTCTCTTCCGAGAATGGAAGCCAGGTCAAATCTGAAGCCATCCACTCTGTACTCAATGGCCCAGTGTCTCAGACAGTCTATGATAAAGCTGCGCACAACAGGATGATTACAGTTCATAACATTTCCACAGCCACTGAAATTGTAGTAGTGTGCATCCGGTGTAAGCATATAGTACACGTTATTGTCTATACCCTTGAAGGAAAAGCATGGTCCCATCTCATTTCCCTCAGCGGTATGGTTGAACACCACATCAAGAATGACCTCTATTCCATTTTCCTTCAGAGCCTTTATCAGTGATTTCAGCTCGTCTCCCTCGTGGTTGTGCTCCTCATTGAAGGCATAGCTCGTATTCGGTGCAAAAAACGATACTGTGTTGTAGCCCCAGTAATTGTAGAGCTGTACATCATCAACCACCCTCGCACTCTCCATCTCATCGAACTCAAAAATCGGCATGAGCTCCACTGCATTTATTCCAAGATCCTTCAGATACGGAATCTTATCCTTCAATCCGGCAAATGTACCCGGTGCGCTGACTCCTGAGGACTTATCCTTTGTATATCCCCTCACATGTGTCTCATAAATCACAAGATCCTCAAAGGGCTGCTCAAGCTGCTTTATGTCGCCCCAGTCAAAGTTACTTTTTACAACTCTGGCTCTGTACTCAAAATCCTTGCCTCCCTCCGGCTTTTCTCCCCATTTTCGCTGTCCAGTGACCGCTCTTGAATATGGGTCTAAAAGGACATTTTCCTCGTTAAACAAAAGTCCCTTTGCCGGCTCATATGGTCCGTCAAACGAAAATGCATACTCAAATTCATCCGGCTTTATATCAAAAACAAGCATGGAGTAGGTATCTCCTATCCTATATGAATCAGGAAACGGAATCCTCGCATACGGCTTTGATGCCTGTGGCTTGAACAATAAAAGAGTGCACCTTGTTGCTCCATGGGAATTGATGGTAAAGCTCACTCCGTTCGATGCCACGCACGCTCCGTACATTCTGAAAAAGCCCGGACGTATCTTAAATCCCTCTACCACATCAAGCGGCAGCAGGCCTGTATTTACTACATCCTCATGCTTTTCTTCTTTACTGCGCTCTCTCCACATATACATATTGCTCTTTGCTCCCTTACTATATTTGTATGATGGTACATGCTATTTGTTGCATGACTGCTTTTTATCTTAATTCGTTCTATTAATTTACATGCAGCTTTCCAAGCCCATCAATCTCTATATTACTACAATTTTGTGAATATGTGTTCATTAAATTGCATATCTCCTGAGCTTTTTCGCCAGAAGCCACTGTCGGCCTGAAATCATTGTATGAGCTTACGCTGCTTAAGGTACATGGAATAATCTGTGCATCTATGCCCGGCTGCAATTCCCCATTTATCAGAGTAAACGTCTGCTGATAAATCGCCGTGTTCTTGTCCGCCGGATTTTTATTGCCTCCGAAGCAGAAATTTCCAAGACTGTAGCATATCATTTTGCCGTTATAGACCTCCATCCCCTGCAGTACATGAGGGTGGTTTCCGACTACCAGGTCTGCTCCCCAATCGATGATACGATGTGCTGCCGCCTGCTGATAGTCATTAGGGTAATGGTCGCCTTCTATGCCCCAGTGACAGCATGCGATAACTATCGCCGCTCCCTGTTCACGAAGCTGCGCTATACCGTTTTGGATATATGCCTCTCGGTCACCGTTTTGTGACAAAAGGCTGACCGACACTATTCCAATCCTTGTCCCATCAGCTGTCTCGTAAATACCGGTATGATCATTGAAGCCATACACTATCCCGGCATTGTCGAGCACATTTCTCGTATCGTCCAGTCCAGCCTGTCCATAGTCATATGTGTGATTGTTTCCAAGACTGCATGCCTCGATGGAGCTGCCCGTCATAATTCCAATGTACTCAGGCTTTCCCTTAAGGTTCCAGCGCTTTTCTACGCGCTCCGTCGCATCCGATAGCACACACTCCAGATTGATGAGTGTCATATCGTCAGCCTCAAAAATATCTCTCACACCGCCGAAAAAGTAGTCCTGTCCCTTTGAGTCATAATAAGAATTGAAGCTGCCGTCATAGCTTTGCTCCTGATTGTTGCCAAGTGTACAGTCTCCTGTGGCCGTAATCACTATGGTTGACATCTGTGGCTTTTGTGTATCCGCTTCTGTTTCGGCTGCTGCATCAGGCTGTGTACTCTCTGTGCCTGTTGCCGTACTATCAACTGCGTTATCATCTGCTTTTCCGACATCCGATGTGTCTTTAACTACATCCACACCATTCCGGTTAGCGGCTTCTTTTATATTATCTCCAATATATTCTTTTCCTATGAGTGCTCCTGCCATAATGATGCATAAAACCAAAAGCACACATAATAGAATTTTTAATCCCTTGTTTTTCATAATTTTTCCTCATATGTAATCTTATACTGTGTTGTATTTGATATGTTATATTATACTTTTATGTTATTATTCCGGCTTACCCCGCCATAATAACAGACTTTATTCAAAAAATCATACCCTTAGAATGTCAACCGTGTGCGCACTTGCTCCCATCAGGTCTGCTCTCTCACATGTTGAAAGATGATACTGTACAAACATATCAAACTCTTCCTCATCAAGAGCATTCAAAAATGGCCTGATATAATTTGCTGCGCCATCGGCTGCTATTATCTTTTCACGTGTGAGGGCTGCCTGTGCATTTAAAGCCTCTATATCTTCTAATCGGACAAAACTGTACAAATCATTAGCTTTTTCTGTACAATGGAAGCTCTCATCGAGCATTCCGCCCTCTATGCCCTCTTTTATATGCTTCTCCTTTATGGCATAGGTTATAACGCTGTACTCATTCATAATGTATGCCACAAGTATGTAACCACCCGGTTTTGTCACCCTCTTTGCCTCATTCAATGCGGCAAGCTTTTCTTCCGCTGACTTCAGATGATACATCGGTCCGAATACGAGCGTGAGGTCAAATTCATCGTTTCCAAACTTTTTCAGCTTTGTGGCATTGCCCTGGTATGCCTTTACTTTATCGCTCTTTTGCTTCAGTCTGCCAAGGTTATGCTTAACTAACTCGAGTGCAGTCACATCATAGCCCTCCTCGGCAAGAGGCACTGAATATCTGCCCGTTCCCGCACCGACATCCAGGATTTTGATCTGTGAGCGAAGCTCAAGCTGCTTCTCATTCATCAGGCTGCCAAGACAATCGTGTATATACTTCATGGAGGTGATAAACTCTACCCTGCCGTGGCGGCTGTTCAGGCGCTTTTCCTCGTTGAATTTGTTATAGTATTCTTCTAATTCTGTCACGTATATTCCTCCCTGTATTATTCCTCGATATGCTCACGTCCCTGCGCAATGATTGTGCGCACATGTCCGTCGGCAAGCGAATAAAACACTGATTTGCCCTCACGCCTGCTGTTTACGAGCTTGTTTGCCTTTAATATCCTAAGCTGATGTGATATGGCGGACTGTGTCATGTTGAGCACCTTTGCCAGATCGCAGACGCACACCTCCGCTTCAAACAACACAAAGAGGATTCTGATCCGGGTGGAGTCGCCAAACACCTTAAAAAGCTCTGCAAGGTCGTAGAGCTCGGTTTCCTCAGGCATTGTATCATTTACTATTTTAAGAAGGTCTTCATGGATTTCGTTGCAGTCGCAGCATTCTATCTGTTCATTTATATTTTCGCTCATGGTGTGGTGTCCTTTCTGCGTTATTCTTGCGTTATTTTTTCTTTATTTGCTATGGGGCGGGTGCTCCGCATAAATTGCATGTGCCTTCGCAGTTACACAGTAACTTTTTTATATACGCGAAAGACAGAGTGCACCTCTTGGGTGCATTCTGTCTGGTATTTTTTATATAGTAGTTTCATCATGCTTTGATATCTGCTTTTTGGGCTCTATGCATTTAGAGCTTGTGTACGAATAATGCGCGGATTGCATTTAACACTGCTATCACCATTACTCCTACGTCTGCAAATATTGCGAGCCACATATTGGCTATTCCGACTGCTCCGAGCACGAGGCAGATCAGCTTGATGCCTATTGCGAAGTATGTGTTTTCATATACTATTCGCAGGCATTTGCGCGATATTTTTATTGCTTTTGCTATCTTTAGCGGGTCATCATCCATGAGGACGATATCTGCGGCTTCGATTGCTGCATCTGAACCCATGGCGCCCATTGCAATTCCGATATCTGCTCTTGAGAGCACCGGTGCATCGTTGATTCCGTCTCCGACGAAGGCGAGCTTTTCTTTACTGCCCTTTCTTGCGAGCAGTTCCTCTACCTTTGCCACCTTATCGCCCGGTAAAAGCTCACTGTATACTTCATCAATTCCCAGCTCCGCCGCTACTGAGTCGGCTACTGTCCTCGAATCGCCTGTAAGCATTATTGTACCTTTTATTCCGGCTTTTTTCAATGCTTTTATTGCTGCCGCTGAGGTTGGCTTTATCTTATCTGAGATAAGGATATAGCCCTCATATCTGCCGTCTATTGCGATATGGACTATGGTGCCGACCTTGTCAGTTTCACTGTAGCTTAAGCCCAGCTTTTTCATAAGCTTGTAGTTTCCTGCCGCTACAGATACGCCATCTACCTTTGCGGTGATTCCGTGACCGCTGATTTCCTCAACGTCTGTCACGCGGGTTCTGTCGATTTCCTTTCCATACGCCTTCTGTAAGCTCCTGCTGATTGGATGCGATGAGCTGCTCTCTGCGAGTGCTGCGTACTCGAGCACCTTTTCTCTATCGAGCGTATTGTCGTAGACTCCTGCCACCTCGAAAACGCCCTCTGTCATGGTGCCGGTCTTGTCAAATACAACGTATCTGGTCTGTGATAAGGTCTCAAGATAGTTTGAGCCCTTTACAAGAACGCCCTCGCGGCTGGCGCCTCCGATTCCTGCAAAAAAGCTGAGCGGAATACTGATGACCAGCGCGCACGGACAGCTTATTACAAGGAAGGTAAGTGCCCTGTATATCCAGCTGCCCCACTGTGGTGCGGCTGACATGAAAAGTATTCTGACAAGCGGTGGCAGTATCGCAAGTGCAAGTGCACTGTAGCAGACTGCCGGAGTGTAATACTTGGCAAATTTTGATATGAAGTTTTCTGATTTTGATTTCTTTGAGCTTGAATTTTCAACGAGGTCAAGTATCTTTGAAACCGTTGATTCGCCAAACTCTTTTGTCGTTTTAATCTTTAAAACACCGGACATATTGATGCATCCGCTGATTATCTCATCGCCGCATTTTGCATCCCTCGGCACGCTCTCACCTGTAAGCGCGCTGGTGTTTAATGTAGATGAACCCTCAACTATCACGCCATCAATAGGAACCTTTTCTCCGGGCTGTACAACGATTACTGAGCCGATAGCAACCTCATCAGGATCAACCTGGGTGAGCTTTCCGTCCACCTCAATATTGGCATAGTCGGGTCTGATGTCCATGAGCTCGCTGATATTCTTACGGCTCTTTCCGACTGCATAGCTCTGAAACAGCTCTCCTATCTGGTAGAAAAGCATAACGGCTATAGCCTCTGTATAGTCACCATTCTCATAGAGCGCAACCGCTATCGCACCTACAGTGGCAACCGCCATCAGGAAGTTTTCATCAAATACCTGCTTGTTTTTGATTCCCTTAAATGCTTTTTTCAGGATATCGTATCCTATGACCAGATAAGGCACCATGTAAAGCAGGAACCTGATAATTTCCTTAACCGGTATGAAATGTAATATAATCATGAGTACCGCTGCGATTATGATACGCGCAAGTACTTTTTTCTGCTTTTTATTCATACGCCATAGCTCCATTCATTATAATCTCTTGATAATCACCCTTACTATAGCGCAGGCATTGAAAAAATATCATTTGTCATTCCTGCGCCCGGCAATTTATAAGAAAATCTCGCAGTCGTCCTCTACCTTTTTACAGTTCTTAAGAACCTCCTGCATAACCGCCTTTGCATCCTGTCCCTCTTCAAACTCAACGCTCATCTTGAGTGTCATGAAATTGACTGTAGCATCCTTTACACCTGCTGTATTCTTTGCGGCATCCTCCATCTTGTTGGCGCAGTTAGCGCAGTCTACATCGATTTTGTAAGTCTTCTTCATAGTGGTGTTCTCCTTATTTTCATGAATTATTTGTTTTACTGTACGTTTTTTATTGAACATATGAATGATTGTTCATATGTTAATTTTATTATAGCACCTTTTATACTGTTGTCAATACACAATGTGCATCTACACAAAATTTATTCACATACTCTAATCACATAATTAATCTCATAGTTTATGATTCAGGCTTCATCTGTGATATTTTCATTCCAAACGCTTCCCTCTTCTATCCCTTTTGCCGTAAGCCATTCGTCCTCAACCTCTACATGACACTGTCTGCCGTCTTCGCCCTCGAGATAAACAATGCATTTTGCTTTTGCGCCGTCCGCTCTTTCCTCACAGCCAAAATCAGCCTCATATATGTGTGTTACTTTATATACCACTACTCTCCGCCTTCTTTCATATATTTTACATGACATAAAATAGAAACTTCCCACATGTACATGTGGATGATTCCACTCTTAAATATCATGTGGGAAGCTGTTTATCAACTATATTTATTATTATAATGCCGCTTTAATGGCTGCAAGCAGCTCATCATATGTCTCATATGCAGGGAGCTCAGGGTAGTCCTTCTTGATGGCATCTGTGCTTCTGAAAAGGAAGCCTGCCTTGCTTGCCTGTATCATGCCTAAATCGTTGTGGCTGTCACCGCTTGCGATGGTATCGTATCCGATAGACTGCAGTGCCTTTACAGTTGTAAGCTTTGACTGCTCACATCTCATTCTAAAGCCTGTAATCTCGCCATCTTCTGCAACCTCAAGCTCGTTACAAAAGATTGTTGGCCAGCCGAGCTTCTTCATGAGCGGGCCTGCAAACTGTGAAAATGTGTCACTGATGATGATTACCTGTGTGATTGAACGAAGCTCATCCAAAAACTCCTTTGCGCCAGGCATTGGATCTATTTTTGCGATTGTCTCCTGGATTTCTTTTAATCCGAGTCCGTGCTCCTTTAAAATATTTATTCTATAGTTCATGAGCTTATCATAATCCGGCTCATCTCTTGTTGTCTTTTCAAGCTCAGGAATGCCTGTCTCCTTTGCAAATGCAATCCAGATTTCAGGTACCAATACTCCCTCAAGGTCTAAGCATACAATATTCATTTTGATTCCTCCGTGTGTTTTATTTTATGGATTTCGATGAAGCTCAATATACTTGTCATGTAACTATTTAAGCTGCCTTGAATAGTCACCTTATAATTATAGTTCACCGATTTAATCCAGTAAAGTATATCATACAAGACGACGGTCTACAATAGAATTATACGTGATTTTCAAAGGATTTTTCAGTAAATCATCATTACCGTCCGTTACGCTCGCTGGCTTTTGCGCACGCGCCGGCTTCCTCCGAGAAGACACCCTCATCATCTATGATGTTTCCGCTCTCAACATGCTTTTTCAGTATATTGTTAAACGCATAATCCCAGATTTTCTCTGAACCGAGTGCTGTACGCTTATTTCTGCCAAGTATCTGCGACAGCTTTACGCTGTGCTCACGCCATGAACGCCCGCCCGACGCATCATTTAGGAGCATTGGCTGGATATTGTCCATGGTGCGGGCAAATCTGGCTTCCGGCGTCTGCTGCGCCTCAAATTCCTCCCACAGCTTTAAAAGCGGCTCGCCCTGTTCCTTTGGCAAGAGTCCGTATATACGCTCCGCCGCCTTCTGCTCTCGCTCATGCTGTGTGCCCTTGCCTGCCTCATCATAGGCATATGTATCTCCTGCGTCAATCTCTACTATGTCGTGTATCAAAAGCATTCCTACTGTCTTTAGCACGTCTATCTTCTCATTGGCATACTCACTCAAGAGCATGGTCATGATAGCCATATGCCAGGCATGCTCCGCATCATTTTCCTTGCGGCTTGCATCAGCTAAATAAGTCTGGCGGAATATCTCCTTTT
>OGZZ01001920.1_pt1 | contig 14351 bp, 10 predicted proteins | sample 1577021 | NCBI WGS metagenome assembly OGZZ01 (sample SAMEA3541526, study PRJEB24748) | human gut metagenome | biome: human gut; feature: human-associated habitat; material: faeces | place: China | collected 2012
CAAGTCTTTCCTGTAACTTTTCTTTGTCAAATTCACGGCCGGGGCGTGCGCTGTGTGGTGGACGCCACCCGCGCCCTGCTGGTGAATGTGCTGCCCTACCACCCCTTCCTCATCAAGCCCAACAACCACGAGCTGGGCGAGATCGTGGGCAGGGAGCTGCACACGGATGAAGAGATCGCGGCAGCGGCCCGCACCCTGCAGGAAAAGGGTGCCCGCAATGTGCTGGTGAGCATGGCCGGGGACGGTGCCCTGCTGCTGGACGAGCAGGGGCAGGTGCACCGCATCGGCTGCCCCAAGGGCAAGGTGGTCAACAGCGTGGGCGCAGGCGACAGCATGGTAGCCGGTTTTGTGGCTGGGTATCTGCAAAGCGGCAGCTACGCGCAGGCGCTGCGTCTGGGCACCGCCTGCGGCAGCGCAACGGCCTTCAGCCTTGGGCTTGCCACAAAGGAGAAGATCGACGAGCTGCTGGTGCAGCTTTGATGGGATAAAAGGAATAAGGAGAAACATTTATGCGCATCACCGAGTTATTTACCGCACAGTCCATTGCGCTGGACGAGGCGCTGCAAACACAGGAGGAAATCCTGAGCCGTCTGGTGGAGCTGCAGGCCACCCACGGCAACATCACCGACAAGGATGCCTACAAAAAGGCCCTCTACGCCCGCGAGGCCGAGGGCTCTACCTATGTGGACAACGGCATCACCGTGCCCCACGCCAAGACCGATGTGGTCACCCGCCCCAGCCTTGCCGCCCTGCGGCTGAGCACCCCGGTGCAGTACAACGCCGAAGATGACGGCACCACCGACATGCTGTTTGCCATTGCAGCGCCGGAAAACGGTAGCCTGCATGTGGACATGCTGGCCCGCATGATGCAGATGCTGATGAACGAGGACTTTGTGGCAAAGCTGAAAGCCGCAAAGACTCCGGCAGAGTTTCTGGACTGCATCGACGCGCAGGAGGAAGCCCAGTTTGGTGCCGAGAGCTTTACGCAGCAGCAGCTGCCCCAGAATGGTTACCGCATCCTGGCGGTGACGGCCTGCGTCAACGGCATTGCCCACACCTACATGGCCGCCGAGGCGCTGACCAAGGCCGGTGACAAGCTGGGTCTGCCCACCAAGGTGGAGACCAACGGTTCGGACGGTGCCAAGAATATCCTGACCAAAGAGGAGATCGCCAACTGCGACGGCATCATCGTGGCTGCCGAGAAAAAGGTAGACACCGCCCGCTTTGACGGCAAGCCGGTGCTGTTCACCCGGGTGGACGACGGCATCCATAAGCCGGAAGAGCTCATCAAGAAGATCGCCCACGGCGAAGTGCCGGTGTTCCGCGCCGAGGGCGGTGCCGAGGCCACCGAGAGCGCCGACACCAAGGACAGCTTTGGCCGCAGCCTGTACAAAAACCTGATGAACGGCGTCTCCCACATGCTGCCCTTCGTGGTGGGCGGCGGCATTATGATCGCGCTGGCCTTCCTGCTGGACGATTACAGCATTGACCCCGCAAACTTCGGCATGAACACTCCGGTGGCCGCTTTCTTCAAGACGGTGGGCGGCGCGGCCTTCGGCTACATGCTGCCCATTCTGGCCGCGTTCATCGCCATGTCCATCGCCGACCGTCCGGGCTTGGCTGTGGGCTTTGCCGGCGGTGTGCTGGCCATGAACGGCACCAACTTTGCGGGTATCGCCAATGGTGAGACCACCGGCATCTCCGGCGGTTTCCTGGCTGCCATGCTGGCCGGTTTCCTGGCGGGCTACATCGTCCAGTTCCTGAAAAAGATCACCGAAAAGCTCCCTGCCAGCCTGAACGGCCTTCGCCCCATGCTCATCTACCCGCTGGGCGGCATGCTGATCATTGGTGCCGTGATGTGCGGCATCAACCCGGTCATGGGCATGATCAACACCGCCATGACCAACTGGCTGAACGCCATGGGCGGCAGCTCCAAGGTGCTGCTGGGTGCCATCGTGGCCGGTATGATGAGCATCGACATGGGCGGCCCCTTCAACAAGGCAGCGTATGTGTTCGGCACCGCAGCCCTTGCTTCCGGCAACTATGAGGTCATGGCCGCCGTCATGGTGGGCGGCATGGTGCCCCCCATTGCCATCGCCCTGTCCACCACCTTCTGCCCCAAGAAGTGGACCCCCGACGAACGCCGCAACGGCATCGTGAACTACGTCATGGGCCTGTGCTTCGTCACCGAGGGTGCCATCCCCTACGCAGCAGCCGACCCGCTGCGCGTTCTGCCCAGCTGCATCATCGGTTCGGCCCTGGCCGGTTCCCTGTCCATGGTCTTTGGCTGCGGCCTGCGGGCACCCCACGGCGGCATCTTCGTGTTCCCCGTGGTGGACCACGCCGCTCTGTACTGCGTGGCGCTGGCCGTGGGCAGCGTGGTGGGTGCTGTGATCCTGAGCCTGCTCAAGAAGGACCGCACCGACGCCTGATCCGCCATTTACTCCCTCCATTGGAGACTTCTTCATACAGCACAAGGCCCCCGGGAACCCGGGGGCCTTGTGTCGTTTCAGTGGATCTCTTTACACAAAAACGGCTGCCCGGTGTGGAAAACCGGAGCAGCCGCTTTGCATGGATGAAATCTTATTTGCCGTGCTTCACGCGCTGGATCTCGCCCAGATCGTAAGGCGTGTTCTGGTAGACGTAGTAGTTCAGCCAGTTCTCGTACAGCAGGTGAGCATGGGCGCGCCAGCGGAACAGCGGAGGCTGCTCCGGGTCATCGTTCGGATAGTAGTTGACGGGCACATGGATGGGCAGGCCCTTGGCCACGTCCCGCTTGTACTCGGCATCCAGTGTGTACTTGTCGTACTCCGGGTGGCCGGTGACAAAGATTTGCCGTCCGTTCTCGGTGCTCATGAGGAAAGGCCCGGCCACATCGCTCTCGGCCAGGATGCGCAGCGCGTCGCAGGCATCCACATCGGCCCGGCTGATGCCGGTGTGGCGGCTGTGGGGCGCATAGAACACCTCGTCAAAGCCGCGCACCAGAGGGTTCGCCGGGCGGGTGACCCGGTGCTCGAACACGCCGAACATCTTTTCCGGCAGCAGCTCCTTGTGCACACCGTAGTGGTAGTACAGGCCCGCCTGGGCACCCCAGCAGACGTGCAGGGTGGAGTAGACGTTCGTCTCGCTGAAATCCATGATCTCGCACAGTTCCGGCCAGTAGTCCACCTGCTCAAAGTCCATGGTCTCCACCGGGGCACCGGTGATGATCATGCCGTCGTAGCGGTTGTTCTTCACCTCGTCAAAGGTCTTGTAGAATGCATCCAGATGGGCGGCCGACACATGGGTGGCGGCGTGGCTGGCCGTCTGCAGCAGGGTCATATGCACCTGCAGGGGGGTGTTGGCCAGCAGACGGGCGATCTGGGTCTCGGTGGCGATCTTGGTGGGCATCAGGTTCAGGATCAGGATCTCCAGCGGGCGGATGTGCTGTGCCAGTGCCCGCTCCCGGTGCATGACAAAGACGTTTTCTTCATAAAGGGCATCGTAGGCGGGCAGGGTCTTGGGGATGATCAGCGGCATAGCGTGTTTGCTCCTTTGAGTTGACGATTTTGAAAAACTATTTTATTTGCAGGCCTGGAAAGCCTGCCTTTTTACGGGAGGAATCGTAGCGGGAACCCGACCATGCAGCTGACCGGACAGGATCAGATCTTATCCAGTGCCTGTGCGATGTCGGCAATGAGGTCCTCGCTGCTTTCCAGGCCGCAGCTCATGCGCACCAGCTCAGCGGGTACACCGGCGGCCTTCAGCTGCTCATCGTTCATCTGACGGTGGGTGCTGGAAGCGGGGTTCAGGCAGCAGGTGCGGGCATCGGCCACATGGGTCTCGATGGCGGCCAGCTTCAGTTCCTTCATAAAGGTGCTGGCTGCCTCACGGCCGCCGGCCAGGCCAAAGCTGACCACGCCGCAGCTGCCGTTCGGCAGGTACTTTTCGGCCAGTGCATGGTAGGGGCTGGATTCCAGACCGCAGTAGTTGACGTAAGCCACCTTCGGGTGAGCTTCCAGGAACTTTGCCACGGCCATGCCGTTCTCGCAGTGGCGCTGCATGCGCACATGCAGGCTCTCCAGACCCAGGTTCAGCATGTAGGCGTTCATGGGGGACTGCATGGAACCAAAGTCGCGCATCAGCTGGGCCGTTGCCTTGGTGATGAAGGCACCCTCCTTGCCAAAACGCTCGGCGTAGGTGATGCCGTGATAGCTGTCATCCGGGGTGCACAGGCCGGGGAACTTGTCGGCGTGGGCCATCCAGTCGAACTTGCCGCTGTCCACGATGGCACCGCCCAGTACGGCACCATGGCCGTCCATGTACTTGGTGGTGGAGTGGGTCACGATGTCGGCGCCCCACTCAAAGGGGCGGCAGTTGACCGGGGTGGGGAAGGTGTTGTCCACGATGAGCGGCACGCCGTGGGCGTGGGCCGCCTGCGCAAACTTTTCAATGTCCAGCACGGTCAGGGCGGGGTTGGCGATGGTCTCGCCGAATACGACCTTGGTGTTGGGGCGGAACGCGGCGTTCAGCTCTTCCTCGGTGCACAGCGGGTCCACGAAGGTGGCCTCGATGCCCATCTTTTTCATGGTGACCGAGATGAGGTTGAAGGTGCCGCCGTAGATGGTGCTGGATGCCACGATGTGGTCACCGGCCTGGCAAAGGTTGAACAGGGCGAAGAAGTTGGCAGCCTGCCCGCTGGAAGTCAGCATGGCAGCGGTGCCGCCTTCCAGTTCACAGATCTTCTGGGCCACAAGGTCACAGGTGGGGTTCTGCAGGCGGGAATAGAAATAGCCGTTGCTCTCTAGGTCAAACAGCTTGCCCATGTCCTCGCTGGTGGCGTACTTGAAGGTGGTGGACTGGATGATGGGGATCTGGCGGGGTTCGCCGTTTCCGGGCGTATAGCCGCCCTGCACGCAGATGGTATCACGATTCATACTACATACTCCTTTGCTGGGTTTGTCCATATAGCACAATTCCCCGCAGGGAGCATACAGCCTCCGGCGGGGAATTGAAACGTTAAATTTTTCCCTGCCGGGATCGTCTGGCAGTATGCAACCCTCTCAGTCACAGCTTACGCCGTGCCAGCTTCCCCCGAAGAGGGAGCTTTTTGGCTTTTTTATAAGCACTCTTTTTTATTGAGAAGGATTGCTTTTTCTTACCTGCTGCAACAAGCTCGCCCTTCGGGAGAGCTGTCGCCGCAGGCGACTGAGAGGGTTCGGGTTACTTCCGCAGGCGCTTGTCGCTCCGGGTCGCCCAGAAGGTGCCCGCGCTCTGGAACACCTGCACCATGAGCACCAGCAGGATGACACACACGATCATGATGTCGGTCTGGTAGCGGTAGTAGCCGTAGGACAGGGCGATCTTGCCCAGGCCGCCGCCGCCAATGACGCCGGACATGGCCGAGTAGCCCAGAATGGTGGTCAGGGCCGTGGTCATGCTGGAGATCAGGCCGGGCAGGCACTCCGGGATCATCACTTTGGTAATGATCTGGAACGGGGTGGCACCCATGCTCTGGGCGGCTTCCACCACACCTTCGTCCAGCTCGCGCAGGCTGGTCTCTACCAGACGTGCCACGAACGGGAAGGCGGCCACCACCAGCGGAACGATGGTAGCTTTGGTGCCCACTGTGGTGCCTACGATGACACGGGTGAGCGGGAATACACAGATCATCAAAATCAGGAAGGGCACACTGCGCAGAATGTTGATGACGATGTTGAGGATGTGCATCAGCCAGCCGGGCAGGGGCAGCACGCCGTCCTTGTCACCGGCCACCAGCAGCACGCCCAGCGGCAGGCCCAGCACCAGCGCAAACGCGGTGGAAAGAACCGTCACATAGAACGTTTCCCAAATGGCAAAGCCATAATCTGCAATACTCATTCGCCGGTCACCTCCTCCACGGTCACGCCGGGCTGGCTGCGCATATAGGCAGCCGCCTGCTTGGCCTGCTCCACATCGGCAGGCAGCTTGAGCAGCATGGAGCCGTAGCACTGGCCGCTCAGATCACGGGTATCGGCGCTGAGCACCGATACCAGAATGCCCTTTTCGGCGGCAAGACTTGCCACCAGCGGCTTTGCGGTGGACGAACCGTTGAAGGTGACACGCACCACATGGTCATCCGGCGCAAAGCTGGAAAGGTCGCGGGCTGCGCTGCCGCCGTTGGGGGCGACCAGACGCTTTGCCGCAGCCGTCTTGGGGTTGGCGAAAATTTCCTGCACCGAGCCCTCTTCCATGACCACACCGCCGTCCAGGATGGCCACACTGTCGCAGATCTCTTCCACCACGCTCATCTGGTGGGTGATGACCACCACGGTGATGCCCAGCTTCTGGTTGATGTCCTTGATCAGGGTCAGGATGGAATGAGTGGTGTTGGGGTCCAGCGCACTGGTGGCCTCGTCGCACAGCAGCACCTTGGGGTTGGTGGCCAGGGCGCGGGCAATGGCAATGCGCTGCTTCTGGCCGCCGGACAGTTGGGCGGGGTAGGCGTTTGCCTTGTCGGGCAGGCCCACCATCTCCAGCAGCTCTTTGGCGCGCTTTTCGGCGTCGGCCTTTTTCACACCGGCCAGCTCCATGGGGAAACAGATGTTCTTCAGGCAGCTGCGCTGCATGAGCAGGTTGAACTGCTGGAAGATCATGGTGATCTCGCGGCGGCGCTCACGCAGGGCCGCCGGAGACAGGGTCTCCATGGCGGTGCCGTCGATCACCACGCTGCCCTCGGTGGGGCGCTCCAACAGGTTGATGCAGCGCACCAGCGTGGATTTGCCCGCACCGGACATGCCGATGATGCCATAGATGGAACCATCCGGAATGGTCAGGTTGATGTCTTTCAGCGCGTTTACCGCGCCGTCCTTCATCTGGAAGGTCTTGGAAAGGTGTTTGATCTCGATCACAGAAAATTGCTCCTTTTAGCCTTCGATGGGTGCCAGGCTGTCCTGCTTGCCGCCGTAGATGCCCATGGGCTCCACATGGATGCCGGCAACCGTCACCAGGTGAGTGCCGTGCTCTGCATTGAAGTCATCCAGATACGGCTGATGCTGGAAGTAGTTGGTGTCAACGGTGCCGTCCTCGACCACGTTGTTGGGGATGATGTAGTCATCGTACTCCTGGATGTCCAGCGTGATGCCCTTGGCGGCCAGGATCTCCTTGCAGACCTCCAGCACCTCGCAGTGGGGAGCCGGGGTAGCGGCGCAGCTCACGGTCTCGCCGTTCAGAGCGTCGTAGTCAACGGAAGCGTCATAGCCGTCGGTGGGGTTCTCCACAGCGGACACCACGGCACCCTTATAGTTCTCATCCATGAAGTCCTTGACCTGCTGGCTCTGCAGGGCAGCGGCCAGAGCCTTGATCTTGGGCTCCTCCTGGTTGCCGTCCTTGCAGACCAGAACGTTGACGTAAGCGGAAGAGCCGTCCTCGATGGCCAGTGCATCGGTCGTGGGGTCCAGACCGGCAGGGATGGCGTAGTTGGAGTTGATGACGGCGTAGTCCTCGTCCTGCAGGACGTTGGGCACCTGAGCAGCCTCGACCTCATCGACGGTAACGTTCAGGGGGTTCTCCTCGATGTCCTTTGCAGTGGCGGTCAGGCCTGCGTCAGCCTTCAGCTTGAAGAAGCCGTTCTTCTCCAGCAGGGTCAGGGCACGGGCCTCGTTGGTGGTGTCGTTGGGCACGGCCACCTTGACCTTGTCCAGCTTGGCCACAGCGGAAGCAGCCTCAGAAGAAGCAGCGGCGCTGGAAGCGGTGGAAGAAGAACCACCGCAGGCGGTCAGGGCAGCGGCAGCAGCGGCCACACCGGTAACTTTCAGAAAATCGCGACGAGTAATCATGATAAAATCCCTCTCTATCTTTGTAAAAAATTGTTGAGCGGCGGCGCGGCACAGTCCACGCACGCCTTGTACGGAGGACGAAAAAAGCCTCCGTCCTTACACGAGCCGAACGCTCAGCAAGGACGGAGGCATAACATCTTCCGTGGTACCACCTTGGTTTACTCTGCCCTCACGGACAAAGCCTCGATGCTGCGGCAGCTTCTGCTGCTTACAGCCGGACGCTGTAACGGGCGCATCCCGTTGCAGACTTAGCACTCCTGCGCCTCGCCCACACGGCTCCGAGACCATTTTCAGCTTCCTGTTTCCTGCCCTTTTCCATCGCCCGGGCTTTCTGGTAAGGATCAATGCGAAGGCCTACTCTTCTCTTCACAGCCATTTTTGTGATATTGCATTTATAATAAACCACTCCGACGGATTTGTCAACACCTACAACGAAGTTTTTTGGTAGGAAATTGGGCCTTCCGTCAGCCGGAGCGATGGCGCGGCGGCAGCGGGATGCTGAGCACCAGCGAGATGCCCACGGCCAGTGCCACTGCGACCTTGAAGGTGCTGATGCCGTTGGACAACGCCAGTGCGTTGTTGCCCTGAATGAAATAGTAGGCCGTGTAGTAGATGCCTGCACCCGGCACCAGCGGGAAGATGCCGGAGAGCAGGAACACGGTCACCGGGGTCTTTTGCAGGATGGCGAACACGCGGGTGAGGATGGTGAGGGGAATCACCGCCAGCAGGCTGGCCGCAGCGGTGTCCAGCCCAAGCATGACGCACAGCTCATACACGAACCAGCCCACGGCACCCACCAGCGCACAGGTGGGCAGGCTCCGGCGGGGGCAGGCGAACAGGATGGCAAAGCTCAGGGTGCCGGTGCCGGCCAGCAGGAACTGGCCCACCAGCTCCCCGATCTGGGAATTGGTGAGAGAAATCATGCGACCACCACCCCCGTGAGCAGAGAATACAGGCCCAGCACAAGGCCGGTGCCGATGGCGATACTGGCGGCGATGAGCAGCGCGTCGATCATGCGGATGGTGCCGGACAGGTAGTCGCCGTGCACGAAGTCGCGGATGCCCATGGTGAAGGCGATGCCGGGGGTCAGGATCATCAGCGCACCGATGATGGCATGGCTGGCCGAGGTATGCAGCGCCTGACACAGCAGGATGCACACCAGTGTGATGAGGGACGCGGTGGTGATCTTCTGGAAGCCGCCGGGCAGGCCGTGCCGCCCGCACAGCAGCAGGTAGCCGCTGGCGGCCAGACCGGCCACGGCGGCAGCGATGGCGCTGCGCAGATCACCGCCAAAGATCATGGCAAAGCTGAACGCGCCGCCCATGCCGCTGACCAGCTGCACCCATTCCTTGGGGAAGGGGATGCGCTGGGCGGCCGCCAGACGGTACTCAGCCTCCCCCAGCGACATATTGGTCTCGGCGATCTCGCGGGAAAGGGCGTTCACCGCCGCCACCCGGCCCAGATGGGTGGTGCGCACCGGCACGTTGCGCACTTCGCTGATCTCTGCGGTGCCGGCGCTGGCAAAAATGCCGTTGGTCAGTACATAAACATGGAACTCCCGCAGGTGGAAGGAGCGTGCCATGATCTCCATGGTCTGCTCCACCCGGAACACTTCCGCACCGTTCTCCAACAGGGTCTGCCCGGCCGCCATGATAAAATCCATGATGCGGCGGCGCAGTTCTTCGTCGGGATAAGCCTCTCTGCCCTTCATTGCCCGGCCTCCTTGAAAAAATAATATCGTCTTATTCTAACATGCGCGTGCCCGGTGCACAAGAGCAAAAAAGAAGAGCAGGGAAAACGCCCCCGCCCTCCGGAAACCGCATCAGATATAGTCTGAAATATAAGGGATCTTGTGAAACAGCACATCGTCCAGCCGCTCCACGGCATCCTCCCGGCCCTCGATGCGCTCCAGCTCGAACAGACGTTCGGCGGTCTTGTAGCCCAGCAGCAGGGTGGAAAGGGTGCCGATGCCCATCTTCAGGTGGTATTCGGCAGGGGCGTCGGTCAGGGCGCAGCCGCCGTCCGCAAACCGGATGCGGAAGGTGTGGTCGTTCCAGGGCAGCAGGTCGTCCTCGATCTCCAGATCAATGCACAGCTCGCCGCCGTCCGGGTCACAGGGGTAATCTTCCAGGAAGCTGGCCACATCCACGATGCGGCCCATGGCATAGGGGCGGATGGTCTCCTTGATGTCGCCGTCGTCTATCTCAAAGGCGATGGGTTCGCTGAAGTAGGTGTTGCCGTGCACTTCGTCGATCATGGAATCGTGGGCGTGGATGTACTCCCACAGGCCCTTCTGTGCCTCGCGGTTCAGGTAGATCATTTCCTTGATGTGCATGATGTCGTTCTTGATCAGGTACACCATGTAGCCGCAGGGTTTGCCCTTTACATTATAATAGACGGCGACATTGGTGTCATCCTCGTCCCAGCGCCAGTACTCCTCCCAGGCCAGTGCGTTGCGGAACAGGCACCCGTGGGTGATGGAGGCAAAATGGGAGTGCAGCTCGTGGAACTCGGTGTTGTCCCAGGCGACGCGCCGCACATAACCGGGGGCCGACACCTTGGTGGGGATCTGCCGGTCCTTGATGTTGTAGGAGATCTTATTGGAGATGATCTCCCACCCCAGGTGGTGGTACAGCGGGATGGAGTAGGGGTAGAGCAAGGCAAAGCTCTTGCCCTCCTTGTGCATCTGGGTCAGGCCCTGGATCATGAGCCGCTTCATGATGCCGTTGCCGGTGTACTCCGGGTAGGTGCACACACTGGTCACAAAGCCCACATGGTAAACGGCGTCGTAGATGTTCATCTTCAGCGGGTAGACCGCGAACTGGGAGACAAGGTTTTCTCCGTCAAAGCAGCCCAGCACGTCCGCGCGCTCCAGCACAGGGAACTTGGACTGCTTGATCTCGTCGTCCTTCCATCCGGTGGCGGTGAGCTCATCTTCCGTGACCTGAAAGGTATAGCGCAAAAGGGCGTTGTACTGGTCCAGATCATCGGTCTCCAGATAACGATATGTATAATTTTCGGCAGGGTTCATGCAAAACTTCCTCTCTCTGGCGGGTGACTGGTTGCCGAACAGTTCTATTATACACCCGCCGTATAAAACCGGGCAAGAACCATTTTCACAAAAATCTGCGGCACACAGCCTGCCAAACCACTGCATTTGCCGGAAAAACTGCTCTGCTGTGTGTTTTGCATTGCACCTGCTTTTTGAGTGTGGTATACTATGCCTGTTATGGAAAAATGCCGGTGCGGTGTGCCGGCCCAGCGATGAGAAAAAGGAAACGAACAATGAAAATTGGATTTGACAACGACAAATATCTTGCGATGCAGTCCGAGCATATCCGCGAGCGCATCCAGAAGTTTGACAACAAGCTGTATCTGGAGTTCGGCGGCAAGCTGTTCGACGACTATCATGCCTCCCGCGTGCTGCCGGGCTTCCAGCCGGACAGCAAGCTGCAGATGCTGCTGCAGCTGAAGGATCAGGCGGAGATCGTCATCGTCATCAGTGCTGCGGATATCGAGAAAAACAAAGTACGTTCCGACCTCGGCATTACTTACGACGTAGACGTACTCCGTCTGATTCAGTCCTTTACCGACAAGGGACTCTATGTTGGAAGCGTTGTAATCACCCACTATTCCGGGCAGAACACCGCAGATGTCTTCAAACACAAGCTTGAATCCATGGGCATCAAGGTTTACCGCCACTACACCATCGACGGTTATCCGGGCAATGTTCCGCTGATCGTCAGCGATGAAGGTTATGGTAAAAATGATTACATTGAAACCAAACGTCCACTCGTTGTTGTCACTGCGCCGGGACCGGGAAGCGGAAAAATGGCAACCTGCCTTTCCCAGCTCTACCACGAGAACAAACGCGGTGTCAAGGCTGGATACGCCAAATTTGAGACCTTCCCAATCTGGAATATCCCGTTAAAGCACCCGGTCAACCTGGCATACGAGGCAGCAACCGCTGACTTAAACGACGTCAACATGATCGATCCGTTCCATCTGGAGGCTTATGGTGTGACAACGGTCAACTACAACCGTGATATCGAGATCTTCCCGGTTCTGAGCGCTATTTTTGAGGGAATCTACGGCGAGAATCCGTACAAATCCCCGACTGATATGGGCGTCAACATGGCAGGAAACTGCATCATTGACGACGAAGCCTGCTGCGAGGCATCCCGTCAGGAAATCCTGCGCCGCTACTATCAGGCATTAAACCGCGTTGTCAAAGAGGATGCCGGCAAAGAGGAAGTTTATAAGATCGAACTTCTGATGAAGCAGGCAAAACTGACCACCGATATGCGTAAGGTTGTTCCGGCTGCCCTGAAACGCGCCGAAGAAACCGGTGCTCCGGCTGCTGCCATTGAACTTCCGGACGGAATCATCGCCACTGGAAAGACAACCAACCTGCTCGGTGCTTCCGCTGCCCTGCTTCTGAATGCTGTCAAGGTACTCGGCAATATTCCGCACGATGAGCACCTGATCTCCCCGATCGCGATCGAGCCGATCCAGAAGCTGAAAGTCGAGTATCTTGGAAGCCGCAACCCGCGTCTCCACACCGATGAAGTTCTGATCGCGCTGTCCATGTGCGCCGCTACCAACAAACACGCACAGATCGCTCTGGAACAGCTTGAAAAACTGCGTGGCTGCCAGGTTCACACCTCCGTCATGCTGTCGGAGGTTGATATCAAGACCTTTAAACGTCTCGGCATCGAACTGACCTCCGAGCCGGTATATGAGCATAACCGCCTGTACCAATAATTGAATAATCCTATATAAAAAGAATGTGCCGCGGAGCGCTTTTTGGTCATAAAACGAAGTTTCCTACGGCAAAATAAATAACGGCTGTATCTCAGCAAAACAGAACTCATAGATTTTTCGTAACTGTTCAGTGCCTTCACAGTCACGCGCAGACCTACTGAACAGTTACGATTTTTCAATATATGAATTCACATTGCTGAAATACAGCCGTTCTATTTACTGTATAAATATTTCTTTTATGCTATACATCACTTTTATTTCCGGTCGAACGAGCTTCCACCGCGCATCTCATCCTCATTTGGACTCTCTGCTGCTACAGCTTCTGCCGATTCCGGTGCTTCATCCGCCAGTTTTGCTTCCAGATTCTGCTGGTTCTGTGGGTCTTCCACGTTCGTTTCTTCCGCAGTCTTTATCGGCTGAACCTCATCGCCTGTCTTCGCAGCCTCCGGCATCTCAATCCGGCTCTCGCCTTCCTGTTTCTTTTCCTCCAGCTCCGGGATTCCCTTTACCTCATGGAAAATCTTCATGAATTCTTTACCGGTGATCGTCTCTTTCTCAATCAGGAACGCCGCAATCTTATCAAGCGCCTCGCGGTTTTCACTCAGCAGGCGTTTCGCCTCCTCATAAGAAACCTTCAAAATATGCATGACTTCCTTGTCAATCTCTGCCGCCGTCATATCACTGCAATTCAGGACAGTTCTCCCGTTCAGGTACTGATTTTCCTGGCTTTCCAGCCCCATCAGACCGAACTTCTTGGACATACCGTACTGGGTTACCATCGCACGCGCGATCCGGGTTGCTTTTTCAATATCATTTGACGCACCTGTCGTTACCGTATCAAAAACGATCTCCTCAGCCGCACGTCCGCCTAAAAATCCGACCAGCATCGCGCGGATTTCCTTCTCGGTATTTAAGTACTTCTCTTCCTCCGGCACCTGCATGACATAGCCAAGCGCCCCCATGGTACGCGGCACAATCGTGATCTTCTGTACCGGCTCCGAGTCCTTCTGCAGGGCGCTGACCAGCGCATGACCAACCTCATGATACGAAACAATCCGGCGCTCCTCCTGGCTCAGGATGCGGTCTTTCTTCTCTTTGCCGACCAGAACCAGCTCAACTGCCTCAAATAAATCCTTCTGGGAAACGGCTTTCCTGCCATTCTTAACGGCTGTGATCGCCGCCTCGTTCATCATATTGGCAAGATCCGCACCTACAGCGCCAGATGTCGCCAGCGCGATCTCCTCGAAATCAACCGTCTCATCCAGTTTTACATCCTTGGAATGTACCTTTAAAATCTGCACACGCCCCTTTAAATCCGGCTTATCCACGATAATCCGGCGGTCAAAACGTCCCGGGCGAAGCAGCGCCGGATCCAGAATCTCCGGGCGGTTCGTCGCCGCCATGACTAAAAGACCCTTGGAGGAATCAAATCCATCCATCTCCGAAAGGAGCTGGTTTAACGTCTGCTCACGTTCATCGTTGCCGCCCAGACGGGAATCACGACTTTTACCGATCGCATCCACCTCATCGATGAAAATGATACACGGAGCCGACTGCTGCGCCTGCTTGAACAGGTCACGCACACGGGATGCGCCGACGCCGACAAACATTTCCACAAAATCTGAACCGGACAGAGAGAAAAACGGAACCTTCGCCTCTCCAGCTACTGCCTTGGCAAGAAGTGTTTTACCGGTTCCTGGCGGTCCGACTAACAACGCACCCTTCGGCAGTTTCGCACCAATCTTCGTATATTTTCCCGGGTTATGCAGGAAATCAACAATCTCAGTCAGA
>OGZZ01001932.1_pt1 | contig 14282 bp, 5 predicted proteins | sample 1577021 | NCBI WGS metagenome assembly OGZZ01 (sample SAMEA3541526, study PRJEB24748) | human gut metagenome | biome: human gut; feature: human-associated habitat; material: faeces | place: China | collected 2012
GGGCTATACCATCATGAATGAATAGTGTCAATAAGGAATAGCTGAGTAGTTACATCCCGTCCTGTCTCTTTTAATATTTGTTAAACATTTCCATTTCTTCGTCCACTCATTAATTTAATAGTACATTTGTTGCATCACAAGCATCGTAGCTATATAATAAAAGAAGAGTAGGACATCAATAATGAACAGAAATCTTAAAAGAACGTGTGTAGCCCATATACAACGGTTACTGATATGTACCTGTATATTCACCCTCTTTGCAACCATCGGCAAAGCCTCCCATGTACAGGAAAACACCGAGACGGGGAACTATATTCTGATTCTGAACAGCTACAACGAATCCTCTCCCTGGAGCAACAGCATCACCACCCCCATTGTTCATAAAATAGCTGGAATAGAGAACATGGACGCTTACATAGAGCATCTGAATCTTTTTATGGTAGGCGACTCCACTAAAATCGAGAGATTCCCAGAAATTCTTTCCTCGAAATATGGTTCCACCCCTCCCCGCCTGCTGGTATTCATCGGGAGCATGAGCCTGATTTTCAGAGAAGAGATTCAATCTTTATGGGGTAAAGTACCTGCCATTGTATGCGGAGCCGACCCCTATGTGTACCATGAGAAATTCTACAGGCAGAGAGATACAGTCACCCCCGAAGAAAAGACACACATGAGCGAATTGGCAGAAGAGTTCAATTTCACCTACATGCACACCCCCATCTATCTGGAAGAAAACGTGCAACTGATGTGCAGGATGATTCCCGGTATGAAGAAACTGATTTTCCTGGGAGACGGCATCTACCCCAATCCGGAATATGACAAGCAACTGCGAGAGCTGATTAAAGACAAATACCCGCAAATGGATTACGAATACATCTCCTCGCGTACCAACAGTCTGCATCAGCTATATAATGCCGTACGTAAAACAGACAAGACCACAGGCATTCTGGTATCCACCTGGTTCACCGAATCGTTCACTTCAAGCAATTTTCTGATTAATGCCTACAGAAGTATCGCCAGCATCTCCGCCCCTTTGTTCACCATCCGCTATGCAGGTATGGATGACGGCGGCATGGTAGGAGGATACATGTATAATGACCAAATCTTTACCAGGCAATTACTGAAAACGATAGACGAGATACTACATGGGAAGAAAGCCAGCGACATACCTTTTTATGAACCCAACGAAGCACACCCCGCATTCAACTACACAAGACTGGTAAATAAAGGACTCGATCCCGACCTATGCCCTGGTGACACCGTCTTCTATGACAAACCGGCCAACTTTCTGAACAAATATAAATGGATCATCCTAAGTGTACTCATTGCTTTTATACTGATGGCCGTGACACAGCAAAAACGCATTCAAATGCTGAAAGCGCTGAGACGCGCCCAGCAAAATGAAATAGACACGAACACACAATATACCAATCTGATAGACAATATGCCTATCCTTTACATGAAGGAACAGGTAATATGGGATAAAGAAGGAAATATTATAGACAGCATCTATCGGGATGTCAACCGTTATTTCGAACGATGTTTCTTGCCCAAATCCGATATAATAGGGAAAAGAGCCTCTGAAATTTTCCCGGAGTCCTTGCCGGAATTCACCCATTTCATGAGTATCACCTTAAAAGAAAAGAAATCGATCACCTTCCCATATTATTTTAAGACCGTCAACACCTTCTATGATGTTGTCCTGAATTGCTCTACCGAACCGGACACAGTGGATGTGTTCTGCATGGACAGCACCGAACTGCACAATGCGCAGCAAATGCTGAGCGCCACGAACCATAAACTTTCCATGGCACTGGAAGTAGCCAACATCGTACCTTGGAAATGGAATTTGAAAGACCATACCATTTTATGCGATCTCAACCGCCCCATTGCCATGGCGGCCATGCCGGGAAGCATCAGCGAAGATCAGTTGAGCGTTTCGGATGAGCAATACTTCGCTAAAATCATTAAAGAAGACCGCCCGCGCGTGATACAGGCCTACCGTGACCTGGCAGACGGGAAAATAGAGAAAGTAAAAGAGGAATACCGCGTGCTGGCCAATGACGGAACACAATGGAAAATAGACTGGATAGAGGCGCAGGCAGCTGTGGAAAGCAAAGACGAAAACGGAATGCCGCTCACTTTGGTAGGATCTTCCCTAGTCATAACTGAACGGAAGAAAATGGAAGACGAACTGCTTTCAGCCAAGGACCGCGCGGAAGAATCCAACCGGCTGAAGTCCGCTTTTCTTGCCAATATGAGCCACGAAATACGCACTCCGCTAAATGCTATCATCGGTTTCTCAAACATCCTTGCTGCTGCAGAAGAGGAACAGGAAAAGCAGGAATATATCAATATCATTGAAAGTAACAATACGTTGCTGCTGCAATTAATCAGCGACATACTGGACTTATCGAAAATAGAGGCCGGCACACTGGAATTCTGTTATTCCAACGTGGAACTGAATGATATTATCTCCGAGATAGAAAGTGTTACCCGTTATCGGACAGAGAGCAACGGCATTCAACTGATTGTACAGAAAGGACTTCCCTCCTGCCTCATAAGAACGGAAAAGAACCGTCTGATGCAGGTACTGAACAATTTACTGAACAACGCCAGCAAATTTACCTCACAAGGAAGCATCACCTTCGGCTACAAACTATGCGACAAAGAACTTTATTTCTATGTTAAAGATACCGGTTGCGGCATTCCAGCCGACAAAGTGAACTCCATATTCGGACGTTTCGTCAAACTGAACTCTTTTGTACAGGGTACAGGACTGGGGCTATCCATTTGCCAGACAATTGTAGAGCACATGGGAGGACGCATCGGTGTTGAGTCCGAGGAAGGAAAAGGATCCACTTTCTGGTTCACCATTCCATACCAGCCTGCCGCTGCAGAGAACAAGAAAGAGGAAGAGCATCAACTCATTTCCGTGCAAAAAGACAAGCTGACCATTCTGATCGCCGAAGACAATGAGAGCAATTACCGGCTGTTCCAATCTATCTTGAAACGAGAATATAACCTGGTACATGCCTGGGATGGAAAAGAGGCGGTCAATTTGTATAAGCTCCATACCCCTCAGATAATTCTGATGGATATCAATATGCCGGTGATGGATGGCTATGAGGCCACCCGGGAAATACGAAAACTATCCTTGGATGTACCTATCATTGCTGTTACCGCTTTCGCCTATGCCAGTGATGAACAACGGGCCATGGAAAACGGCTTCGACGGCTATATGGCCAAGCCCATCAGCGCCCCGCAACTGAGACAACAGATTGCTGCCATATTACAGAAACGCATTATCTTATTATAACCTCCGCTTTTTCCATTATACCCGGCTGAAATCCGATGTAGAAACCGGTTTGAATCCGCAACTATAAACAAGAAAACGACCGAAAGCGCCACAAGGATGGAGAATTAAAGATGATTATAACATAAATGCAGAGTTAATTCATCGCTTCAGCTCCATTAAGTCTTTTTTTCAGTACCATTAAAGCATTTCTTACGGTTACCTTTTACAGACTACGACAGTAGTCCGTATGTTTCACTACGGCAGACCGTACAGTCCACTGTAGCAGACTGTACGGTCCACTGCCGAAGACTATAGTAACAGTCCGTACAAAAAGACTTAACAGTCCGCATGACAAGGCCTGATATACCCGACAAAAAGTATTAATCCCCCATATCTAAAAAAAGTTCCCCCTTGCTCACCTTCACAGGCTATGCAAGAGGGAGATTCTACACTAACTCTTAACCTAATAAATAAACGACAAAATCATTCTTTATATCTCAAGGCTCCGGCAGGCAGTTTCTCACCTTTCTCACCAAAGCTCTTCAATGCGTTTTCCGGCTCAATGGTTACTTTACTTTCATCCAGCATGTTCCGGTCAAGGCCGAACACGTCTATAAAGAAATCATAAACCGCATTGCGCTTGTTCGGACCGAAATCATGGCGTTCTTGCGGCAAATGTACATTGCTCACCTTGTCCGTCGCACCGTAAAAACCGTAGATGCGTTGCAAGTAAGGATATTCCAAACGGGGAACCGTGGCTGTCCAGTCTCCTCCGTCGGAAACCACCAGCATGGGACGCGGGGCAAACAGGGCGGCCAGCTCCGCATTGCAAGTTCCTCCACCTGCCAACTGGATGGGCTTGCCACTTTCACACGGGCAACCGCCATCAAAATGAGAGGCCAGACTGACCACAGGGGCGGCAGCTGTAAAACGGTCGTCCAGGACGGTAAGCAACACCGTCTGCGTTCCTCCGCCGGAACCACCGTTCACGCCGATGCATGCAGGATCTATATCTTTACGGTTTGCCAGCATATAGTCCAGTATCCATATTCCGTTCATAGCCTGAATGGTGTGCGCATCGGCAGTATGGTGCGCCTTTCCTCCTACCTGCAAGGCGGATTCACCCCAACCATACAGGTCATAATCCACACAGACAGCCCCCATACGTGCCAGAGTCGCCATGCGCTGCTGCTGGTCTTTGCGGTAGCGTCCCTGTCCAAAATGACCATTGGGGCAGATAATCAGTGCATGTTTGCCTTTGGTGCGGGGGGCATAGACTGAACCGCAGACATAAAGCCCCGGCAAGGTTTCCAATGCAAAGTTCTGCACGGTATAGCCATCAAATTTGCGTATTTTGGAAAGAACAGGCTTTGCATCCTTCACTGTTTTCCCCAGCATATCATCCAGTCCCAGACGTTGGCGCACCTCTTTGCGGAGAATCTCCCTGCGCTGTTCCCATTGACTTTTATCACTATATAAACCACTAAGGTATGCCAGCATTTTTTCTCCGTCGGCATCCGTGCGGCGGGCGTATTCGTAAGGTTTCAACTTATATACCTTGTCACTTTGCTTTACGAATTTATAATCGAAGGGGGAAAGCACATTGGTCAGCGTTTCCTCCAATGAATAAGGCCGGATACGGAAATCGGCATACGGAAGCACACGCCCCACCGTATCCACGTCATATTTCAAGCGGACCTGGAAACGGGCGGCAACGTCATTCAACACATCGGATAACGGACGTGCGAACCGGGTTTCATAAGTTTGTGCAGATGCAGCGGAAAAAGAGAGTGCCGCCATGCACCATAATAGTTGTTTCTTCATCGGGAAGTCTATTTTATTTCTTTACCATCCACATACACATCATCCAGCACCAAGTCCTTGCAGTCTTCAAAAACACAGCGTTGCTTGGCATTCTGAATATACACATCACGCATCACAATACCGGTAATAGGCGCTTCGGGAAGGCCTACCACCATAATGGGGGTATTCACATCACGGACCGTCACACCCGACACATAGATATTACGAAATTCCGGAGTACGGTCACTCTTCGGTTCGGCAGGCATCTTGCTATATTTCAGATTGAGGACGATAGCCTCTTTCTTGATGTTACTCATCACAATATTGCTTACACGGATATCTTCTACAATGCCTCCGCGACCACGGGTGGATTTCAGACGAATCCCCCGGTCGGTTCCGTCAAAGACACAATTGCTGATGGTCACTTTCTTCACTCCCCCACTCATCTCGCTGCCGATAACTACACCACCGTGTCCGCTCAACATGGTGCAATTGGTAATCGTGATATTCTCGCAAGGAACGCCCAGTTTACGTGCTTGCAGGTCACGTCCGGATTTGATGGTGATGCAGTCGTCGCCTACCGAAATGTGGCAGTCGCTGATGTGTACGTTCTTACAAGACTCAGGGTTGATGCCGTCCGTATTGGGGGAAGGCACATTGTGGATGGTAATGCCCTTAATGGTCACATTATCGCAAAACTCAGGATTTACGGTCCAAAAGGGAGAGTTGATAATCTTCACGCCCTCTACCCGTACATTCTTGCAACGGATGGGATGTATGAAAGGGGGACGGAAGAAACGACGGTCCAATGTGCCGTGCCAGTCTTCGTTGGTTTCGGCGTAAAGGGCTTTCAGGTCGTTTTCCTTCTCGAACATGGGCTGGTACTTGTTGATGTTTCTCTTGCCGTTGTCCCGGAGATCTACAAGGACGCGGAAAAATTCCGTCCACCATGCTTTGCCCTGTCCGTCCAGTGTCCCTTCACCCTTGATGGTGATGTTCTCTGCATCCACGGCATAAATCAGCGGTTGGAAACTTTTCATCATGATTCCCTCATGACGCACTTCCACATAAGGGAGGAAATCGTCAAAGTTCTCCGAGAATTTCAAGGTGGCTCCTGCTTCCAGTTCCAGAGTGATGTTACTTTTCATGTGGATGGAACCGGTGAGATAAGTTCCTGCGGGGAAAAAGAGGGTTCCTCCACCATGGGCGTTCAGGCGGTCGATGGTGGAATTAATCAATGCTGTGTTCAGCTTCCTGCCTTGCACATCGGCACCTGCCTGCTGCATATCCACACGCTCCGCATGCAGAAAAGACAGACAGCAAACACATAGTAACAGACTTAAAAAGGTACGTTTATTCATATTGTTCATTAGTTGATTTTAGTTTTACCAAATACCCTCAGGGGGCTTTTTCTATGAAAACCGCGTTTATTTCTTAAAAGAATAAGTTCCGCTTTCCACTATCTTCGGCTCTTTTTCATCGGGAAGGAATACGCGTGCCGTACACCCTACAGGTATCGTTACTTTCAATGTAAAGACTCCATTCTCGCGGGTCCAGTCTACCGCAACTTTTCCGTACAAGGTTTGGGTAGAGGCACGGACGTATGTCAAATCGCCTACCGGACGGGGACGTATTTCTATTTCCTTCATTCCCGGTTTTCCCTCAACGGTGCGGATACCCGCCAGCGAGTTGAAGAACCATTCATCAATCTGCCCCATCATAAAGTGATTCCACGAAGAACCTTGCCGCGGGTCCCATTGCTCGGTCAGCGTGGTAGCTCCGAATTTCAGCTGGAAACCATAGCCGGGTGCTTCTTCATGGTTGTGCATGGTGTACATCAGCTCATTCAACCCGTTACGCGCCAAAGTCTGGAACAGATAACGGTTACCCACATCACCGGTGGTCAGCCGGTTGCCGTGGCGTTTTATATCCGCTACCAGATTATCAAGCACCGCCTGTCTGTCATCGGCGGGAACCATTCCCAGGAACAAAGGCAAGGCATTGCTGCACTGGCTTCCCGTACCATACTGACGAGTGTCCTTGTGATAAAACTCCCGATGGAATGCTTTATTAATTTCTTCACCCAAATGAGTGTAATATGCTACATCATACCTATTATCCAGCATACGTGCCGCCTCCACCAGATAGCGAACAACCATATAATAATGGGCGGTAGCTACCAAAGGAACAGGCGTATTACGAGAAAATCCGGCCCGGAAATCTCCATAATCATACCAATCACCCAGTCCGAAAGAAACGATTCCATCATTGGCACGGGTAGTCATATAATCAATGTAACGGCGCATTCCGTTATAGTATTTTCTAATCAATGAATCATCCCCATACGTCTCATAATACATGAAAGGTAATACCACAAAGGTACATCCCCATTCGGGAGATTCGGCAAAAGCATCCATACCGGGGCCCTCGAACACCACATATTCCGGAGCAGTGGTAGGAACCGCGCCGTTGGCATGCTGTGCATCGGCTATGTTCTGAAGAGTCTGAGGAACAAAGCCCGTCAAATCATAATTGTACAGCAAACCGGGACCGCATAAATGATCCTGTTCCAGCCAGCCCAGTTTCTCCCGGTGCGGACAATCCGTAAACACAGACTGCATGTTGCTTCGCACCGCTTTCTCTATCAGCCGGTGGGCATCATTGAAGATGCGGTTGGAGCATTCGAAGGTGGATATTTTAGGAGCCGAGTTATAAACAAAGCACGACTGTATCTTCTGGATCACCGGAAGACGGAAGGGATTCTTCTGCCCTTTCAGCACAGCACCTTCCACCTGAATATACCGGAAGCCATAGTAGGAGAAACGAGGATGCCAAGTTTCCACTCCCTCCCCTTTCAAAGTATATTCATAATAATGTTGTCTGCCGGTCTGACGCTGATTGCAAGCTCCCTCGTCCGTCAGGGATTCGGATACAAGCAAGGTTATTTTCTGCCCTTTCTTTCCACGGACGGTAATTTCGGGGAACCCGGCCAGGTTCTGTCCCATATCCAGCACAAAGGCAGACGGGTCCACCGTCCGTTTGGTTGACTTGCAGGCGGCTGTTATCTGTTCAGCGGTGAGCTTGGTCACTTTCCGGATATCATAACGCTCCATGATCTTTACCGGTTGCGCTATCTGCGGACGAAGCACCCCTTTGGGGGCTTCCTGAATCACGACAGGATGCCAATCCTGCTCTTTAAAACCGAACATGTTCCAGCCTTTCTGCTCACGGCGGGCGTCATAATCTTCTCCGCCATAGATGCAATTGAACAGTACGGGACTGAAATCGTACTTCCAGTCCTTTCCGGAAACAATCGTTTCACTGGTTCCGTCTTCATAATTCACCACCATCCGAAAACGAAGCGTGGGAGCGCCGAAACTGATTTGCAGTTTACGATAGCGGCCGCCTTGCACATTGTAAAATCCATTTCCCAGCAGGACTCCGATGGCGTTACCGCCTTTCTTCACTTGCGAGGTGACATCATAAGTATTATAATAGACACTTTTGTCATAGTCGCTCCAAAGAGGGGCAAATTCGCTGTCTCCCACTTTTTCTCCATTCAGCGAAAATTCATAAAAGCCCAAGCCACATACATACGCCGTGGCGTCTTTCACTTTCTTTGCCACATGGAACTCACGGCGCAGATAAATACTTTTCTTTGCCAAAGTATCCACAGCATCCCAGGCGGCCTTTGCCTCAGGCTTTTTCAGTTCACTGCCATGATATTTCCGACCTTCGGGTATGCGGGCATCCTTACGGGTAATGGCCCCAATCCATTCACTGCCGGCGAAAGCCGCTTCGGAAGTCAGGATACTGAAATCAGAGGGGGCACTCCATGCCGAAGGCGTATCAGCCTCATCCCAGACACGGACACGCCAAGTATAATGCCTGTCCTTCTCCAAGACCGCATCCGCACAGGAAACCAACTGGCTTTGAGCGGATTTTACTTTGCCGCTGTTCCAGACTACTTTTCCTGCCCATACATCCCGAATCTCTATCTCATAAGCGGTCTGCCGCGTGCCATTTTCCGGCGAACTCATCTGCCATCCCAAACGAGGGGTATCAGAGGTGGTCACTCTTCCGTCGCGCATCTCACACGTCAGGCGGGTAACAGTTATGTCTTTCGCCTGCACGGCGAAAGACATAACTAACAAAGCGGCTATTAAGAATTTTCTGTAATTCATTTTTCTTTCAACAGTCTGTTTATTATCTTAAGACATCCCCTTTATTCAAATTTATAGCACATTCTCACAAAGGACACGGGTCAATGTATCGGCGTGTCCCACTTCCTTTCCATCCACATAGATATGCAGACCTTTTCCACGCTGGTAACGGCTGCCGTCCTTATCCCACAAAATAGTGAGGTTACGGCCATGATACAACACATTATCCAAACAGAAATAATCCCACTTTCCTTCGGGAATCAACGGATTCACCTCCACTGTGTTATCCATGCGCGGACGGAGCCCTATCAAACCGGTAATCATCAAATCATTAAAAGTAGAATGATTGTAATAACGGCTGCGTTCCTGATCTCCTTTCAACCAATAACCGGTCACTTCATCCAGATACTCGCCTATGTAGGGGCGGCCACGGTGATGCTGCGACTCCACATAGCGTTCCATTTGATGGAAATACACGCTATCTGTCAATACAGTCTGAGGATAATTATTCATGAAATTGGCCATTGCGGTCAAAGTCTGTGCAGATGCAAACGGCCAGATAGCCCCATCCCATTCACACTTACCTACGCCATGCGTGCGGAACTCAGGATGACGGCGCTCGGCAGTGGTAAGTCCGTAAGGTGCGGAAAAACCTTTCTCGTCCATCACTTCCTTCCATGCCACAGTGTATTTGGAAGAAGCATCCGGCAAATTGAAATACCAAGGGATATAGCCGATAGCCTCGCGTACCTCGGCGGACGCATCTCCACGCATCGTTTCAAAGAAATGGTGATCTGTGTTCCACAACTTATCCTGTACCAATGTTTTAATGGAATCGGCTTTCAATCCATATTTCATGGCCATGCCCTCATCTCCTGTCATGATGCCGATAAGAGAGAGTGCTTTGGCGTTGCCATACATATAACTGTTGATAGTGGGACGGGCATATTGCTTACGACGGCCTCCGCTGATGGATTCTTCCATGCCATCCTGCACATCTCCCTGCCAGTAAAGTCCATTGGGCAGGCGGTTTGTCTTTTCCCAACGGGCATATTCCGCTTCCAAATCCTTTACCATATCCAACAAGAACTCCTTGTTTCCATCGACCATGTAACGTCCCAGTACCGCATCCGCATTCCACGAGCTGAACTTGGTCATTTTAGCCATCGGACCGCCTTCGTTCCCCCGATACCAAGTATGGATAATCTGATTCAAGTATTCCGGATTACGCAACCAGCGGCTCTCATAAATATGATGGCCGATGGCACAAGCTATCAGATTGTATTTATCGGCATACGAACGGTTTACCAAAAATTCGGTCATACCATAGCCCACCGGAGTTTCCTTGATGTGCTTGCGCAGCGTCCACCAACGATAATAATACATTTCCTCGAAGTTCTTTTGAGAGCACTCGAAAAGAGGAATGTTTTCTTCCATCCATTGAGATGCGCGGGCATTGGGAATAGCCTGGACTATATTCTCATCCTCCATGCTGTTTAAATAATCCACATAGGGCTTGAAATCCTTATATTTCAAGAAAGCCGCACCGGCATCCTTATCAGCAGAAGCCGTCTTGAAATGAGCTATACGATAGGTGCACAAAGGTTCTTGCTCACCTGCATTCGGCAGAATACCATACCAGTCTGCCGGGGTATCCACCGTAGGATAAGTCCGTTGCGCTCCGGTGCGGAACATCACTCTCTCGATGGCCGGAACGGGTGCAAAGAACATACGTTGCCCCACTTTCTTTCCATCCACATAGACAATTACCATGCGGTTGGCAACAGAGAGTTCCACTTCCACCTTATACGTCTTGCCCGGTTCATACTTCAACAAATTACCAAACCGCGCACCTCCTTTGGCACGGAAAAGTCCATCGGGAGTCAGTTCCAGACGGGAACAGGCAATGCCGTTTTCATCCAGAAATTCTATCTGCAAAAGTCCTTTATCGTTCTGTTCCGCCATCAGTTCGAAAGATACTTTCAGTTCTTTTGTAGCAGGTATCTTACGCTCCACACGGGCATAATCGAATAAGTCCTTGTCTTGCAGCACCAGCCATTTTCCATCCAGTGATACGGGAGCCCACTGCAAGGAATACAAATTCCAGTCGGTCAGTTCGCTCAAATCTTTGTAGCCGGCAAAATCGTCGTCAGCATGCTCGCTGGCATGTGCGCGGACAGGCACAGGAATATGAGACACCCACATATCCTCTTTATTCATACTGTAAGTCACCCATAAATCACCATCGGGAGGAGTCCCGTTACCTTCCTGAATACCCCGTACATACTGAGGACCGAATGATTTATAATTACCTCCGTAACGCATCGGCGTAATCTCGCCGTGCACCAGGTTCAAAGTGGTATATTCCAGGCCGTCCTTACTCAGCGAAATAGCCAGTGGCCAGCGGAACTCGGAAGGATTATACACCGTGGCGTATGTACCGTCACTCAAACGTTGCCCCCATATCTTCGCATTACTGTTTACGAAACCTTTCGCACGTTCCACCGGTTGCGCCCATGTATTTCCGCCATCCTCGCTGATGGAAGTCAGGGCGTGTTTCCACAGGCTTACCAAACGGCCGTCGGGCAAGGTATAGTCACAATACGCTTTGTATTCTTTGTGTAAAGGAATCAACGGGTCATTGCGGTCGGCTTCCTCCACCCACTGCATACGGTAGCGGGGATTATCCAGAATCTCCTGACAGGCTTTTACAAACTCCTTGTCTTTACTCCGTTTAAAATAAGGATAAGAGGTATTCTTTTCATTGAACGCATGGTTATAATAAATGAAATAAATGGGGCCGAAGGAACCGTCCTTTTTAATTTCGCGAACTACACGGCCTATTCCGTTCCCGTCATTCGGATCATCTTTCTTGTCCAGCGCCACGCCATAGTTTCCCATGGCTATCAGTCGGCCGCTCTTTGACACATAAAAGCCTACACGCTGATGCATGATGGCATCCAGATCTTTTGCCTTGTCTGTGCGTCCGGGCTTGGTATAGCCATCGGGAACCCGGTAGATAGGGAAAAGGGTCACCGGGTTTGTCCAGTGATAACCGTCTTTCGAGGTCATCAGGAAAGTTTGTGAGGGAGGAATATGCTCGTCCGAAGGATCGGAAAGATAATGCATATAGAATTGTCCGTTCCAATAAGCCAACATGGACTGATGATTGTATGTCCATCCATTGCCGTTATCGGGTGCAGGATGTTCCCGGTTGGCACGCATCACCTGAATATTGTGTACCCCTACCACGGGTGACAATTGCCCGTCATGACAGGTAGGGTTAGACAGCTCCGTGCCTGTATAGTGTACTCTATCTTGCGCCGATACCGAAAGTGCCAGCGAACAGGCTGCTGCAAAGGTAAAAAGTTGTTTCAGTTCCATTTATTTACTTCTATGTTGTTTTTCCATTTATTAAAATGAGGTTTCTCTTCAGCTTGATTGACCTGCAAACAAGCAAAGCTCTACAAAACTACGAATTTCTTCGTTTCCCGATAAAAGCTCCGGGCTTTAAAAAAAGACGAAAGCACAAAGCAAATGTACTCTATAAAATAATGCTATTTATAAAAAGAGTCTTTTTGTTAATGAATTTGCATAAAAGAAGCTTTTTTACTATATTAGCAGCATGAAGTTAACAGTTTGATAACTTTTCTACGAGAAATATGTTATTTATAGTATTCACTTTCTTAACAACCGTTTGCTTATGAAACAAAAGAATAAGATGTTATCCACCCATGGCATTAAAACACTATTCGAAACCCGATTAACCCAACTCACTTCATTGGCTTCAGAAAGCCAGGATGAAACAGCTTTCAAAAACAAGCTGAACGATTATCTATTATCCGGTCCTATTTACAATCCTGCTGCCGCAAGGCAAATTAAAAGACTGATAGATAACGATGGAAAAACCATTTACGAAGCCTCTACAGAACAGGAGATTAAAATAGAAACCATCTCACTGCTTTGGAAGTTTTTAACGAATCGTATCATCAATGAAGAGATTTCCGTTGATTTATGGATTGACCTGTATCACCAGTTCGACCGGCTTTATCACGAAGAAGAGGAGCTACCTGATGAAAAACAAGTGCAACAGTGGATGAAACGCTGGCCCAGCGGACTGAATGAGGATGTCCGGGCTATCCGCCGACAAAACAAAGAACGTATCATCTCCCTTCTTATCCAGAAAATAGAAAACAGACACGCACCCTCCAGCCGCTACCTTTTTCCCGAAGGAAGCACGGAAGAGGACAAACGCCGGCTGGTCTGCCAATGGTGGAACGAAGCCCGTTTTCATCTGGCAATGGCCGTAAAAAACCCTACCGAACTGAACCGGATGCTAGGCAACTCCCTGTCCGAAGAAACCTTGCAGCTTTATCACAAAGCACGCAAGAAAGGAATGCCTGTCTTCATCACCCCTTATTATTTGTCATTATTGAATCCTACCGGAAAAGGATATGATGACGAAGCCATACGCAGCTATATCTTGTACTCTTCCCAATTGGTAGAAACTTACGGTAACATCCACGCATGGGAAAAAGAAGATGCAGTAGAGGACGGAAAGCAGAAACTTGATATTGCTGTAGTTGGTATCGGTTATCCGAATGAGAAGTCAGCAATCATGGCAACGGGATATTTCAAGGAGAATGAGATTGATTCTCTGATTAACCGTAAGGTTGCAGGAGAACTGTGTATGCAGTTTTATGATATTAAGGGAGATACTTCTCCATATGAAGATGATAATAATGTAATTGGAATGGATATAAGTAAGCTTCGTACCGTTCCACGCTCCATTGGTATTGCCGGAGGTATTGAGAAGCTCCGAGCTATCAGAGGAGCGATTAATGGTCATTATATTAACACGTTAATTACAGATATCCAATGTGCGGAGGCACTGATATCTGAATAAGATATGAGGATGAGACGGATTTGTTTCAGAACTCATATGAATATATTTTAGTTATATTTAATTCATGTTTTTAATCAAGGGGGTAAATGTCATGGATGAAATTCTTAACCTG
>OGZZ01001947.1_pt1 | contig 14234 bp, 12 predicted proteins | sample 1577021 | NCBI WGS metagenome assembly OGZZ01 (sample SAMEA3541526, study PRJEB24748) | human gut metagenome | biome: human gut; feature: human-associated habitat; material: faeces | place: China | collected 2012
GCCGGGCGGGTGACCCGGTGCTCGAACACGCCGAACATCTTTTCCGGCAGCAGCTGCTTGCGCACGCCATAATGGTAGTACAACCCTGCCTGTGCGCCCCAGCAGACATGGAGGGTGGAGTAGACGTTCGTTTCGCTGAAGTCCATGATCTCGCACAGTTCGTTCCAGTAGTCCACCTGCTCAAAATCCATGGTCTCCACCGGCGCGCCGGTGATGATCATGCCATCGTAGCGGTTGTTCTTTACCTCGTCAAAGGTCTTGTAAAAGGCCTCAAGGTGGGCAGCCGACACATGGGTGGCAGAGTGGCTGGCAGTTTGCAGCAGGGTCATGTGCACCTGCAGCGGGGTGTTGGCCAGCAGCCGGGCGATCTGGGTCTCGGTGGCGATCTTGGTGGGCATCAGGTTCAGGATCAAAATTTCCAGCGGACGGATATGCTGCGCCAGCGCCCGCTCCCGGTGCATGACAAAGACGTTTTCTTCATACAGGGCGTCAAAGGCGGGTAAGGTCTTGGGAATGATCAGCGGCATAGGAAAGTCGCTCCTTTGCTAGACGATTCAAAAATGGCGCCGCGTTCGCTTTGCCATCTTCAGGGGTATCATGATTTTTGATTTCACGGGAAGGCATCAGACCTTATCCAGTGCCTGCGCGATATCGGCGATGAGATCCTCGGCGGATTCCAGACCGCAGCTCATGCGCACCAGCTCGGCGGGCACACCGGCGGCAGCCAGCTGCTCGTCGTTCATCTGACGGTGGGTGCTGGAGGCGGGGTTCAGGCAGCAGGTGCGGGCATCCGCCACATGGGTCTCAATGGCGGCAAGCTTCAGCTCCTTCATAAAGGTGCTGGCAGCCTGACGTCCACCGGCCAGACCAAAGCTTACCACGCCGCAGCTGCCATTGGGCAGGTACTTCTGAGCCAGTGCGTGGTAGGGGCTGCTTTCCAGCCCGCAGTAGTTCACATAGGCCACCTTGGGGTGGTTCTCCAAGAACTGTGCCACCGCCATACCGTTGGCGCAGTGGCGCTGCATCCGAACGTGCAGGCTTTCCAGACCAAGGTTCAGCATATAGGCGTTCATGGGGGACTGCATGGAGCCGAAGTCCCGCATGAGCTGCGCGGTAGCCTTTGTAATGAAAGCCCCCTCCTTGCCGAAGCGCTCGGCGTAGGTGATGCCGTGGTAGCTGTCGTCCGGGGTGCACAGACCCGGGAACTTCTCGGCGTGCGCCATCCAGTCGAACTTGCCGCCGTCCACGATGGCACCGCCCAGCACTGCGCCGTGGCCGTCCATGTACTTGGTGGTGGAGTGGGTCACGATGTCCGCGCCCCACTCAAAGGGGCGGCAGTTGACCGGTGTGGGGAAGGTGTTGTCCACCATCAGCGGCACGCCGTGGGCGTGGGCGGCCTTGGCAAACTTTTCAATGTCCAGCACGGTCAGGGCGGGGTTTGCGATGGTCTCGCCGAACACCACCTTGGTGTTGGGCCGGAAGGCGGCATTCAGCTCCTCCTCGGTGCACAGGGGGTCTACGAAGGTGGCGGTGATACCCATTTTAGCCATGGTGACCGAGATGAGGTTGAAGGTGCCGCCGTAGATGGTACTGGAGGCTACGATGTGGTCCCCTGCCTCGCAGATATTGAACAGGGCAAAGAAGTTTGCGGCCTGTCCGCTGGAGGTAAGCATAGCGGCGGTGCCGCCTTCCAGCTCGCAGATCTTTTTGGCTACCATGTCGCAGGTGGGGTTCTGCAGGCGGGAATAGAAATAGCCGTCTGCCTCCAGATCGAACAGCTTGCCCATGTCCTCGCTGGTAGCGTACTTGAAGGTGGTGGACTGGATGATGGGGATCTGACGGGGTTCGCCGTTGCCGGGGGTGTAGCCGCCCTGCACACAGATGGTATCACGGTTCATACAACATACTCCTTTGCTGGTTTTTTGGTCGGGAAGGACGATTCCCCGCAGGAGGGGCTGCCTCCGGCGGGGAATCGAAAATTCAAAGCTTCTTATTTCCGCAGGCGCTTATCGCTCTTGGTGGCCCACAGGGTACCCACAGACTGGAACGCCTGCACCATCAGCACCAGCAGCACCACACAGACGATCATGATGTTGGTCTGGTAGCGGTAGTAGCCGTAGGAAAGGGCGATCTTGCCCAGACCGCCGCCGCCGATAACGCCGGACATGGCGGAGTAGCCCAGAATGGTGGTCAGCGCAGTGGTCATGCTGGAGATCAACCCGGGCAGGCACTCCGGGATCATGACCTTGGTGATGATTTGGAACGGGGTGGCACCCATACTCTGAGCAGCTTCCACCACGCCCTCGTCCAGCTCCCGCAGGCTGGTCTCCACCAGACGTGCCACAAAGGGGAAGGCGGCGACCACCAGCGGAACGATGGTGGCCTTGGTGCCCACCGTAGTGCCCACGATGGCGCGGGTAAGCGGGAACACGCAAATCATCAGGATGAGGAAGGGCACGCTGCGCAGGATGTTGATGACGATGTTGATCAGATGCATCAGCCAGCCGGGCAGGGGCAGAATGCCGTCCTTGTCACCGGCTACCAGCAGCACGCCCAGCGGCAGGCCCAACACCAGCGCAAAGGCGGTGGAGAGCACCGTTACATAAAAGGTCTCCCAGATGGCAAAGCCGTAAGCTGCGATATTCATATACCGGTCACCTCCTCTACCGTTACGCCAGACTGGCTGCGCATATATTCCACAGCCTGCTGTGCGACCGCAAGTTCTGCGGGCAGCTTGAGCAGCATAGAGCCGTAGCACTGGCCGCTCAGATCGCGGGTATCGGCACTGAGCACCGACACCAAAATGCCCTTTTCGGCGGCAAGGCTTGCCACCAGCGGCTTTGCAGTGGAGGAACCATTAAAGGTAACGCGCACCACATGGTCATCCGGCGCAAAGCAGGAAAGATCCCGCGCTGCGCTGCCGCCGTTGGGAGCCACCAGACGCTTGGCAGCCGCCGTTTTGGGGTTTGCAAAAATTTCCTGTACCGAGCCCTGTTCCACGACCACACCGCCGTCCAGAATGGCCACGCTGTCGCAGATTTCCTCCACCACGCTCATCTGGTGGGTAATGACCACCACGGTGATGCCCAGCTTGCGGTTGATATCCTTGATCAGGGTCAGGATGGAGTGGGTGGTGTTGGGGTCCAGCGCACTGGTAGCCTCGTCGCACAGCAGCACCTTGGGGTTGGTGGCCAGTGCGCGGGCGCTCATGCCCGTCGCCTGCGCAAGTACAGCCCACAGCCAGAGCGCCGCGCCGCAGAGAACACCCACCGCGGGGAAAAAGCAGATCGCATAGCGCGTATTTTTTTCGTTCCAATCAAACTGCGGAACGGGCACCGCGCTGTACGTCGACAGCGCGATCAAAAGCGATTCAAATAATCTCATCGAGGTCTCCCTTTTCGGCAAACGGCGCGCCGTCTTTCATTGCGACCGCCGCCGCGGCGCGGTCGTACAGTCTTTGATTCAGGCCGTTCAGCGCGCGGATGTAAGCCGCCGTCTCGCCGTCGTAGCCGTCGGCGCGCAGGCCTGTGATCGTCACGGCGACGAGCAGACGACAGCGCGAGCACAGCGCTTCGATGTCCGCGTACACGCTTGCTTCATCCCCGCCGCGCTCGAGCATCGCATTTGCCAGCAGATTCGACACATCCTCAAGCAGCACGACGCCGTCCCTTTCGACCGCCGCCGCGCCGGCCTGATATGGGCATTCGAGCGTCGTAAATTGCAGGTCCTTTCGCTGCTCGCGGTGCTTTTCGATGCGCTGCAAATTTTCCTCCGAGCAGGGGCGCATCGTGGCGATGTAATAGCGCTCGCCTGTCGTGCGCGCGACGATGCGCTCGGCATAACGGCTCTTGCCGCTGCCGTTTGCACCGGAGATCATGATCAGCGTTCCCATGCGCGTTCCCTTCTCTCAGGGCGTGAACTGGCCGCCCCGGCGAATTTCGTCCAGATAGTCGTCGTTGATGCCCGCCTCGTCAAAGGTCGCCATGTCGTTGATGACAGCGCACGCAGCGTCGAGCACCTGAAAGGCGAGCGGACAGCCGCTCCCCTCGCCCAATCGCATGCCGAGGTCAAACAGCGGGCGCAGGTCCATCGCCTCCATCGCGAGGCGGTAGCCGATCTCAAACGAGGCGTGGCTCGGCACCAGGTAGCCGTGCACATTCGGGCACAGCCTGACGGCGCACAGCGCCGCCGCGGCGGAAATGAGGCCGTCGATGACCGCCGGCCGGCGTGCCGCCGCCGCGCCCAAAAATGCGCCGCACATCGCCGCGAGGTCAAAGCCGCCGACCTTGGAAAGGACGCCGACAACGTCGTCCCTGTCCGGCCGATTTACCTCAATGGCGGTGCGGATGACCGCTTTCTTTTTGCGAAAGCTCTCCTCCGTGATACCGCCGCCGCGGCCCGTCACGGCCTCGACGTCCGCTCCCAGCAGCACGGCCAGCACCGCCGAAGAGGTCGTCGTGTTGCCGATGCCCATTTCGCCGACACCGATCACGTCCGCGTCGACCGTCCTTGCGATCTCTGCGCCGGTCAGGATGGCCTGTAAGGTTTGCTCCCGCGTCATCGCGGGGCCGGTGCAGATATTTTGCGTGCCGTAGGCGATCTTGCGGTTCAAAACGGTGCTCTCGTAAATATCGGCATTCACGCCGACATCGCACACGGTCAAGCCGCAGCCAAAGTGCTTTGCCAGCACCGCAACTCCCGTCTTGCCCCGCATCAGGTTAATGGTCTGCTGCTTCGTCACGGACTGCGGCGCGCTGGAAACGCCCTCGGCCACCACGCCGTTGTCCGCAGCGAAGACGAGCAGCTGCTTTTTATTGAGCGCATTGTGCACCCGCCCTGTGATCCCCGCAAGCTGGATGGAGAGCTCTTCGAGCCGTCCCAGGCTGCCGGGGGGCTTTGCAAGCCGCGCCTGATACGCTTCCGCCGCCGTCATCGTGCCGCGATCGAGCGGCGCGACTGCGCGCACGAGCGCGTCCAATTCCTTCTGCATGGCTCTCCCCTCCTTAAAATTCGACGCCGCGCCGCGCCGCGATTCCTCGGTCAAACGGGTGCTTGCGCTTTCGCATCTCCGTCACATAGTCGGCGGCGTCCAGCAAATGCTGCGACGGGTTTCGCCCCGTCAGCACCACTTCGAGCGTTTCCGGCCTGCGGCGCAGAAAGTCGATCAGCGTTGTCTCTTCGATCAAGCCGTGGTTGCAGGCGGCGACCGCCTCATCGAGCACGAGCAGATCGACGCCGTCCGCGCTCTTTCGCATCACGTCTTCCAGCAGCGCGGAATAGGCCTTTTGCGCCGCCGCTTTCGTCTGCCCGTCCATCGCCTTGAAAAAGCCGAAGTTCTGCGTGCAGCACGCGACCTCAACATTTTGCAGCGCGCGCAGGACGTTCAGTTCCGACGAGCTGCCGTCCTTCAAAAACTGCGCAAACAGCACGCGCTTTCCAGCGCCCGCCGCGCGGACGCTCAGTCCGACCGCCGCGGTCGTCTTGCCCTTGCCGTCGCCGAAATACAGATGAATCATTCCCTGCATGCTCACACCTCCCGATTCAAAATGCGGTAGATGAGCGGCATATCGAGCCCCGCGCGCACCGCGTCTGCCAGCAGATCATACTGCCGCTCCTTGTAGGCCCTCGCGTCAAAGGTGCCGAGCGATTCAAGGGAAACGCCCTTTTTCGTGCACAGCGCTTTTAAGATCGTGTCGGCGACCTCTTGTTCATCGAAAATACCGTGGACATAGCTGCCGTAGACATTGCCCATGCTGAAGAGCGCGCCGCGCGCTTCTTCGCTGCGGCCCATGTGGATCTCGTAGCCCGCGTAGCGCTTGCCGTTCAGCTCAGAGAGCAGTCCCGCGACGCCGGAGAAGACGCCGTTTGTCTGCGTCTGCACCTTTTCGCCCTGAAATACTGTTTCGAGCGGCAGAAGGCCCATTCCGTCGATCTCCGTCACGCCCGCGGCCTCGACCTGTTCGGGGTCGGAAATGTGCCGTCCCAGCATCTGATAGCCGCCGCAGACGCCGAAAACCAGCGTGCCGCCGCTCGCAGCCTTTTGGATCGACGCCTCCAGCCCGCTCTGGCGGAGCCATTGGAGGTCGGCGATCGTACTCTTCGTACCGGGAATCACGATCATATCCGGCGCGCGCAGATCCCGCGCCCGCTCCACATAGCGGAGCGAGACATTCTCGTAGCGCTCAAACGGCGAAAAATCCGTAAAGTTCGAAATGCGCGGCAGGCGGATGACCGCAATGTCGATGAGCCGCGGCTCCTTATCCCGCCCGAAGCGTTCGCTCAAGCTATCCTCGTCGTCGATGTCGACATGGAGGTATGGCACAACGCCCGCCACGGGTACGCCGCAGAGCTCCTCAAGCGTTTTGAGCCCCGGTTCCAGAATGGCGCGGTCACCGCGGAATTTGTTGACAACAACGCCCTTGATGCGCCTTCTGTCCTCTTCACTTTGCAGCGCGACCGTGCCGTAGAGCTGGGCGAACACGCCGCCGCGGTCGATGTCGCCCACCAGCAGCACCGGCGCATCCACCATGCGGGCAAGACCCATGTTGACGATGTCGTTTTCCTGCAAATTGATTTCCGCGGGGCTGCCCGCGCCCTCGATGACGATGATGTCGTACTCGCGTGCCAAGCTCTCATAGGCCTCCATCACCGCGGGGATAAAGTCGCGCTTTCTGCGATAGTATTCCATCGCGGGCATATTGCCCTGTACGCGTCCGTTCACGATGACCTGACTGCCGACGTCCGTCGTCGGCTTCAGTAAAATCGGATTCATGCGCACATCCGGCTCGATGCCCGCAGCCTCAGCCTGCACCACCTGCGCGCGCCCCATCTCGCCGCCATCTTTCGTGATGAACGAGTTGAGCGCCATATTCTGGCTCTTGAACGGGGCAACGCGATAGCCGTCCTGCTTCAAAACGCGGCAGAGCCCCGCGGCCAGCAGACTCTTGCCCGCGTTGGACATCGTCCCCTGGATCATGATAGTTTTTGCCATGCGCTCACTCCTTTCCCACGCTTCTGATTGCCGCGATAAGCTGTTCGTTTTCCTCGTACTGCCGGACCGCGACGCGATACCAGCCGGATGTCAGGCCCTCGAAATTTGCGCAGTCGCGGATCGCGACGCCGCGCGCTCGCAGCTGTTCCGTCAAGCCCACATCGCCACGGAATAAGATGTAATTCACCTGCGATGGGCACACCCAAAAGCCGAATTTCCTCAGTTTTTCCTCGAGCCACGGGCGCTCCGCGCGGATGATCGCGCGGTTTCTCTCTAAAAGCTCCGCATCGCCCAGCGCAGCGACGCCCGCCGCCTGTGCAAGCGTCGAGACATTCCACGGCGGCACCGCCGCCGACATCTTCCGCAGCAATGCCTCGTCCGCGCTCAGGCCATATCCCAGCCGCAGCCCCGCCATGCCAAAGCTCTTCGTAAAGGCCTTGAGGATAAAAAGCTGCGGGAAGTCAGATAGGGACGGCGTCAGATCAACGCCGCCGTCCGACAGGCTCAAAAAGCACTCGTCGACAAAAAGCGCGATATTTTTCTCGCGGCAGATGCGCAGAATTTCTTCCAGCAAATCGTCCGCAATGAGCCGTCCCGTCGGGTTGTTCGGGTTGCAGAGGAACAGCGCATCGATCTTTTCGCGCGCAAGAAACGGCAAAAAGTCCTTCCGCAAGTCAAAGTTTTCCTCTTGCTTGAGCGCAAAGCGCATGACCTCGCAGCCTGTCCGCCGCAAGGCAAGCGAATACTCCGAAAACGTCGGTGCGAGCTCCATCGCGCGCTTGGGCCGCACGGCCCCGCAATAGGCATAGATCAGCTCGGACGCGCCATTGCCGCAGAGGACAAAGTTCTTCGGCACCCCCTCATATTCCGAGATCGTCTGTACGAGTGTCCGGCAGTAGGGGTCTGGGTAGCGGTAGAGCTCGGGCAGCGCGCGTTCGATCGCGTCGGTCACGCTTCTCGGCGTGCCGAGCGGGCTCACATTCGCCGAAAAGTCGAGCGCAATGCCGCCGTAGATATCTCCGCCGTGGCGGTTTTCCGTTTGATAAAGCATTCTCTTCCCTCACAGCGAAAAAATCAGCAGCCGGACCGCACAGCCAGGCAGCAGCGCCAGAAGCGTCGTGCCGTACATCAGCCGGCAGGCGCGCGGGATATCCTCATGCTCGATCTGCCGCAGTGCGTCGCCGATGTACTCCTTTTTGTGCAGCACGCCGTGGTACCACGCGTCGCCCGCGAGGCGCACATCCAAAAGTCCCGCGCAGACCGACTCCGTCTGCGCGGAGTTCGGGCTCGCGTGCTTGTAGCGGTCGCGGCGGAATATCTTCCAGCCGTTTTTCACGTCCATGCGCAGAAGTCCGCCCGCCGCGAGCATCAGCAATGCAGAGATGCGCGCAGGCAGATAGTTCGCGATATCATCCGCCTTCGCAGGCATAAGGCCGATGTCCTTATACGGCGGCTCGACGTAGCCGAGCATCGAGTCCATCGTATTCACAGCCTTGTAGAAAAAGCCCAGCGGCGCGCCGCCGATGGCAAGGTACAGCAGCGGTGCGACCACGCCGTCTGACGTGTTCTCCGCCACGGTCTCGACCGCGGCGCGCGTCACGCCCGCATCGTCGAGCGCCGCCGTGTCGCGTCCCACGATCATCGAAACGGCGCGGCGCGCGGATTCGATGCTGCCGTGCTCGAGTTCGTGATACACCTTCATGCTCTCATCCCGCAGCGACTTTGCCGCCAAGATCTGCCAGCACATGACGCTCTCGACCGCGAGGCGCAGCCACGGACTCACCCTGCCGCACAAACACAGAAGCAGCGCGGGCACCGCCGCCGCAAGAAACGAGATGATCCCCCACAGCACCGCGCCCGCCGCGCGCTCGCCGCGCGGCGTTTTGGGGAAAATCCTCCGCAGGACGCACTCCAGCGCGCTGATCGTCTTCCCGATCAGCACGACCGGATGCGGCAGGCTGTGCGGATCGCCCAGAATGCAGTCGATGCCAAAGCCGATGAGAAGCGGCAAAACGAGGCAAATCATGGTTTCTCCTCCGACTGCATCGTGAAGATATACACGGGGTTCTGCCCCGTCATCAGGTGATACGGCCCCGCCTTTTTGCCGCGGGCGATCTGGACGGAGACGGCCTCCGCCTCGGTAAAGGCAAGATCCTTCATGCACGCCGTCAGCTCGGCGATGCTCTCAAGCGAGACGGCCGTCGCCACGATGCGGACGTGCGGATTTTTGGCAAGCAGCATCGACAGAATATCACGCAGGTTGCCCGCGCTGCCGCCAATAAAGACGTGCGTCGGTGCAGGCAGATCGCGGCACGCCTCCGGCGCAGTGCCGGAAACGACCGTCAGGTTCTCCACATGGAACGCCGCTTGATTCTTTTTCAACAGCTCGACCGCGTCGTCTCTGCGCTCAACGGCGTAGACATGACCGTGCTTCGCCTGAAGCGCCATCTCGATGGCGACCGAACCCGTTCCCGCGCCGATATCATAGCAGACGGCGCGCTCGGTCAGGCGGAGCTTCGAGAGCGCGACGGCGCGCACCTCGCTCTTGGTCATCGGCACAACGCCGCCCTCGCCCGCGCCTCGCAAAAACGCCTCGTCCGGCAGTCCGTGCGTCACGATGGCATCGGGATGGTCGTTTTCGATCAGCACGGCGCTCAAGGGCGCAAAGGCCTTACTTTGCAGCTCCTCCGCCGTACCGGTGGTGACGGTCTCGTCCTCGTAGCTTAAACGTTCGCCGACGCTCACCGTCACGGTGCCGAGGCCGTTTTCCGCCAGCGTTCGGCACAGGCCGTTCACGCCATTCTCGCCGCCGACGAGCGCGAAAACGCGCGCGTGCGCGCGCACGTCTGCCGTGATGTCGTGCGCGCGGCCATGCAGGCTGACGACATGAACGTCCTCATAGGACGTTTGCAGCTTTGCACAGAGGTAGGAAAGCGAGCTCAGGCCCGGCAGCACGCTGACCTCGCAGTCAGAAAGCAGCGGCAGCAGCTTCCTCGTGCCGCTGAAAAAGCCCGTGTCGCCCGACATCACGACCGCGCTTTGCCGGTATTCGCAGTGCGCGTGAATGAAATCCGCGATCTCCTGTGGTGCGATGGCGGCATAAGTCTTCTGCCCGCCGCGCGCGGCGGCATCCAGCATGCGTCTCGCGCCGATGAGGCAGTCCGCCTCTTCGATCGCGCGGCGCGCCTCCTGCGTCATCGCATCCCTGCTGCCCGGCCCGATACCGACGATCTTCACACTCTGCGCAAATCGGAAACCAAAGCGGCACTCCAAGCTGTCCAACACCTGCGAAAAGGACTTCCCCTCCCGCTGCTTTGGCCGTCCGATCACGAGCACATTTGCCCCGGCCTTTCGCGCCGCGGCGACCTTGGCGGCAAAGCCGCCCTCCTCGCCGCCGTCCTTCGTCACGAGCCACTTAGCCGACACGGCGCGCAGCATGGCCGTGTCCATCTCCTCGGAAAACGGCCCCTGCATCGCTAAAATGTGCGACGGCTGCACGCCCGCCTCGCGACAGAGCGCGAGCGACGCGTCCAGCGGCAGCACGCGCGCATAGGCTCTATCTGTAAAGTCTTTTACCTTGCTATATGTTTTCAGATCCTTGCTGCCGGTCGTCAGCAGGATATTTCCGTCCGTCTTCGACAGGAACAGCGCTGCTGCTTCCGCATTCAACACGCAAGTAAAGTCAGATACCTTGTCAGACTCCTCGCGCAGAAGGCGCAGATATTCTGTCCCTGTCTCCGCGCAGGCGCGCGCAACGCTCTCGGTGATCGATGCCGCGTAGGGGTGCGTCGCGTCGATCACCAAATCAAATTTCGTGTCGGAGAGCATTTGAATGATCCCGTCCACCGGGATACGCCCCGAGCGCACCGTCACGTTGCCCCCTTCGGGCAGGAGTGTTTCACCGTATTCCGTTGCTACGCAGGCCGTGACGGAGACCGGCTGGGTGCTCAAAAGCTCCACGAGTCGGCGCGCCTCCGTCGTGCCTGCGAAAATGCAGATCTTACACATTTTTGTACCCTCGCGGCGTGATGAGCCGCCCCGCAATTTCCTTCGTTGATACGTTGCCGACGATCACCGTGCAGAACATATCGACCTCTGCCTCTCTGAGCTCCCCGAGCGTCAGGGTGCGCCAGCTTTCCCCCGCGCGGCCGATGTTGCGCGCGATGCCGCAGAGGCGGCTGTCCGGCAGGTCGCGCAGCAGGATATCACACGCACGCTTCAAATGTGCGGGCCGCGAACGGCTCGCGGGATTGTAAAGGGCGATGGTCAGGTCGGCCTTTGCCGCGTGCGTCAGGCGCTTTTCGATGGTCTCCCACGGCGTCAGGCGGTCGCTCAGGCTGATGACGGCAAAGTCGTGCGTCAGCGGCGCGCCCAAAAGCGCCGCAGCGCTGCATGCCGCCGTCAGGCCGGGGACGACCTCGATCTCAGGCTCTTCGCTCTCGCCGCGCAGCTCGTACACGAGCGCCGCCATGCCGTAAATGCCGCTGTCGCCCGAGCAGACCATCGCCGCGGTCTTGCCCGCGCGCGCCAGATCAAGCGCGAGCGCGCAGCGCTTTGCCTCCTGCGTCATGGGCGTTTCATAAAACGCCTTGTCCGGATAGCGCTCCTTTACAAGGTCAACATAAACTCCGTAGCCGACGATGGCGTCGCACGATTGCAGCGCGCGGTCAGCGCGGATCGTCATATCCTCATAGCTGCCGGGGCCGATGCCCACCACGATCACTTTACCCAAAGGAAACCTCCCAATGCTCCGCCGCCACGGCGACGGTCACGCCGTCCACCGCAGTCTTTTTCACCAATAATTTCTCCGCGCCGCGCATCGCCGCGCGCTCGCAGACGTTGCCGACACCCGTCATCTCCTGCACGAAGGGGGAATCCGTAAATTCGCCCGGTACGCTGCGCAATTCCTCTGCCGTGTAAAATACCGTCGGCCAGTTGTGCTTCGCGCAGGCGGCAAGCAGCCCCGCCTCCTGCTGCTTTAAGTCAATGGAATAGACGCCCTTGACCGCGCTTGGATCCAGCTGATGCGCAGAAAGCACCGCTGCAACGGCGGCTTCAATGGTTTCCTGTGCAGTTCCCCTGCGGCAGCCGATGCCGACACGCAACACTCTCGGCGTGAGGCGCAGCGTTTCGGCAAACGGTTCTTTCGTGCAGTATCCGATCACAATTCCCAGCGCGCCCTGCGTTTTTTCCACAATTCCGCCGGGCAATGCACCCTTGACCGGAAAATCGCTCACAAGCGGCACGTCGTGCTCTAAAATCTCCGCCGCGACCTTTTTCGCAAGCGGCATGCTCGAGATGGCGCAGCCGTTTTTCGCCGCCCAGGCGTCGACAGCAAATTTACCGTTCACATCCGTCGCCGTCGTAATGACCGCTGCTGCGCCGAGCGCCGCGGCAAGGCGGCGCGCCAGATCGTTCGCCCCGCCGATATGACCGGAGAGCAGCGGAATGACAAACTGCATTTTCTCGTCGATGCAGAGCACCGCGGGATCGGTCTTTTTGCTCACAAGATACGGCGCGATCTCACGCACGGCGATACCGCACGCGCCGATGAAGATGAGCGCATCCATCGACGAAAAGCGCTCGCGGTAGATGTCCTTCGCAAGCGGCAGAAAGCCCGCCTCTTCCAATCGCGGTACCGCGTAGCAGACGGTTTCCGCCTCCGCCAGCACCGCGCGAACGTGCCGCGCTGCCGCGCAGCCGCCGTGGCTGTAGGCAAAAATTGCGATCTTCATGCCTTCCCCTTGCGGTATTCCGTCGTAAAGTCGGGATGGTAGAGCAGCGAGCGCAGATACTCGCCGCCAAGGCAGCCGCCCACCACGATCAACGCCGTCTTTTTCATGCCGTTTTCCGTCACCGTCTTATGCAGCGTGCCCACCGTGCAGCGGAAGATCTTCTCCTCCGGCCATGTCGCCTTGTAAACGACGGCCGCGGGCGTTGTCTCTCCATAGCCGCCCGCAAGGAGCTCGCCTTGCAGCTTTTCTGTGAGTGAGGTGCTCAAGAACAGCACCATCGTCGCCTGATGCGCGGCCAAGCTGCGGATGGACTCACGCTCGGGTACCGGCGTGCGGCCCGCCGCGTGATGATGCCCGTCTGGCTCACGTTCGGCAGTGTGTATTCCGCCCGCAGCGCCGCCGCCGCGCCGCAGAACGAGCTAACGCCGGGGCAGACATCAAAGTCGATGCCGCGCTCTGTGAGCGCGTCGAACTGCTCGCGCACCGCGCCGTAAATGCTCGGGTCGCCCGTGTGCAATCGCACGGTGGTCTTTCCCTCGCGCTCCGCCCGCTCGATGAGGACGATGACCTCTTCAAGCGTCAGCTTCGCGCTGTCGTGAACCTCGCAGCCCGGTTTCGTGAGTGTAAGCAGCTCGGGATTCACCAGCGAACCCGCGTAGATCACCACATCTGCTTCGCCAAGGAGCCTTGCGCCCCGCAGCGTGATGAGATCAGGCGCGCCGCTTCCGGCGCCAACAAAATGTACCACGTTCAGCCCTCCCTGATCTGTTCGAGCAGTTCCTCCGCGCCTTCCGTTTCGCAGAGGAAACCGTATTCTTTTGAAAATAAGATTGCGCCGCTCTGGAGTTCGCCGCTCTTATAGCCGAGCATCGTGCCGATGCGCTGTCCCAGACGCACGAGGAAGGCATCCTTCAGCCCCTCTTCGTCCAGGATGCGCAGCGCGTCGTCGCAGGTGGCGCAGTGCAGAATTTCCTCCGTGCGTTCTGCGCGCAGGCCCAGCGCCGCGCTGTGCGAGGTGATGATCTCCATGCGGCAGTCGCCGAATTTCGAGTGCGTGTTCCACATGCCGCCCGCGAGCTTGACGAACTTACCAATGTGCCCGATGAGCAGCGCGCCGTGAAAACCGAATTCCTTGCAGAATTCCAGGCTGTCGCCGATGAAGTTCGACGTCAGCACCGCCGTCTTCGGGTCAAGCCCGATAAAATCGCGGATGTAGTCTGCGCCGTAGTTGCCGGGCGCAAGGAGGATGTAGTCCGCGCCGTTCTCGCGCCGCTGCCGCAGTTCCACGCGGATGGTATCAAGCAATGCCTGCTCGCTCATCGGCTCGACGATGCCGGTCGTGCCCAGAATGGAGATGCCGCCCTCAATGCCGAGGCGCGGGTTGAAGGTCTTTTTCGCGAGCGCCTCGCCCCCCGGCGCGGAGATCATCACGTCAATGCCGCCGTCGTATCCGACGAGCATGCAGACCTCGCGCACGTTCTCTTCGATCATTTTTCGCGGCACGGAGT
>OGZZ01001954.1_pt1 | contig 14205 bp, 13 predicted proteins | sample 1577021 | NCBI WGS metagenome assembly OGZZ01 (sample SAMEA3541526, study PRJEB24748) | human gut metagenome | biome: human gut; feature: human-associated habitat; material: faeces | place: China | collected 2012
ATATATTCGTGCGTGGATTTCGCCAGAAATACAGTGGAGCTTACTTCCTCTTGGGTGACTTTGGGAATGGAGAAATGAGATAGTCAAGGGCTTGTTTTTTTCTGTGCTTCCATGAGCTTCCGCTTGCGGATCAGCGAATGGCAGCATAGAAAAAAATTGTCGCAGACAACCCTTTACTTTCTCATTTTGGAATGGACAATCGAACCCATGAGGGAGTAACGGAACGGACGGACAAGCATTTTCCCCTCGGACATTGTAGCCAACAAAAAAGAGTATCAAGGGTAAACTGCACAGTCTTGCGACTGCCCTTGACACTCTTTTTTTTATGGCTCTTGGGTAATTAAGGGGAAATGCCTTAGAGGGCTTCGCCCACGCTCCACCACTTGTATACTGTCGGCTTGCTCAATCCAGTATCACGAATACAGTCAACTTTCTTTCCGTCTGGGTGGCTCTTTCGCCATTCTTCGACAATCTTCTGCTTGTCTGGTCTGCCGTCTTTGTTTCTCCATGCTCCGTCTGGGTGTTCAATCTCTCGAATAGCATTCATAATTTTGATATGTTGCTCTTGCTTTCTTCCGTTCCGCTTGTTCGGCGGTACGGATATACCGCTGACACGCTCAACCTCGGCTCTGCTGTATGTGACATAGTTTTCTTGATACATATTCATTGCGTCCAGTACATCACGCTTGGTAAAGCGGTTATGTTCATCATCACTGATATCATCAAACATAGGTAACAGCTCCAGAGCATCCGTCAATACCTCATCTTCTGGTATATCGCATTTGATACCATAGGATGCAAGCACAGACAGACACCAGTATCTATGCCCTACGGACACCGCTCCGCTCTGTATCTTTCTTAGCCACCAGTCATACAAATCTCTCTTGATATGCCATCTGCCCTTTTTCTCGCCCCTAACAATCCTCTTTTCATACCATTCTGGGTACTTCTTCTTGGCTTCGGCAAGGCTCAAATCGGATTTATACTTGAAATCTGTCACAGCCTTGCTATCGTCCATAAGAAAGTCATTCAGATACTCTACTGTGACACGCTCCCCAGTTTCAAAAGCTGTCACTGGATACCGCTTTCCAAGTTTCGACTGGGTGCCAACCATACGGAAGCCTTGAAAGATACCTTGGTACTGCACTTGCTCACGCTCTGTATAGGTGCTTGTGTACCTGTTCCATATCTTTCTGATTAGCTCATACTTGAACTCCCTTAACTGGTCTTGCAGATGTCTGTATAGCGGTACTGGCTTCTCAAAGAGATAATACAAATGCAGTCCATGCCCGCTGTTTACACAGTAGGTACATTGTGGCAGAAAATCGTGCTTCATCTGGTGGAACACATCTCTTAACTGCTCCATTTCCACTCCGTCAAGGTCTACAGCTATCCCATATAGCCACCTTGCGTTTTTGGCTGTCCTGTTACGTCCAGAATACCCGACTGGGGACATGATAGCAAACTCTGCCCCCTTGACCTCATCAACCATGTTCAGCTCATCAAAGACGATATAGTTCCTCGCCTTTTCCCCCTCTATCACAGTGAGAACTCCATTGCACTTCTCATCTTCTGGGTGTCCCTCTCTCTCAAAACTGCCCTCTGGAAAGACTGCTCTGTAAAAATCCCTCGGTTTCACTTCCTCGTAGAACTGCCCCAACCATTCATTTTTCATCTTGAACAACTGCTTATCAGTCGGCTTTCTTGCCATGAATAAACACCTCTTTTCTGGCATATACTTATACTATATCCGCTACCCTATGACTGTTAGCCCTAAAGGGCTATAGGGGGCTTATATTATCAATGAAGTTTTTTTACCTTTTTTATTAAAATATAACACCCCATTTCTGGGGTGTCAATTTAGTAGTACCCTCTTGACCTCATACACCCTTTTACATACCACCTTATCAGCACATAAACGATATGTACCAGTATCAGCAGTAAAAGAAGATTGATAGGGATTACCACCCTTATAGGCTCTGCAAAGTACACCGATACTGCAAGGCTTATGAGGAATACGGCAAGGCTCATGGTGTCCGCATAGTCCTCTGTGTAGAACTCAAACACCTTGCTTGCTCCAAGGAAGATAAGAAAGCCCACACCGATAGCAATACCGCCCACAAAGACGATTAAAAGAAGATAATGCACTATGGTAGCCACTACTGGCTGTGGTATCTTATCTCCCAGTTGTGAAGCCCACTGACCGCCTTTAAGAAGCAACTGGAACGCATTCACAATGAACTGCCATATAACCATGAAAAAGGTCTTAAAATCGCTTACAAATGCTTCTGAACGTACTGCTGTGAATACTGTGGTAAGCACTCCATACAGTAGCAGACCTAACAGAAAGCTGTCATAGCTCGCTGTCTGGGCTTTGAACTTCCTGTCAAGCTCTTTCTTCTGGTCCAGATACTTCGCTGTTGCTCTCTGCTCTATATCTTCGCTTATGCTCTGCCTTTCGGATTTAAGGCTTGCCGACTGCTTGGCAGCTTCTCCGATTCTGCGGTCAAGCTCTCTGCCCTTGGCTTCATATTCCCTTTTAACGCTCGATACCGTAGCTTCGGCTTCTTGCTCTGCGTTGAGCTTGTCTTGCTTCAGCTTCTCGTTTTGCTTCTTCAGCTCTGCGTTGAGCTTCAGCACGTTGTCTGCTTCGTTCAGCTTCTCTATTTGCTCGGTCTGCTCCGCTATTCTCTTCCCTTGTTCGGCTACTGTCGATACCAGCTCTTGCTTCTCGGATAAGAGTTTCTGTATCTGTATCTCCGATTTCTCGGCTTGGTTCTTCCATTCCTCGGCTTGGCTTATGGCTTCGGAGGCTTGCAAGCCTTTCTTCTGCAAGGTCTTTTTGAGGTTCAGTTGTTCTTCCAGTAGTTTCCGTTCCTGGTCTTTTGCCCTGGTCTGTTCCTGGTCTGCCCTGGCTTTCCATTCCTCGGCTTGGCTGATAGCTTCGGAGATTTGAGAGTCTTTCTTCTGTGACTGCTGTGTTATCTGGCTGATATGCCTTTCCAGTTCTGCTATCTTCTGCGACTGCTGTTCTATCAAGTAGCTGTCTTGCTCTTGCTCTTTCATCAGCTCCGCTATTCTCTGCGACTGCTGTTCTATCAAGCTGTTGTCTTGCACGCTCTGTTGTGGCTGTTCGCTCTGCTTCTCTGCGTGCATTGATTTCAAACCCATGCTCTAAGCTCTCCTTTCCAAAGTCCACTGCATAATACTTTTCCAGTTTATTGTTGCGGACTTTACATTGTTTTTCCCCTTGGCTCTGCCTTTCAAGGTCTGTGAATGTGATGTATTTATGGCTGTCTTGCCAGTCCACACCATAGCCCCTTGATTTCATCTGGTCTATGAAGTCCTCTCGGCTTGTGGCTGTCTCTCGGCAGTCCATAACAGACAATGCTATATCTTGCACATAGCTCTTTACCTCGCCTTTCTCGGCTTGCTTCAAGAGGTTGTATGTCTCTTTATTCCACGCAACAGTTTCTTCTCTTTCTTCTCCGGAGAATGTCTTTCCCTTTTCCGGAACATGAAGCCCTTGTTGCCGGCTCTGCTCATTGCACCGGTCTTTCAGGTTCTGCAGATCCGCTTTGCTCCACTGCAACTTGTGACCATTCTCATAATTCACGCTGTTCACTATGAAATGGCTGTGAATGTGTCCTCTGTCTATGTGAGTGGCAATAAGAACTTCATGCCCTTTCCATGCTTCTGTGTTCTTTGCAAGCTCCACAGCGTTCCTATGGGCTTGCTCTGGTGTGATATGCTCGTCCTCATGGTAGCTCTGTACGAAGTGCTTATAGGTTCTGCCACCAGTCTTGCCCCACAGCTCCTTGGTGGCTTGCATTTCGTCCTTAACTGTATCTGGTTCACAGTGCAGACCACTGACAAGCTTATCTTCCGTCTTTTCCTCTTTCGTCACATAGTCCAGTGCTTGCCCTATGCCTGCTTTTGAAGATACTGCTTTAATAACTGCCATACTTCTCTCACCTCTTTCATGGTGTTAGGAAGCTCTTGCTTATAGTCCACATATCCATTTTCATTCAGCTTCTTGGCTATCTGGTTCAGATTGTTGCCTTGCCTTTTCAGCTCTGGATATATCTCTTTCAGTCCGTCCAGATTGACAATGTTCGACTGTGTGAGGGCTTCAATGATATATTGCTGTTGGCTCTTTCCAGACTGCTCTACTTTTTCTTTTATCTGTGCAAGTTCTTCCTCTGACACTCTTATAACTATCTGCTTCGGTCTTGTCCTATTCATTGATGAAGTCCTCTCTTTCCTTTACCCACTTCTTAATGAGTTCGATTTCCTCGTTCATGTTCGGCTCTTTCTCTGGCTTCCAGTCCGCTCTCATGTCTTTCAGTTCTTCCAGTGCTTCTTCTAAGTCTGCCTTATAGCTTTCTAAATCTTCTTTTTCGCTTGCTATATATTCATCAACACTATTGTAACAAGGCACACACTCATAGCTTGTAAAATCATCATTATACTTGTGGTACACAATGTCTTTCCATTCATCACTTGGCTCTGCTATGTTCTGTTTAGTAATTTCAATGTCGGATTTTATTGTCTCTACGTTCTCCAACATATCCAGATAATGCTCTGGTTCATAACCCAAATTCAATAAGTGATTCAGCAGTGTAGGCTCTGGGAACATTCCGAACCAACAACGCTCGAACCACTGGTCAGCATAATCTCTTTCATCACTTCCATTGGAGTAAGTACCGCCCACCAAATCTCCGACAAAATTCTCTATCAGCTCTCCGATTGTCAGACCATGCTTCCCACACTTTCTCGCCAGTCGGTCACAATCTGCGTCCGACAATTTCACTGTGATTTTTCTCTCTCTGATTGTCTCAATTTCTTTCTGCTGTTCCTCGCCCCAACTCATGCTTTTACCTCTCTTTCTTCTTGGCTATCACTCAACAATTTACCGCATATCTGCGGTCACTCAAAGGGGGATTGAAGGGGGGCTTTGCCACCCTCACAAGTTCTAAAGTGTAGCCGTTAGGCTATCACTTTAGGGAACTTGCAATATATCCGCTACACATAATATAGCATAGTGATAGCCACTTGTCAAGCGGATATATTCGTGCGTGGATTTCGCCAGAAATACAGTGGAGCTTACTTCCTCTTGGGCGACTTTGGAAGTGTAGGAGGGAGACAGTCAAGGGCTTGTTTTTTATCTGCAGTATGAGCTTCGGCTTGCCGATCAGCGAATGCAGCAGATAAAAAATGGTCGCAGACCACCCTTTACTTTCTTCCGCCGGAACAGACAATGAAGCACAAGGGGAAGTGACGGAACGGACGGACAGCCGTTTCCCCCTCCGGCATGATAGCCAACAAAAAAGAGTATCAAGGGTAAACGCTGCGGTCTTTCGACCGCCCTTGACACTCTTTTCCTTATGGCTCTGATAATAAACAAGGGGAAATGGCTTCTTGTGGCATTTCTGCCACTATGGTATAATGGGCAACGCTACCACCCCTATACAGGTACAGAAAGGGGGTGTGCCACCATGAGTATATTTTCGTCTTTCTTACTCTCTGTCTTGGCAAGTGTAGTCGCCTACTACATCTGCAAATGGCTGGACGGAGATAAATAGGCGGTAGCCAGCCTAAGGCATAAGCCACCTTGCCACAACGGAATAGAAAAGCCCCGGAGGTCGCAACTCCGGGGCTTTTTGCGTGCCACAATGAGCACTTTCGTCTTTCTTGCCTACTGGCATTATAGCATATGCCTTTCAGCATTTCAAGTATGCCCTACTTCCACCACTTATAAACCGTATGCTTTGCAAGTCCTGTCTCTCGGATGCAGTCCGCTTTTGTTCCCAGAGGGTTGCTTTCTCTCCATTCTTCGACAATCTTCGCCTTGTCTGGTCTCCCTTGTAGAGCTTTGCCCCTGTCCTCATTCATTGTTTCAAGGGTAAAACGTGCGATTTTTAAGTGCGTGGCTTGCTTTCTGCCGTTCCTCTTATTTGGCGGTATGACAACTTTCGTCTGCTTCTCTATCCATTCTCGGCTTGCCATAGTCGAAAGTAGCTTGTTATCAGCTTTGAGGGCTTTCAATGCGTCCTTTACATCTTCCCTTGTAAAATGGTTGTCCTCATCATCTGTAAGGCTCTCCAGATGCTCCAAAAATGAATAGGCATCTTGCCTTATTCGTCTTTCAGATATGCCACATTTCAAGCCATACGCACACAATGCCATGATTGAGAAGTACCTACCGCCTACCTTTACTTCGGTAAAAATCTTGTTCTTCCACCACTCATAAAGGGCTTCATTACACACCCATGTGCCTTTTTTCTTCGGTCTGCCCTCTACAACTCGCTCTTGATACCACTCTGGGTACAGCTTCTTTGCTTCGTCCAGTGACAGCTTACTCTTTTCTTTCTTCGGCTTCTCTGTAAGTACCGATAAATCAACCTTACAGTTCGGTATGCTGTCCTTTATATCTTCCAGAGTATAGCGGTTATCCGACATCTTATAGGCTTTCACTGGGAAGTCTGCCCCCAGCTTGCTCTGGCTCCCAACACACCTAAAGCCTTGATAGATACCTGTTATATCTGGGCTGTCTGGTCTGATACTGCTCGTATCGTTCCATAGTCTGCGGATAAATGCTTCTTTCAGCTCCGCAAGGGTATCTTCCAGATTATGATACAACTGTACTGGCTCTTTCAAAAAGTAATAGGCATGGACACCCTTTCCAGAACTCACAAGGTAGGTCGGTCGGAGCTGTACTCCGTTCCCGAATTGCTTCAAGAGGTTCTTCAACTGCTGTTTTCCGACATAATCAATATCTATTGCAACCGCATACAGTTCATGTGCGTTCTGCTTCGTGTGTGTCTTGCCATAGAACGTGATAGGCGGTATCAGTCCGAACTCGTCCCCTATGACCTTATCAAGCATATTCAGACTATCATCTATAACCCACTGCTTCGTTCTTCCCTTTCCAGATGGTCTTATCTGGGTTGCAATCACATTTCCTTTTCCGTCATGCTCTGCACTCTGTAAGCTCCCCTCTGGGAACAAGTCACGATAGAACTCATGGGGGCTGACCTCTGGAAAACCTCTCTCCAACATCAGCTCCTCTTTATCCCTATATACCTTTCTCCACTCATACAACAGGAAGTACAGTAGCAGGAACATATTATAATCAGGGAGCAAATATTGTATTCTCAGTAGCTGGTTCTGTAGGTGATGGTGTTGCATCAAAGGCAAAAGAAGAAGGAAAGCTTGCAATTCAGGTAGATGCTAACAAAGATGATCAGCAGCCAGGATATGTTCTGACAAGTGTTATTAAAAATACAGAAGTACCTGTATATGACATTGTAAAAGAAGCAGTAAATGGAAAGATTGATAAGATGGATCGTGCACAGACATATTCATTAGCATCAGGCGCAGCTTCTATTACAGATCTTTCAGAAATCAGCAAACATATACAGGATAGCGGAAAAGACAAATGGGAAGAAATCAAAACTGAAATCAAAGATGTAGAAGACAAGATTTCAGATGGAACAATTGTAGTAACGGATGCGCAGAGTGGAGAAGAATTCGATGCTTCTAAATGCCCGAATGTTACAGTAAAATAGTTGTTTTGACAGAAAGGAAGCAGCAATATGAACAGCATGATACAGACGGTTGATCTGACCAAAAAGTTTAACGATTTTGTCGCAAATGATCATATTAATCTGGATGTAAAAGAACAGGAGATTAAATGTATTGTAGGTGAAAACGGTGCAGGAAAATCTACAATGATGAATATGCTCTACGGATTGCTGCAGCCAACAAGCGGAAAAATCCTGATCCGGGGGAAAGAAGTTACACTGAACAGCCCGGTTGATGCGATTGCAAACGGGATAGGGATGGTGCACCAGCATTTTAAGCTGGTGCCGTCTCTTACCGTATATGAAAATATACTGTTGGGTGCGGAAATTACACAGAAAAAAGGCGGAATGAAAACTCCGTTTATCGATCAGAAAGAGGAAATTAAAAGAGTTGAGAAACTGATTCAGGAAAATCATCTGGAATTAAATGCAACAGATAAGATTGAAGATATATCTGTCGGTGGACGTCAGAGAGTAGAAATTCTGAAGATGTTATACAGAAATGTAGACATATTGATTCTGGATGAGCCGACAGCCGTACTTACACCACAGGAAGTTGATGAATTGATTGCAACGCTCAAAAATCTAAAAGAGCAAGGAAAAACAATCATTGTTATTACACACAAATTAAGGGAAGTAATGGAACTGGCAGACAGTATTACTGTAATAAAACAGGGAAAAGTTGTTGGAAATGTATTAAAGAAGGACACAAGTGAACGAGAACTGGCACAGATGATGGTCGGAAGAGATGTTGTTCTTACTGTAAATAATGAACGAAAACAACAAGTTGAATCAGAGATTATGTACAAAGCAGAAAATCTTACGACTGTGAATGACTATGGAAAAGAAGTTGTATCAGATATGTCATTTGAAGTGCATAAAGGTGAGATCCTTGGAATAGCCGGTGTTGAAGGAAACGGACAGTCAGAGCTTGTAAAGCTTATGACTGGTTTGATGGAATCGACGAGAGGAACAGTATTTTTTGACGGTAAAGATATTACAAACTGGTGGCCGGAAAAATTAAGAAAAGCAGGAATTGGAATTATTCCTGAGGACAGATATGCACAGGGATTGTGCCGGGAAATGACGGTTTCCGATAACTGTATAGCAGGATATCACGGAGAAAAAGATGTTTGTAAACACGGACTTTTTAATAAGAAAATAATCAATGCCAAAAGAGATAAATATATTAAAGAATTTGATATCCGTCTTGGTGATGTGAATGGCAATATAGGCAATTTGTCAGGAGGAAATGCACAGAAAGTTATCATTGCAAGAGAGCTTTCTGCAAATCCCAAACTTCTGATTGCCTGCCAGCCAACGCGAGGCGTTGATATCGGATCTATTGAATTCATCCATAAACAGATTCTGAAATTCAGGGATGCAGGAAATACTGTTATCCTGATTTCAAGTGAGCTGTCAGAAATTATGAGTTTATCTGATCGGGTAATTGTTATGTATAAAGGTAAAATTTCAGGTGAAGTATCGCCAAAAGAAGTATCTATGGCTGCTATGGGACTACTGATGGCCGGAATTGGAAAGGAGGAACAGGATCATGAAAAAGAAAGATAGTATTATAAAAGGAATCGTCAATTCTGTACTTCCGGTAATTCTTGCATTTGCATTTGGAGCAATTGTTATTGCAGCGATCGGAGAAAGTCCACTGGAAACTTACGGGGTATTGATCAGGAAATCACTTTTGACAGAAAAAGGCTTTATGAATACGCTGCATTATGCATCGCCGCTTATTTTGACAGGACTTGCGATTGCAATTACATTCAAAGCTAATCTGTACAACATGGGTGTAGAAGGACAAATGCTTTTGGGAGGATTCTTTGCAGGAATCACTGGAGCATATCTTAACATTTCCAATCCATTTATAAGTAAACTGATTTGCTTTTTAGTTGCAATTATTTGTGGAATGTTATTTGCATTGATTCCGGCAATTTTGAAAGCAAAATGTAATGTAAATGAGATGGTTGTAACTTTGATGTTAAACTATGCAGTTTCAAAGACTTTGGAATTTTTAACCACCGGTGTATTCAAAGATAAGAGTGCAGGGTATGTGGCTACACCAACGATTAAAGAGGATGTAATGTTCAAAAGATTCGGAGCATCAAGAATGACTATGTTTTTTGTAATTGCAATGATTATTCTGGTGATTATGTATTTTGTTATGAAAAAATCAAAACTGGGATATGAAATTACAGCAATCGGAAAAAATCCGGAATTCGCAGAAGCAACAGGTATGAATGTCAGCAAGAAAATCATTATCATGATGCTGATCAGTGGCGCACTTTCCGGTGTGGCTGGAGCAGGATGGATGTTAAGTGATCAGTTTAAATATACACTGACATTTTCTGCAAACCCTGGTCTTGGATGGGATGGTATGTTGATTGCTCTGCTCGGTGGACATTCGCCAATTGGTATTTTGATCGCGGCAATCTTTTATGCTGCATTAAAAACCGGTAGTGACAGCATCAATATGTATACTGCAGTTCCGAAAGAAATCGTTGCAATTATTCAGGGAATGATCATTCTGTTCCTGGCAGTTAAGTTTATTGGTGATAAAACAAGCGTATTTGGTCGTTTTAAAAAGGCGAAAAAGGAGGATGCATAATGGAATTATTAAATAGTATTTTGTATGACACAGTATACCATAGTGCTCCTATTATTCTATGCGTGATCGGTGGAATATTTGCATATAAAGCAAATGTATTGAATATCGCACTGGAAGGAATGATGCTGAATGGAGCATTTATTTCAGTGTTAGTCGAGTATCTGACAGGAAGTGTGGCTCTGGCAGTGATTGCCGCAATCGTAACGACTTTATTGTGGGGACTTGTATTTTCATTCTTAGGAATTACTTGTAATGGTAATGTTATTGTTATCGGTCTTGGAATTAACTTGATTGTTCCAGCGATTGCAAAATTTGTACTGAAAGTTATGGAGCTTGCTAATATCAGTCTTCAAGATGTAGGAGTTGCAGATTTTAAGATCAATATACCGGGCATCAAGAGTATTCCGCTGATTGGTGGAATCGTAAGTGGTCATCCGGTCATTACATATCTGGCATTTATTGGAATTGCGGCAGCAGCTATTCTGATGTACAAAACAAAATTTGGAATCTATGTCAGAGTTGTTGGTGAAAATGAAGATTCAGCGATCAGTCTTGGACTGAAAACACAGAAATACAAATATATTGCTGTTCTGATTGGAGCATTTTGCTGTGCATTAGCCGGAATCAATTTATCAATGGAGAGAATGGCAATGTTTACAAGTGATATGACAGCAGGACGAGGCTTTATCGCAATTGCAGCAATTTATTGTGGACAGGGGAAACCGGTACAGTCTTCACTCTATGCAATCTTATTCGGTGTTGCAAGATCACTTGCGGTCAATTTAAGTGTATATGCAGGACCGGCAGCAGGAATGTTCGATACAATTCCATATATCATCATGGTAGCGGTGCTTGCAGTTGTTTCATTTATGAAATTTAAGGATGTTAAGGTAAGAGGATACAAGTTCGACTAAGGGGGAGGAAAATGGCAAAGACAGCATTGATTATTGTGGACATGGTTCGCGATTTTACGGATCCGGAAGGTCTGGTATTTTATCCTGAGAATCAAAAGATTCTTCCACGGATTAAAAAGGTTCTGGATGAAAGCCGGAAACATGAACTGCTGATTGTTTTTTTACAGCACTGTAACAGAAAAGATAAAGTAGATAAAAAAGCACAGTCCATGAGACCAAATTGTATAGAAGGGACTTTTGGAATTGAAATTGATCCAATGTTGGAAGTTGATGAAAAGAAAGATTATGTCATCCGAAAGAGAAGGTACAGTGGATTCTTCGGCACAGACCTGGATCTGGTATTGCGGGAAAATGAAGTGGAAAATGTAGTCGTTGTTGGAACGAAAACAAACTGCTGCATTCGGGCAACGGTGACAGATGCATTTTATCTGAATTACAACCCATATGTTATCCGGGAATGTGTGGCAACGAATTCAGAAACAGTTAATGAAGTTCATCTGACAGATATTGATAAGTATCTGGGAAAAGTCATCGATATGAATACATTCAGCAAGATGCTGGAAGAGGGACAGTTGTAGGAGGCACGGATAATGAAAGTAGATGTTCTGACAAGCGGCTATGTAAGTATGGATCACATTATAAAAATAGCAACACCTGCCAAAGTGGGATTTACATCACTGGTTACAAATAAATCCAATTCAAAAATTTTTTACGGAGGCTGTTCTGTAAATATTGCCTATGCACTTTGCCGGCTTGGAATGAAGGCAATGCCAGTTTTAAGAGTAGGCGGAGATTATGAAAGTAATGGTTTTAAAAAGTTTCTGGAAGAAGGAAATGTACCACAGGATGGGATTACACAAATAGCAGAGGAAGCAACCAGTGTATGTTATTTGTTACAGGATAATAATAACGATCATATTACCATATTTTATCCTGGAGCAATGGATGGAAGATATGCACAGAAAATGAAAGACAGCTTGTTTGAAACGGCAAAGCTGGGAGTGATAACCGTTGCATCAAGACCAGACAATGAAGAGTTTTTTGCAAAATGTAAAAAGCATCATGTACCGGTAGTTTTTGGAATGAAAGATGATTTTGATGCATTTCCAGAACCATTTTTGAAACAGTTGTTAACAGAAAGCAAAATCATTTTCACAAATGAAGTAGAATGTGAAATTATTGAAAAGCTTTTCGGACTAAATACGATTACAGAGCTGTTTAAAATTGGAAAAGCAGATATCATTGTGACAACTCTGGGAAAAGACGGAAGCATTTGTTATGTGCGGGAAGACGGAAAAATACGGAAAGAAGAGATTGGAATTTGTCAAGTGGAACAGGTAGTAGATGCAACTGGATCGGGAGATGCTTACATGGCAGGATTTGTTTATGGATATTTACATGGATATTCTCCGGCAGACTGCTGTAGGCTTGGAAGTGTATTATCTTACTTTGTTTTACAGGCAGAAGGGTGCTGTACAAATGCGCCAACAGAACAGGAATTATTACAGAAATTTGAAACATTACGTTGAAAGGGGAAATGCAGATGAGTACATTATATATGGGAGCAAGCGAAGAAACGGTTGCGAAATATGTACTTTTTTCGGGAGATCCATGGAGAGTAGAAGTTGTAAAAAAGTATTTGGATAACCCCAAAAAAGTTGCATTCATGAGAGAGTTCAATACATATACAGGAACCTATAAAGGAGTAGAGATTACAGTAACGTCGACGGGAATCGGGGCACCGTCCGCAGCGATTGCGATGGAAGAGATGTATGAGTCTGGAATGCAGGTCGCTGTAAGAATGGGGACAGTAATGTCTATGCAGGATGATATGCTGGGACATTTTATGATTCCGATTGCCGCAATGAGGCGTGAGGGAACCAGTCAGACCTATGTGGATCTGAGTTACCCTGCGGTTGCAGATATTGAACTTGTTAATGTGATGAACGAAACAGTTCAACAAATGGGAAAACGGTATTTGAATGGACTTAATTGTACGATGGATGGATTTTACAGTTGTATGCATGATTCTAAATTTTCTCTGGAGTGTGGACGTGATATGTCAAAAACATTTGAAGAGGTCAAGAAACTTGGGGTAACAGGAATCGATATGGAATCTTCATGTATTCTGACACTGGGACGACTGATGGGAGTTAAGACCTGTATTTTAACAGTGGTTACGGTACTTGAAAATTTGAAGGAAACTTTAAAGGGACAGGATCGTGTAGATGCAGAGGATTTACTCTGTAGAACAGCGCTGGAAGGAATTTATAATTATCATATAAAAAGAGAGGATGGTAAACATGAGTAAAGAGATACTTACTTTAAATTCACAGACAGTAATCGGAATGGTGCATTGCCTTCCGCTTCCGACAACAGCTGGATTTGATGGGGATTATCAGAGAATTATTGACCGTGCAGTTCAGGATGCGGTTACACTTGAAAAAGCAGGGGTAGATGCTGTTATTGTAGAAAATATGGGGGATACACCTTTTTCCGCTTTTTTAAATAAAGCACAGGTAGCGGCGCTTACAGCTGCAGCATATGCTGTGAAACAGGCAGTTCAGATTCCAGTAGGACTTGACGCAGCGTTTAATGACTGTGAAGCAGATATTGCGATTGCTGCAATGGTAGGAGCATCCTTTATCAGAGTTCCAGTATTTGTGGATACAGTATTGTTTACATCAGTACCGATTCAATGGCGTCGGCAATGGTACGGATACGGTTGCGTACGGGGGTGATGACCGAAGCTTCGTATGCAAACTCGCCTTCCGACAAATCGATTTTGCGCTCCACCGGAGGCAGGAAGGCATGAATGTTCTTCAGGTAATAAGTAAACGCCGTTTCCCGTTCCAGTTGTACGCTCCGGTTGCGCGGGTCTACGTAGTCAAACTGTTTTTCGCCCGACAGGCGGGTGTCTTCTTCGATTTCGGTGTAAAGGAACTCACGTATGTGCGTCAGTTCGTATTTCTGTGAAAGTGCCAGTCGCACGGCATACAAGGCAGAATACTGGTATTCAGGCTGGTGGGTGATGGTGTCGAACGCTTCCTGCAGGGCCGCCGTCTTGAAGAGCAGTACCGAGCCG
>OGZZ01001972.1_pt1 | contig 14095 bp, 11 predicted proteins | sample 1577021 | NCBI WGS metagenome assembly OGZZ01 (sample SAMEA3541526, study PRJEB24748) | human gut metagenome | biome: human gut; feature: human-associated habitat; material: faeces | place: China | collected 2012
CCATTGAATTCTATAAAAAGACTATTGAAGTTGATCCTAACTATGCAGAAGCATATTCAAACTTAGGTCTGATTTACTGTTTACAGGCACAGGATTTCTCAGAAAAAGCAACTACTGATGTCAATAATCCTAAATATAAAGATGATCAGGCTACATTAAAAGCTTTTTATGAAAAGGCAAGACCTAATTATGAAAAAGCAAAAGAATTGAAACCTGACCAAAAAGATTTGTGGTTAAATGGATTGTATCGAGTTTACTACAATCTGCAAATGGGTCCTGAATTTGATGCGATAGAGAAGTTAATGCAATAATCGTAAATATTATAAAAATGGCTGTTCCACACAAGAATAGCCATTTTTATAATATTATGTTTTCTATGATAGAGGCTAATTAAATAATTATTACGCACTCATATATTAAACATAATATCGATATTATAGAATTATAATTCCTCCTATAATCAAAGCAAATAGAAATCAATTAGAACGCCCACAAATTACCAGTAATGGTGTATCAGAATGAAATATCATCTTTCTCGCAATTCCAGGATTGAATAAACGAGAAAATATATTTCTCTTATATGATGTCAATGCAATAATACCTATATGATTGGTTTTAATATAATTATCTAAGCTATTCAATAAATCATCATTCTTCACTACATCATAATAAATCTCTAATTGCGGATATTGTTTTTGGAAATACTCTTTAATACCACCTAATTTAATCTCATTCCAAGTGTTGCTTACATCAGTAAGATGAATTAGAGATATAGAAAAATGGAATGGTTTCAAACTATTAATTAGTGAATCAAAGGCGATTAAATCCCGTTGATCAAAATTTGTAATAAACGCCACACGCTTCACTTCACTAAATTGTTTGAATGGCGTATTTTCAGGAATAGCCAGAACGGGCACGCGACTACGTTCAATGACCTCAGCTGCCACACTGCCAATTAAATCAATATCCTTTTGATTTTTACCACGTGTTCCCATTATAATGATCACCGGACGATATTCTTTGGCATAACGTAATATTTCTTCTTCCGGAATACCTTCTCTCAACACACAAACATATTTTACATCAGGAAACTCCCCAGAAGCGACTTTGACTTTTACCTTATCAGACAAAACATTTAAATCTGCATGAACTTTTTGTAATATACTTCTTACATTTTCTTCATCGCTCAACTGATAGTTAAAAACATCACCATATGGTAATGACGTAGCATAAATAGGTGTAAAATAAACATGGAGTAAAACAACTTCAGCATCTATGTTTTTTGCAAAATTGAAGCCAAACTCACACGCTTTCAATGAATAATTTGAAAAATCAACAGGAATCACAACTTTATTACTCCCCTTCTCTATTTTTGGAGCCTTTCCTCCTACCACCTCTTCAGACAGCCATGCTGAACTTTCAGTAATTTTCAAAGCATGCGGTAAATCACTTTCTTTAATACGAACACGCACACCGGAGGATACGACCGGCTGTATTTGATTCACATTATGAATATAAGTTTCAATGCCCTCATTTTCAAGAACATTCTTCAGTATCTGTGCCTTTGCATACGTCAGAATAGCTAATGTTACTAATTTATCTTCCATAAGTTATCCAATTAGATTGTTTATAAAAACAAACAAGAAATCCCAATTGTTTCTCAGCAATTGGGATTCTTTTTAATTTTTCTTAAGCCCGAACGGGTTCTACAGCTTCGCCTGCAATCTCATCTAAAATCTTCAAAGCCCGATCCAAGACTGTAGTATCATCAATCATTACTAAACCGCCATCAGGACCAGGTTCCAAATGAATCCCAACACTCTTGCCTTCCTTAAAGTTGTGGCCCGCAGCCAGATCCTGGGGTATGAGCTGGTCTGCCGGGAGAGCACGGGGGACTGAGCGATATGAAACCATGTGAAATCAATAACAGAACGCATCCCAACTTTATGCCCTCTGCGAATGGAAATATTGCGCTGATTATCGTATAATCATGCCAGTGAAACCGATTACAGCACAGTGGTCGGTCTTTGGAAGAGGAATCATCAAGCAAAGGAGAAGTGCACTATGAATTACAAACACGCAGCACAACAGGTCCTGGACTGCATCGGCGGAAAGGACAACATCCTGTCGGCCGCACACTGCGCCACCCGCCTGCGTCTGGTCATCGCAGACAACGCAAAGGTCAACAAGCAGGAGCTGGAAAACGCCGAGGGCGCCAAGGGCGTTTTTGAGGCACAGGGCCAGCTTCAGATCATCTTCGGCACCGGCACGGTGAACAAGGTATACAACGAGTTCATCCAGCTGGCCGGCATCGAGGGCGGCAGCAAGGAGGACGTGAAGCAGGCGGCCGCCGCCAAAGCACCTTGGTATCAGCGAGCCATCAAGACCCTGGGCGACATCTTTGTGCCCATCATCCCCGCCATCGTGGCTTCCGGCTTCCTGATGGGCATCATGGAAGCGCTGAACTTCATGGTGAACAACGGTTTCCTGAACATCGACACCACCGGCTCGGTGTATGTGTTCGCCAAGCTGTTCTCTAATACGGCCTACACCTTCCTGCCCATCCTCATCGCCTACTCCGCCGCCAAGGTGTTCGGTGGCAACCCCTATCTGGGTGCAGTCATCGGCATGATCATGATCCACCCCGACCTGCAGAACGCCTGGACCGTTTCCAACGGCGTCAACGTGATGCAGCCGGTGTTCGGCGGCCTGTACTCGGTGCCGCTGGTGGGCTATCAGGGCCACGTCATCCCGGTCATCATCGCCGTGTGGCTCATGTGCCAGATTGAAAAGCGGCTGCACAAGGTGGTGCCCGCCATGTTTGACCTGTTCGTCACCCCGCTGGTGTCCGTGTTCGTCACCGGTTACCTGACCCTGGCCGCCATCGGTCCCGTGTTTACCAAGTTGGAAAACGGCATCATCACCGGCGTACAGTCCCTCATCACCCTGCCCTACGGCATCGGCTCCTTCATCATGGGTGGCCTGTACGCGGTCACCGTCGTGGCCGGCATCCACCACATGTACACCCTGATCGACCTGGGCCAGCTGGCCCGCTACGGCTATACCTACTGGCTGCCGCTGGCCAGCGCCGCCAACGTGGCACAGGGCGGTGCTGCTCTGGCCGTGGCCCTCAAGAGCAAGGACACCAAGGTCAAGTCCATGGCCCTGCCCTCTGCCCTGTCCGCCTGCATGGGCATCACCGAGCCTGCCATCTTCGGCGTGAACCTGCGCTACTTCAAGCCCTTCCTCGGCGGCCTGCTGGGCGGTGCCTGCGGTGCCCTGTACGCCAGCATCGTGGGGCTGGGTGCCACCGGCACCGGCGTCACCGGCATCTTCGGCATCCTGCTGCACCTGCACATGCCCCTGCAGTACATCATCATGATGGCCATCTCCTTCGGCGTGTCCTTCGCCGTGACCTGGGTCATCTGGAGCCCTGAGGAGGTCAAGGCATGAACGCACTCCAGCGCGACCTGAAAAAGCTGGTGCCGCTGGTGGAATCCCTCGGCGCGGAAAAGGCCGCCGCCGACCCCCACCGCCAGCGGTTCCACCTGCAGCCCCCGGTGGGCTGGCTGAACGACCCCAACGGCCTGTGCGTCTACGGCGGGCAGTACCACGCATTCTTCCAGTACGGCCCCTTCGACGTGAACGGCGGGGTCAAGCACTGGGGCCACGCCGCGAGCACCGACCTGCTCCACTGGGAGCAATTGCCGGTGATGCTCTATCCGGACGAGCCTTTTGACTGCCACGGTGCCTACTCCGGCTCGGCCCTGGTGGAGGATGGCACCATGTACCTCTACTACACCGGCAACGTCAAGCACCCCGGCAATTTCGATTACATCAAAGAGGGCCGCGGGCACAACGTCTGCCTGGCCATCAGCAAGGACGGCGTGACCCTCGACAGCAAGCAGTGCCTGCTGACTAACCGCGACTACCCCGCCGGGCTCACCTGCCATGTGCGGGACCCCAAGGTGTTCGCCTACGAAGGCCGGTACTACATGGTGCTGGGTGCCCGCACGCTGGAGGACAAGGGCGAAGTGCTGGTGCTGGAAAGCACCGATAAGCTCCGCTGGACCCATATCAACACCCTGACCACCCCGGAACCCTTCGGCTACATGTGGGAGTGCCCGGACCTGTTCTGTCTGGACGGGCAATGGTATCTGGCGGTGTCCCCCCAGGGCATCGACTGCCAGAACGTCTACGGCTGCGGCTGGTTTGCCATCCACGGTGACTGGCGCGGGGACTGCACCCTGAGCGAATTCCACGAGCTGGACGCAGGCTTTGATTATTACGCCCCCCAGAGCTTTGTGGACGGCAACGGCCGCCGCATCCAGATCGGCTGGATGGGCATGCCGGACGCCGACTACGGCAACGCGCCCACCGTGGCTTACGGCTGGCAGCACTGCTTCACCGTGCCCCGCGTGCTGACGGCCGGGCCGGACGGCACCCTGCTGCAGAACCCGGTGCCGGAGCTGGACGCGCAGCGCAGCGCCGCCGCCCTGCACGCCGCCAGCGGCGAGGAAGTGTTCCTTGCCCCGCGCTTTGACCTGACCGCCGCACCCGCCGGAGACTTCTGCCTGACGGTTGCGCAGGGGGTGCAGCTGGTGTATACTGAACAGGACTGCACCTGCACCCTGCGCTTCACCGACCCCGCTCTGGCCGACGGCCGCACCGTGCGCCGCGCCCGGCTGGCAGCCCCCTGCCGCAGCCTGCGGGTGGTGGGCGACAATTCCTCGCTGGAAATCTTCCTGAACGGGGGAGCCACGGTGTTCAGCACCCGGTACTACCCTGCCCCCGGCGATGTGAGCGTAAAGCTGACCGGGGCAGCCTGTGAACTCTGCAATTTGTGATCTGGAGGTTTTCTATGCCCGGCAATACTCTGTTTTCCATCGGCGAAGCGCTGATTGACATGATCCCGTCCCGCGTAGGATGCGCCTTTGACGAGGTGCCGTCCTTCAGCCCGCGCACCGGCGGCGCACCGGCCAATGTCTGCGCTGCCTTTGCCCGTCTGGGCGGTGCCAGCAGCTTTCTCACCCAGCTGGGCGATGACCCCTTCGGCCACAAAATCGCACGGGAGCTGGAAGCCTGCGGCATCGACCTGAGCCATCTGGTGTTCACCGACAAGGCCAACACCGCCCTTGCCTTCGTGAGCCTGGAGGAGGACGGCAACCGCACCTTCAGCTTTTACCGCAAGCCCTCGGCCGACCTGCTGTATGCCCCGGAGCAGATCGACCTGGCCTGGTTCCGCGACGCTTTTGCCCTGCACTTCTGCAGCGTCTCGCTGGTGGACAGCCCCATGCGCCACGCCCATCTGGCTGCCATCGGAGCCGCCCGAGAGGCCGGTGCGATCGTGAGCTTTGACCCGAACCTCCGCTTCCCCCTCTGGCCCGACCGGGAGATGCTGCGCCAGACCGTGCTGCAGTTCCTGCCGCTGTCCAACATCCTGAAGGTCTCGGACGAGGAATTGGAGTTTCTCACCGGCACCGCCGACATCGAAGCCGCCCTGCCCCAGCTGTTTGCCGGGGATGTACAGCTGGTGCTGTACACCTGCGGCAGCAAGGGGGCCTACGCCTACACCCGCGCCTCCCATGCCTTTGCCCCCTGCCAGAAGGTCAGAGCCGTGGACACCACCGGTGCGGGCGACGGCTTCATCGGTTCCTTCCTGTGGCAGCTGAGCCGGGACGGCGTGACGGTGGACAAGCTGGAAAAGCTGCCCCGCAAAAAGCTGGAGGAGTACCTGGACTTTTCCAACCGGTTCTGCGGCCTGAGCGTACAGAAGCACGGTGCCATCGACAGCTACCCCACCCTGCCCGAGATGGGCCTCTGATCCTCTCGCATCCTGCGCCCGTTCCGGCCTTTACCGTCGGAACGGGCGTTTTTGCTTTCCGCGTTGTAATATCGCATCCAAATATAACAGATGTAACTTATTTCTGCACTCCTGTTTTTTGCCTGCCGGGTTGTGGTGGGTCGGAAGATGTGTTACCATAGAACCAACAGACAGGAGGTTCTTTATGCCGTTTGAATTCGCATTTCTGGACTGGCTGCAGCAGTTCCACAACCCGGTGCTGGATGCGCTGGCCGTCTTTCTCAACTACGCCGGTGAGCACGGTGAGATCTGGATCGCGTTCACGCTGCTTTTGCTGCTGTTCCGCCGCACCCGCAAGGCCGGGTGCGCCATGGCCACGGCGCTGGTACTGTATCTGGTGGCCGGGGACTGCATCCTCAAGCCGCTGTTCGCCCGGCCCCGCCCCTGCGACGTGAACACGGCGATCACCATTCTGGTCAAGCGTCCCCATGGCCACTCCTTCCCCTCCGGGCACACGGCCTCGGCTTTTGCGGCAGCCTTTGCGCTCTGGCTGCAAAACCGGAAGTTGGGCGTCCCCGCGCTGGTGCTGGCGGCTTTCATCGCCTTTACCCGGCTGTACCTGTATGTGCACTTCCCCACCGATGTGCTGGGCGGCCTTGTGCTGGGCCTTGCACTGGGTTTCTTCGCCTCGTGGATCGTCGACCAGCTGGCAAACAAGTCCAAGAAAAAACAAAGCGTATAATGTAAAACACCCTCCGCTGGAGCAGAACGGCTCCAATGGAAGGTATTTTTATTTGCTTTGTCGGCCACACTTTACGGTACCGGCCCACCACAGTACTTCCCTGTGCGGGCCGAAAAAAGAAGAACCGCCGCGTCGTTCTCTTGTGTGATGCAGCGGCTCTTCCTTTGCAGATGGGATCTTGCTTTTCTTCCTGTTGCAGGGGCTTATTTCTTAGCTTCGGCGCGCTTGCCCAGTGCGTAGGTTGCAACGAATCCCAGGACCACAGCCACAATCATCACGATGACCGAGACGATAAGGTTGTAACTGGAACCGGTGGGGTCAATGTAGGCAGGCAGGCTGATGAAGCCCGGCGTGGAGATAACGTACTGGGTCATGCCCAGGATACCGGCCAACAGACCACCGATGCCGCCACCGATCATAGCGCCAATCAGCGGGTAGGTCTTGGGGAACAGCACACCGTAGACGCCCGGCTCGGTGATGCCGCACAGAGCGGTGATACCGGCGGAGACGCTGACGGACTTTTCTTCCACATTCTTGGACAGCAGGGATGCGGCCAAGCAGGCACCACCAACGGCCACGTTTGCGGGAGCCATGCCAGTGCAGATCAGCGGGTCAGAGTTGACAGCTGCCATCAGGGCAAAGACCACAGGGTAGGTGGCGTTGTTCATGCCAAAGAAAACCATCAGCGGGGTGGTGATGCCGATGACCATGACGGCCAGCGCGGGAACTGCCTGGTACAGAGCGTAAACACCGTTTGCCAGCCAGGTGCCCACGGTGTTGCCGATGGGGCCGAGAACGATCAGGGTGACAGGCACCGTGATCAGCATGGTCAGCAGCGGGACGACGATGGTCTTGAGAAAGACCGGGATATGCTTTTGCAGGAACTTGTAGACCACGCTCATGAACAGCACGCCCAGAATGACCGGGAACACGGTGCTGTTATAGCTGATAGCCTGCACCGGGATGCCGAAGAAGTCCAGACCTTCGGCACCGTTGATGCTGGAGTACAGCAGGATCGCGCCCAGAAATGCGCCCAGGAAACCATTGGATTTCAGGCGGGCAGCGGCTGCAAAGCCGATGAAGATGGGCAGGAAGTAGAAGGTCGCCTGGTTGATGGCGTAGAAGATGGTGTAGGTGCCAGACTCCGTCGAGACGCCGAACACGTTGGTCAGCAGGGACAGCACCGCACCAGTCAGGCCGCCTGCCACCAGCACCGGGATCACCGGGCTGAACGTGCCGCCGATGAAGGAGAGGATCGCGTTGCCGATGTTGCCGTGATCCTGTGCCAGATCCTTGGCTGCGGCCTCATCGTCCTGCACGCTGCCGCCGGCCTGGATGCCGTCGATCTTGACGACCTCTTCATACAGGTCAGGGACATCCTGGCCGATGACCACCTGATATTCGCCGTTCTGGATGATGACGTTCAGCACGCCGGGCACCTGCTTGACGGCATCGGTGTCAAACTTGGATCGATCCCGCAGTACAAGGCGCAGACGGGTCATGCAATGGGTCGCGCTGACAATGTTGTCCGCTCCGCCGGCCTGCTTGATGATGCCGGCCGCCATGGCCTTATAATCCTTCTTTGCCATTATTTCAGCATCTCCTTTCCCCAGTCCTGACCGTTGGAACGGATCAGCTTGGAGTACCAGTAGAAGGAATCCTTCCGGATACGTTTCATGGACAGCTCTTCCACGCTCTTGGCCGCGTTCTGCTCCTCATCGGTGGTGTCGATGTACACCAGACCGTAACGCTTTGCCATGCCATTGCCGGTGGACAGCAGATCGGTGAAGGACCAGGGGTTGTATGCGATGACCTCGCAGCCGTCCTCGATGGCCATGCCCAGCTGATAAATGTGCTCCCGCAAGTAGTCGATGCGGCCCTGATCGTGCACCTGGCCGTCGGCGTCCTTCGTCTCATGGGCGCCATAACCGTTCTCGGTGATCATCATGGGCAGGTGATAGTGATCCCACAGGTAACGCATCTCATAGCGCAGGCAGGAGGGGTCGATCTCCCAATCCCAGTCGGTGTACTCGACATAGGGATTGCGGGTCAGAGCGTAGCGGCCCGGCTCCACGGGGAACACCATCTGGCCCTTGACGCCGTTCTTATTCAGCAGATAATCCTGCTGTTTTGCGTCATGCGGCGCATACTTTGCAACGTTGCTGCGGTAGCAGTTGACGGCGATGAAATCGATTTTGGCGCTCTTCATCAGTTCTGCATCGCCGGGCTGCATTCCGATGTCGATGTCGTTCTCTTTCCAGTAGTGCTTGATAAAGTTGCTGTACTCGCCGTAAACATAGGTATCGATCCAGAACTTCTCGGTGAACTCCTCGGCGTTCATAGCAGCGATCTGATCCTCGGGGCGGCAGGTCTCCGGGTAGATGGGCACGCAGCCGGGCACAGGGCCGATCTTGCCGCCCGCCACCATCTCATGGCAGGCGTTGACAGCCTTGGCATGGCACAGGTTCATGATATGGTTGATCTTCCACTGATCCTTGAACCAGTCGTCACAGCCCTTGCTGACGCCCAGCCAGTTGCCATAGCAGATCTGCATATTCTGCTCGTTCAGCGACAGCCAGTATTTGACCCGGTCGCCGAAGTTCTCAAAGCAGACGCGGCAGTAGTGCTCGAATCTTTCCACGGTGTCGCGGCTTTTCCAGCCGCCCAGCTCATCCACCCAGACCGGCAGGTCGTAGTGATACAGGGTAACGATGGGGGTGATGTTGTGGGCCACCAGCTCATTGATCAGATCATTGTAGAACGCGATGCCTTCGGGGTTCACCTTGCCGTCTGCATGAGGGATGATGCGGGACCAGCTGAGCGAGAAACGATAGCTGGAGAAACCGCACTCTGCCATCAGGGCCACATCTTCCTTGTAGTGATGATAGTGATCCGCCGCATAGGTGTTATCCGCAAACGGCTTCTTGGTCTTGGAGTTCAGGTCGATGATGGCCGGCGTGCGTCCGCCATCGGCGACTCCGCCTTCCACCTGCCAGGCAGCGCTGGAAGCGCCCCACATGAAGTTGTCCGGGAATTTGGGGTTGTGTCCGTAATACATAGTGTGATCCTTTCCATCTTTGTCAGTCTGTTCTGCCGTCGCAGAAGCCCCCGCGGGTCCAATTCTTTGCAGGACTATCGTAACACATCTCCGACAAAAAATGGGGTTCGCGATGCGAACCCCGTTTGGATGGTTGAACAATTTATTCTTTTGTTTTTGAGCAGTTCCACGGTTTCACCCGTCATTCTGCACATCTTTGCACCCGCATTTTTTGAGAATCCGACAAAGGCAGTTCAGAAATTGGACCCTGCAGCAGGTCAGTCTCCCGGTAGTTGTTCACATAGTAGCTGTACAGGATATCAAAGAAATAGGTCATACCATACTGGGAGTACACCGTGCGGGCACCGCTGTTGTCCTTTTCGCTCAGGTAGATCACCTGATCGTAGCTTTTCCACATTTTTATGGCGTGGTTGACCGTCACCAGCACCTTATAGGCTGCAGCCTTCTGCACCATTGGCTCCATCAGGGTGGCAAAGTTGCCGGTGGCTGAAACTGTAATGAGCAGGTCCTCCGGTGTCAGCACTTTCAGATAATCCAGCGTATAGTGGGCATCGGACACGATCTGCACCAGCTTGCCCATGACCACCATGGACTGCTGGAAGCTGCGAGCCGCCATGCCGGAAAAATCCGAGGTGAAGAGCACCACATGTCGGCTGGCATGAATACTTTCGGCCAGCTTATCCAGTACAGCGGGAGTGGCAATGCGGTTGATCTCCTCCATCATCTCCCCGATGCTGCCGGAAAGGTATTCCTTGTAGTCCGGACGCACGCTGTAGCCGATGAAGTAGTTGCACTGGCGCTTCCATTCATCGGCCTCAGCCTTCAGGTCGGAAAAGTTGTCAAAGCCGATGGACTGGCAAAACCGCCGGATGCCGCTGCGGGACACATAGCAGGCATCCGCCACGTCGTAGATGTTCAGATCCCGCAGCTGGTCGAAGTGATACAAAAAATACTGCGCCAGCACATAGTACGGGTCTTTCGGTTCACTTTCGTTCATCACTGCCAGCAATGCCGTCATCAGGCTGAAAGCCGTATTTTTCATGGTTTTCTCCTTCTCTGTTTTTGCAGGAATCACACCCCAAAGAATTCCTTGGCGATGTCGGCGCTGCGCTTGGCGTCCTTAGCGTACCAGTCCGCGCCGATCTTTTCGGCGTATTCCGGGGTGAGCACGGCACCGCCCACCATGATCTTGCAGTCCAGTTTGGCTGCATGCAGGGCGGCGATGGTCTCCTCCATGCTCTTGAGGGTGGTGGTCATCAGGGCCGAAAGGCCCACCAGATGCACATCCTTTTCCCGCACGGTGTCCACCACGGTCTCCACCGGCACATCACGGCCCAGGTCGATGACCTCAAAGCCGTAGTTTTCCAGAATGACCTTGACGATGTTCTTGCCGATGTCGTGCACGTCGCCCTTCACGGTGGCCAGCACGATGCGGCCCTTGCTGGCGCTGCCCTCGCCTTTCTGGGCAATGGCGGTCTTGATCTCCTCAAAGGCGCTCTGGGCGGCGCTGGCAGCCTGCAGCAGCTGCGGCAGGAAGAGGGTGCCCTTCTCATACTTGGCACCCACGATGTCCAGCGCCGGAATCAGGGCTTCGTCCACCACTTCCAGCGGCTGCTTTTCGGCCAGCAGGGCGCGGGTCTGGGCAGCGGCGTCGCCCTTCAGGCCCTTTTCCACCGCCTTGATCAGCGCCGCATAGGGGCCGGAAATTTCAGCGCTCCCGTCGGAAGCTGCCGCCGTAGGTGCGGCCTGGGCTGCCTGCTTCAGGGCCGTGGAGGCAGGCACCCGGTTTGCGTAGCGCTCAATGTACTGCATGCTCTGCGCGTCCCGGTTGGTCAGCACGTTGTAGGCATATACGGCGGCCATCATCTCTTCACTGGAGGGGTTCATGATGGCCAGATCCAGCCCGGCATACATGGCCATGGTGAGAAAGGTGGTGTTCAGGTAGGAACGGCAGGGCAGGCCGAAGCTGATGTTGGACACGCCCAGGATGGTGCGCACGCCCAGCTCCTTCTTGCAGGCTTCCAGCGCCTGCACCGTGGCCAGCACATCCTTCTGCTGGGCGCTGGCGGTCAGGGTCAGGCAGTCAATGTAAATATCCTCGTTGGGGATGCCAACGGCGTTGGCGGCCTTGACGATGCGCTGGGCAATGGCAAAGCGGCCATCAGCTGTGGCAGGGATGCCGTGCTCGTCCAGCGCCAGACCGACGACGGCGGCACCGTACTTTTTGCACAGCGGCAGGATCGTATCCAGCGTGCTCTGTTCGCCGTTGACCGAGTTGACGATGGGTTTGCCGTTATAAATACGCAGGGCACGGGAGAGGGCGTCCGGGTTGGAGGAGTCCAACTGCAGGGGCAGATCGGTGACGGCCTGCAGGTCGCGGACCAGCTGCTCCAGCGTGGCAGGCTCATCGATGCCGGGCAGACCGGCGTTGACGTCCAGCACCTCGGCACCGGCCTCGGCCTGGGCCACTGCCTGGGCGCAGGGGTAGGAACTGTCCCCTTCCCGCAGGGCCTGCTGCAGCCGTTTTTTGCCAGTGGGGTTGATGCGCTCACCTACCACAGTGATGCCGGTCACATCCACAAAGCGCACCGGCGTACACAGGCAGCTGCGGCGAATGGGAATCTTCTGCGCCGGGGTAAGCGGGTTGAAGGTCTCTTTTAATTTGGCAATGTATTCCGGCGTGGTGCCGCAGCAGCCGCCCACCATTGAGATGCCGGTGGCGGCGTATTCACGCATTTGTTCGGCAAAGCCGTTGGCGTCCAGATTGTAGCTGCCGTCCGGGTTGGGCAGGCCCGCATTGGGCTTGACGAAAACCGGCAGCCCGGCAGGAACACTGCGGCAAAGGCGCTGGGCAAAGGGCAGAATCTCGGCAGGGCCTAACGAGCAGTTGATGCCGATGGCATCCGCCCCCAGACCGGCGGCGGTAACGGCGTAGCTTTCCACCGTGCAGCCGGTAAAAGTGCGGCCGCGGCTCTCAAAACTCATGGAAGTGAACACCGGCAGGTTACAGTTTTCTTTGGCGGCCAGGAGGGCGGCTTTCAGCTCGTACAGGTCGGTCATCGTCTCCAGAAAGACGAGGTCGGCTCCGGCAGCAGCACCAGCGCGGATGACCTGGGCAAATTCTTCGTAGGCATCCTCAAAAGCGAGGGTACCGGCGGGGGCCAGCAGTTCGCCCAGGGGGCCGATGTCCAGCGCTACCAGTGCGCTGGTCTCCTGCCCGGCACGGCGGGCGCAAGCGATGGAAGCCGAGACGACTTCCTCGACACTACGGCCGCAACCAGCCAGCTTTTTGGCGTTGGCGCCAAAGGTGTTGGCCAGCAGGATGTCCGCCCCGGCGGCCGTATAATCGCGGTGGATGGCTGTTAAGACATCCGGCATTTCCAGCGCTGCCAGTTCCGGCTTTTGACCGGGCTGCAGGCCGCGCTGCTGCAGCTGGGTACCCATGCCGCCATCCAGAAAGACAAAGCGGCGGCGGTCGAAAACTTCTTGAATCTGCACAGATACTCCCCCAAAACGTCTTATTTAGCAAAGCAGGTGGTGCCCTGTTTGCGGAAGCTGCAAGTCTCCCGCAGGTGGCAGGTGGTGCAGCCTGCCAGGGTGCCGGTCACGGGGTGATCGGCAATGCCTAAAATGGCGGTGGTGCTTTTGCGCGGCGCCAGTAAGTGCTGGGGCGTGATGGCCAGGCCGCAGCCGCGCACGGTATCTACCGCCAGGCAAAGCTCATCGTTCAGTTCCAGTGGGCAATCCCCGTAGCCGGGGGCGTAGCGGCCGGTTAAGTAGAGATGCTCGGCGGCAAATTTGGCACGCCATTCAGCTTCCAGCTCATCGCAGATCTGCTCCAGCAAAACCGAGGACAGGGCATCCGCAGCGGCGGCCATGGCAATGTCGGTCAGCTCCAGCCGCCGCAACAGAGAATCCACCTGGGAACCTAGCGTGGCGGCCATCAGCAGTACGGCATCACAGCCTTGCAGGTGGCGCGTTAAATCGGTGCCGCAGTCCAGTTCCGGCGGTGGAAACACCGCCCGCGGCAGCCGCCGTACAGCGGCCCGCGGCGTGGCAGCCGCCAGGATCTTTTCCTCGGCACGGTCCAGCAGTGCGGTGGTGGCATCATCCGGCTGCCAGCCGGATGCACCCATGTAGCGCAGCGCCGTAGCACGTTTTATGGAAGAAGGCTTGGCCCGCTCCATTACAGCAGGTCCTTGATGCCCTCGTAGACCTTGGCGGCCACATTGGCATCGTTCATGGCGTAAAGATGCACGCCGTCGGCACCGCCCTCGATCAGGTCGCGCAGCTGGTTGACGGCGTACTCAATGCCGGCCTCATAGAGAGAATCCGAGTCATCCTGAAAACGGGAGACCATGCGGGTGAACTCCGAGGGCAGGCTGGCGGAGGAAAGAGCGACGGTGCGCTCGATCTGGCTGCGTTTGACGATAGGCATAACACCGGCAGAGACCGGCAGTGTTACCCCGGCGCGGCGGGCTAGATTGAGGAA
>OGZZ01001975.1_pt1 | contig 14076 bp, 10 predicted proteins | sample 1577021 | NCBI WGS metagenome assembly OGZZ01 (sample SAMEA3541526, study PRJEB24748) | human gut metagenome | biome: human gut; feature: human-associated habitat; material: faeces | place: China | collected 2012
TACGTGATGTCAATGGTTCTCTTGTCAAAGAAGAGGGAGGACAAAAAACATCGTGTCCTCTCTTGTCAGAAAAGTAAACATTCCTTCTTTGGTCCACGGCATGGCAAAAAGATCTGTCTCAATCTCCATGACCTGATCCAGATCTTCTGTCAGCATCTCCCGGAAAGTCATATCTGTTCTCCGGACTGTGCCGCCTCCCGCTCCTTCTTCTGTCGTTCTTCACGTTCGCGCTCTGCCTGTGATACACGCAGATAATCCGGAATATGCTCCATTGCGGTCTGTGTTCTTCCTTCTTTATAATAAATAAGTCCAAGTGCTGCAACCGCTGCCGCTCTCTGCTTATTCACATGTGCAGGAGCAAAAGAATACGGCACATTCAGTTTCTCAGCTATCATATTCGCAAAAACCGGCACTCCGTCTCCGAGAAATGTCACTGGCTGCTGGTATTCATTCAGCTTCCTGATCATTTCTTCCATCGGTACAGCCATCTGGTCCTCCACTGTCACAAGTCTGTGCTCCTCAAAGCGGTAGATTCCTGTGTAAACCTGTCTTCTCCTCGCATCCATGATCGGACAGATCAATCCCTGTGCATCATAAAGATTATATGCCAGTGCATCTACTGTCGGTACTGCTACCAATGGTTTCTTCAGGGCAAGTCCCAGGCCTTTGGCTGTTGCCGAGCCGATACGGAGTCCTGTAAAGGATCCCGGTCCCGCTGCCACTGCAATAGCATCTACGGATTCCAGTTCCAGTTCCGTCATCTTCACAATCTCATCTAACATCGGAAGCAAAGTCTGAGAATGTGTTTTCTTATAATTTACAGTATACTCAGCCAGTAATGTATCATCTTCCACAACTGCTACAGATGCAACAATTCCTGAGCTGTCCAAAGCTAAAATTTTCATTTCTACCTCCTAACTGTTCTCCGGACCAATCACTGTAATCCTTCTATAATCAAAGCCTTTCTCCAGATCTTTCTCTATGGTTACTTTGATCAGCTTTTCCGGAAGGATTTCTTCAATCAGATCAGCCCATTCGATCAGACAGATTCCCTGTCCGAAGAAATAATCGTCATATCCGATTTCTTCCATTTCCTCAATGTCACCGATACGGTAAACATCAAAATGATATAAAGGAAGACGTCCGCTTTCGTATTCCTGAATGATCGTGAATGTCGGGCTGCAGATAGGCTCTGTGATCCCAAGCCCTGCCGCAACTCCCTGGGTAAATACGGTTTTTCCAACTCCAAGATCACCTGTCAGAGTATAAATCTGACCCGGTTTCGCATTCTCTCCGATCTTCTTTCCCACCTCAAATGTTTCCTGTGGTGTTTTTGTCTCTATAATCATCTTTTCCACCTTTTTCTTGCAGAATTGTTCTTTGCATATTATAATAGAGCGAACAGCGAAATACAATACTTTTTGAAAAGGAGACTTGAAACTATGGCAAATCCGATAGTTACAATTACCATGGATAATGGCGATGTGATGAAAGCAGAATTATATCCTGAGATTGCACCGAATACAGTTAATAACTTTATCAGTCTTGTAAAAAAAGGCTTCTATGACGGACTTATTTTCCATCGTGTGATCAACGGTTTCATGATCCAGGGAGGATGCCCGGACGGAACAGGTATGGGCGGTCCGGGATACAGCATTAAGGGTGAATTCACTCAGAACAGATTTAAAAATGATCTGAAACATACTGCAGGTGTTCTTTCCATGGCACGCGCCATGCATCCAAACTCAGCAGGAAGCCAGTTCTTTATCATGCACAAAGATGCTCCGCATCTTGACGGTGCTTATGCTGCATTCGGCAAGATCACTGAAGGAATGGATGTTGTAAACCGTATTGCAGAAGAAGATACCGATTACAGCGACCGTCCGCTTGACGAGCAGAAAATCAAATCCATGACAGTAGAAACTTTCGGTGTTGATTATCCGGAACCGGAGAAATGCTGATTCGCTGACTGTTTATGCCCCATGCAGTTTTCAGGCTGCATGGGGCATATTTTATCAGTCCGTAAATACTTTCACTTCACCGTCAATCACTGAATAGTAAAGATCTTTCTCTTTCTTCATCTTCGCTCTTCCATTTGTTCCCTCGGTGATTGCTTTTTCTACAAATGCAATCTGATCCGCCGGAACCAGCAAATGCAGAACTACCCTGTCAGTGTATTCAGAATCAAGGATCGGTAATTTCTGTTCTCCGGCAATATACTGAATCTTGCCTATCCCGGTATAATCCGTAACTACTTCCATAGAAATTCCGTAGGTTTTCTCAATCACTGTGCTGGCGGCAAGACCTTCCTGCAGACTCCTGGAATATGCTCTGACAAGACCTCCTGTTCCAAGAAGTATCCCTCCAAAATATCTGGTAACTACTGCTGCCACATTATAAATATCTTCCCCCAGGATTACATCCAGCATTGGTCTTCCCGCAGTGCCTGACGGCTCACCATCGTCACTGCATCTGGTATATTCCCTGTTCTTTCCCACCGAATATACATAGCAGTTATGTCTGGCATCCCAATATTTCTTCTTCATTTCCTCTATAAAGGCCAGTGCCTCCTCTTCGGTCTGTACAGGACGCACTGTAGCAATAAATCTGGATTTCTTTTCCACGATCTCGCCTTCCCCGCCCTCGTAAACTGTCTTATATTTCTCAAGCATGTCTCATACTCCTCTTTCCGTTCTCTTATTGACTCAGTGTACCATGAATTACAAAAATGTGCCAGCACAGTGTATACTAATCCTGTAAAAAAACACAATAACCATTAAAAAGATCCAAAAGCAATTGTGAATTTTTATTTTTCTGCTTTATTTACTTATTCTTATTTGATATAATAGAACGGATTATAAAGGAGGTTTAACATGAACTACGGTAAAAAGTCGACTGCAAAGAAACGGACGGCACTGATTTCCCGTTCTTCCATGATGGGAAAGCGCGCCAGAGTTTCTTTCATCAGAGTCCTGTTCGTATCACTGATAGCACTCTGCATCGCAGTAACCTGTCTGGGTGTGGGGTCATTCAGGGGTGTAATTGATACTGCTCCTGATGTTGATGATATTGATATTATGCCACTGGGCTATGCAACCTTTCTCTACGATGATGCAGGGAATCAGATCCGTAAACTGGCTGCTCCGGATTCCAACCGACTGCCTGTCACTCTCGATCAGATACCTGTTGATCTGCAGCATGCAGTTGTCGCAATTGAGGATGAACGTTTCTATGAACATAACGGTATTGACGTAAAAGGTATTCTTCGTGCCGGAATGAAAGCTCTCACTACCGGAGATTTCTCAGAAGGTGCCAGTACGATCACACAGCAGCTTCTTAAGAATAACGTATTTACCAACTGGACCAGTGAATCTACTCAGCTGGAAAGATTTACGCGAAAAATCCAGGAACAGTACCTTGCTGTCCAGGTTGAGAAAAAAACTGATAAAGACACCATTCTTGAGAATTACCTGAACACAATTAACCTGGGTGCCGGTTCCTACGGTGTACAGGCTGCCGCACGACAGTATTTTGACAAGGATGTATGGGATCTGAATCTTTCTGAATGTGTAACTCTGGCAGGTATCACACAGAACCCGACGAAATTTAACCCGATCATCAATCCTGACAGCAACAGGAAGAGACGCAAGGAAGTTCTCCAGCATATGCTGGATCAGAACTATATTACTCAGGATCAGTATGATGAAGCTCTTGCAGATGATGTTTATTCCCGTATCCAGGCCGCTCAGGAAAAGAACTCCAGCACTGAGAATACTGTTTACACATATTTTGAAGATGAACTGACAGATCAGATCATCAACGACCTGATGAATATCAAAGGTTACACCAAAAAACAGGCAACCAATCTTCTCTACAGCGGCGGACTTAAAGTATATACAACACAGGATTCCAAGATCCAGAATATCCTGGATGAGGAATATGCAGATCCTTCCAATTATCCGGACACTGTCCAGTATGAACTTGACTATGCCCTGACGGTTACCGATCCTGATGGAAATCAGGTAAACTACAGTAAGGAAATGCTGCAGCTTTATTTTCAGAATGAGGATCCCGATTTCGATCTTCTGTTCGATTCCCCGGAAGATGGACAGACTTATGTAGACAAATATAAGGCAAGCATACTCGCCAACGGAAGTAAAGTTCTTGCAGAGCGTGTCAATTTCGCACCTCAGCCACAGTCTTCCATGAGTGTGATCGACCAGCATACCGGCTATGTAAAAGCTCTGATCGGTGGTCGTGGAGAGAAAACGGCAAGTCTTACACTGAACCGGGCAACGGACACTACCAGACAGCCTGGTTCTACCTTTAAGATCGTGTCCACTTATGCACCTGCTTTAAATGAAAAAGGCATGACTCTTGCAACAACATTTGAAGACGAACCTTATGAATATCCGGATGGTTCCCCTGTAAACAACGCAACCCGTTCTTACAACGGAACAACCACGATCCGTACTGCGATCCAGAATTCCATTAACGTTGTAGCCGTCAAGTGTCTGGAAAAAGTAACTCCTGAGCTTGGATTGAAATATCTGGACAACTTTGGTTTTACAACCCTTGCTCATGGAACAGAGGCTGACAAAGATGCCAATGGTAATGTATGGAGCGATGCAAACCTTGCCACTGCGCTTGGCGGCATCACCCGCGGTGTCACAAATGTTGAACTGTGTGCATCCTATGCAGCCATCGCAAACGGTGGAAACTACATCAAACCGATTTATTATACAAAAATCCTGGATCACAATGGAAACGTCCTGATCGAGAATACTGCTGCCGAACGTTCCGTAATCAAAGAAAGTACTGCTTTTCTTCTCACCAGTGCAATGGAGGATGTTGTAAAACAGGGTACAGGTACAGCCTGCCAGCTTGACAATATGCCTGTTGCCGGAAAAACAGGTACAACCGAAGCCTATAACGACTTGTGGTTTGTGGGTTATACACCATATTATACATGCGCAGTATGGTCCGGTTATGACAACAATGAGAAATTACCTGATTATGCGCGTAACTTCCACAAAGCTTTATGGAAAAAGGTTATGACTCGTATCCATGAGGGACTTCCTTCCAAAGAATTCGAGAAGCCTGCAAGTGTAGAAAAGTTAAGTGTCTGCGAGGAAACCGGACTTCTTCCAAGAGCCGGCTGTCCGGTGATCACTGAATACTTTGACGTAGGTACCATGCCTACTGAATACTGTGACCAGCATTTCTATGACAGTGATGATTATGATTATGACTATAATTATGATACAGATTCCTCTGATCAGACTGACAACACCACTGACACTGATAACAGCGAAAGCTCTGATAATGGAGATACCGACAACAGTGGTGACAGTAACAATACTGATGACAACGGTAACAGCGGTGACGATGGTACTGATAATACCGGCGGAAGCGATGACAACGGTGACGGTAACGAGGATGATTCCTCTTATCAGGTCGACTATTATTAATGCAAAAATACCGGTACAGGAGCACCTCCGAATGATGTTCCTGTACTGCAAAAAATCCACAGTCCTGTCAACTCAGGACTGTGGATTTTTTATATATTTTCAAAATTGATTCTCAGATATTATACTTCTTTAATAACCATACGCGCAGATCCGTAAATACCTGCATCATTTCCGAGAGTTGCAAGAATGATCGGTGTTTTCTTGCATGCTGTAAAAGCATATTTCTCATAGTATTTCTGAATACAGTCGATCAATGGCTGTCCGGCTTTGGAAACACCACCGCCGATAACGATGGCTTCCGGATCTGTCACACATGCAAACATGGCAAGTGTTCCGCCAAGCATTTCTCCTACCTGTGCCATAACATCGCAGGCTACTTTGTCGCCCTCTTTAAAAGCATCCAGAACATTCTTTGCTGAAAGTTTTGTAAATTTGCGAAGAACAGTCTGCTCATCTGTAGCAGCCAGAGTTCTCTGTGCCACGCGAACGATACCTGTTGCAGACGCATACTGCTCCAGACATCCACAGTTACCACAGTTGCAGGCTTCCTTTTCTTCATGGTCAACTGCTGCATGACCGATTTCTCCACCTGCACCATGAGCACCGCCAACAATCTTTCCATCAACGATGATTCCACCGCCGACACCTGTTCCAAGAGTTACAAGAATAACGTTCTTAGCTCCTGCTGCTGCGCCTTTCCATGCTTCGCCAAGTGCTGCTACATTGGCATCGTTTCCTGCTTTGGACGGAAGTCCTGTCAGTTCTGTCAGTTCCTTAGTAACTTCTTTAAAGCCCCAGAAAAGGTTTACCGCACATGGCACTTCCCCTCTCTCGTTAACAGGTCCCGGTACCCCGATTCCCACACCGTCGATTTCTTCTTTATCCAGCTTACGCTCTGCGATCTTGTCAAGGATTGTCTTTGCAATATCCGGCAGGATTGCTTCTCCACTGTTCTCCTTACGTGTAGGAATTTCCCATTTCTCAACTAAGACTCCGTCTGTCTGAAAGAGTCCACATTTTACAGATGTACCACCAACGTCAATTCCAAAACAATACTTTCCCATAATATCTGATATCCTCCAAATTACTTTAAATTATTTTTCTTCACGTTTCTTTGCAAGGTTTGCCTGAACACGTTTGTACAGCTCTTCCGCTGCATTGTATCCCATCTTCTTCTGTCTGTGGTTAACTGCCGCAGATTCAACGATAATAGCCAGATTACGTCCCGGACGGATAGGCAGAGAATGGCATACAATCTTATTTCCAAGATACTCTGTATATTCCTCATGCAGGCCGAGACGGTCATATTCTTTGTCTCTGTCCCACTCTTCCAGTTTGATAACCAGATCCACAGACTGTGTATCCTTAACGCTCTCAACACCAAACAGAGTTTTGACATCGATAATACCAATACCACGAAGTTCAATGAAATGTCTTGTGATATCCGGTGCCGAACCCACCAGCGTCACATCACTGACTTTACGAAGTTCTACAACATCATCACTGACAAGACGATGTCCTCGTTTGATCAGTTCCAGCGCAGCCTCACTCTTGCCAATTCCGCTCTCACCTGTGATCAGGACACCTTCACCATATACATCCACAAGCACACCATGGATGGAAATACATGGTGCCAGCTGTACACCCAGCCAGCGGATAATCTCAGCCATAAAACTGGAAGTTGTACGCTCTGTCACGAAAGTCGGAACATTATATTTAACTGCCAGATCGATCATATCCTGTGATGGTCTTGTCATTGTACTGAAAATTACACAGGGAATCTTGCTGGAAATAAATCTTTCATATTTAAATTTCCGTTCCTCATCACTGAGCTGCATCAGATAAGTATACTCTACATATCCGATGATCTGTACCCGTTCATTTGCAAAATGCTCCAGATATCCTGTCAGCTGCAATGCCGGTCTGTTGATCTCCGCTGTCTTGATCACAATCTCAGACAGATCAATTTCAGGAGTCAGGTTGTGAAGTCCCAGTTCCTGAACTAATTTTGTCAACTGTACACCCTTCATTTATTTCTCCTTTTCAGTTCAAAATCTGAAAGCCCGGTCTGTCCGCTATCTCAAAACCTGCTCATACAGACATAACTCATTTATAGCTGTCGTCCGAAACTTTCATAGTAAATTTCACGTCTTTTTTATTATATCACATCACTATATACAACTTCAATTACAAAAAACGAGAGTCTTTGGGTAATATGTAGAAGAACCCCCGAATATTTTTACATATTTTATATTTTTTTCTCACCAGCTCCATGAAAAAATTCATAGACTTTCTGTGCACTTCCTGCATTCATGCTTTCTGTCTCCGCAAGTTCTTTCAATGATGCATCTCTGATATTCTCAACAGACTTAAATTTCCGCATCAATGCTTTCCGCCTGGTTTCACCGATACCAGGGATATCATCCAACAGGGAATGCACCTGTTCTTTACTTCTCAGAGATCGGTGAAATTCAATGGCAAAACGGTGCGCCTCATCCTGGATTCTGGTAATAAGGCGGAAGCCTTCACTGTCTGTATCAATGGGAATTTCAAGATTATTGTAATACAGTCCTCTGGTTCTGTGATGGTCATCCTTGACCATACCGCAGACAGGAATCTCTATTCCCAGAATTTCCAGGACTTTTAACGCAATATTCACTTGTCCTCTTCCTCCATCCATCAGGATCAGATCCGGCATAATAGAAAAGCTGTCAAACTCATCTTTTCCCTCATGAGTAAATCGTCTGGTAAGTACTTCTTCCATGCTTGCATAGTCGTTCGGTCCCTGCACCCACTTTATCTTAAATTTGCGGTAATCACTGCGCTTTGGCTTTCCTTTCTCATAGACAACCATGGAGCCTACAGATTCAAAACCACTGATATTGGAAATATCATAAGCTTCCATACGCCTGATCCCCGACAGTCCAAGCCACTCTTCCACTTCATGAACTGCTCCGATGGTTCTTCCTTCTTCACGTTTGATACGCTCTCTGTCTTTATCCAGAACCATCTTTGCATTCTCTTCTGCCAGCTCTACCAGCTTCTCTTTCGTACCTTTCTTCGGTACCCTGATATAGACTCGCTGTTTTCTTCGATCTGTAAGCCATTCCTCTATGATCTTGGCATCTTCGATTTCTTTTTGCAGCATGATCTCACGTGGGATAAACGGAGTTCCGGCATAAAATTGCTTCATAAAGCTGGATAATACCTGAGCCTTTGTATCGCCACGCGCCACACGCAGATAGAAATGCTCCCGCCCGATCAGTTTGCCTCCCCGGACAAAGAATACCTGTACAACAGCATCCTGCTCCCGCAGATCAAGGCTTTCATCCATGGCAACTGCGATGATATCCTTATCTTCCTCTCCGTAACCTGTAATTTTCTGACGTTCTCCGATCTTCTGGATACTGCGGATCAGATCCCGGTATTCCATGGCATCCTCGAAACGCATTTCTTCGGAAGCTGCCATCATTTTGTCGGTAAGCATATCAATCGTATCCTTAAAGTCTCCATTGAGAAATTTCAGCAGTTCTGCGATATTTTTCTTATATTCTTCTGAACTCACATAGCCCTGGCATGGCGCACTGCATTGTTTCATGTGATAGTACAGACATGGACGGTCCTTCCCACAATCTCTTGGCAATACCCGATTACAGGATCGCACCTTATAAAGTTTTCGCACAAGCTCGATCACATCTTTTACAGCCCCGGCACTTGTATATGGTCCGAAATATTTCGCCTTGTCTTTCTTCATTCTTCTGGCAAAAAGAACTCTGGGATATTCCTCATTTACTGTGACTTTGATAAACGGATAACTCTTATCATCTTTGAGCATGGTATTATATTTCGGTCTGTGCTCCTTGATCAGATTACACTCCAGCACAAGGGCTTCCAGTTCCGAATCTGTGATAATATACTCAAATCTGGTGATATGGGTAACCATCTGTTCAATCTTTGCGCCCTTATTTCTGCTGCTCTGGAAATATTGACGCACCCTGTTTTTCAGACTGACGGCTTTTCCAACATAGATGATCTCGTCCTTCTCCCCATGCATAATATAAACCCCCGGCTTACCCGGAAGTTTTTTCAGTTCTTCTTCTATCTGAAACATAAACTCTCCTCTATACAAAAAATCCTGCCCTGAATGCTTTTCGTATCCATGAGATATTACAGCGTAATTTCCCGTGGTATGAAAACAGAGCCGGAAATTATTTCATTTCCGACTCTGTTATTGTATCACTGAATCTCTGGCTTATCCAGCGTTACTGTATTCTGTTTTTCCTCTGGAATTACCAGATCATCCAGATTTTCCGGAATCTCGATTCCACGCTCTACCGCATGGAAAATCTTCATAAATTCCTTACCTGTAATGGTTTCCCTGCGGATCAGATAAGCAGCAATCTTATCAAGTGCTTCTCTGTGGCTGCCGATCAGTCTCTTGGCTTCCTCATAAGAATTATGGAGAAGTACCATTACCTCATGGTCAACCTCTGTGGCAGTGTCATCGCCACAGTTTAACACTGTTCTTCCGCTGAGATACTGATTCTCCTGTGTAGCCAGACCCATAAGTCCGAACTTGTCGGACATACCGTACTGTGTGATCATGGCTCTTGCCACCTTGGTAGCCTGCTCAATATCATTGGCTGCCCCGGTTGTGACAGTATCAAATACCAGTTCCTCTGCTGCGCGTCCGCCAAGATATCCCACAAGCATTGCTTCCAGTTCCTTCTTTGTATTGAGATATTTCTCCTCCTCGGGTACCTGCATTACATAACCAAGTGCCCCCATTGTTCTCGGCACAATAGTAATCTTCTGTACAGGCTCTGCATCTTTCTGCAGGGCGCTTACCAGTGCATGTCCTACCTCATGATAGGATACGATCCTGCGCTCCTGTGCACTGAGGATCCTGTCCTTCTTCTCTTTACCTACCAGAACTACTTCAACAGCTTCGAGAAGATCTTTCTGGGATACTGCGCTGCGTCCACTCTTAACAGCAAGGATAGCAGCCTCGTTGATCATATTAGCCAGATCCGAACCCACTGCCCCGGAAGTTGCAAGTGCAATGTTCTCAAAATCAACAGTCTCATCCAGATGTACATTTCTTGCATGAACCTTCAGGATCTCGATTCTTCCCTTCAGATCCGGTCTGTCCACAATGACACGTCTGTCAAAACGTCCCGGACGAAGAAGTGCCGGATCAAGAACCTCCGGACGGTTGGTAGCAGCCAGGATCAGAAGTCCCTTTGAAGTGTCAAATCCGTCCATTTCCGCAAGAAGCTGGTTCAGGGTCTGCTCACGCTCATCATTGCCGCCACCATAATGAGAATCTCGGCTCTTTCCGATTGCATCAATCTCATCAATAAAAATGATACATGGTGCATTCTTCTTTGCTTCCTCAAAGAGATCGCGGACACGTGATGCACCCACACCTACAAACATCTCCACAAACTCAGAACCTGACAGGGAGAAAAACGGCACATGTGCCTCTCCTGCTACTGCCTTTGCCAGAAGTGTTTTACCGGTTCCCGGAGGTCCTACAAGCAAAGCTCCTTTCGGCAGCTTCGCTCCGATGGTGGTATATTTGCCGGGATTATGCAGGAAATCCACCACCTCCTGCAGTGATTCCTTGGCCTCATCCTGCCCTGCCACATCCCTGAAAGTAATTCCTGTATCTTTCTGAATGTAGGCTTTGGCGCGGCTCTTTCCAACGCCCATCATTCCGCCGCCCTTATTCATGCGGCGCATAAATACCGTCAGAAGTACAAAGAGCAGAATCGTTGGCAGAAGCACACTGACCAGCATAGAAATAATTTCCCCTGCTGCATCCGGCTTCTTATACTCAAACTTGATTCCTGTTCCCTCAAGTCTCTCCGTCAGCTTATCTACTGACTCCATCTGATTGGCATAATAAACTTCTTCTGAAAATCCTGATGACTGATGTTTCGGCGTGATCGTCAGTGTATTTGACTGAAGCGTAACCTCTTTCACATCTCCATCATCTACCATCTCAATAAATTTATCATAAGTGATCTCACTCGAATTATCCTTGAGCATATTGGTAAACATGGCGAAACATACCAGAGTTACCAGGAGGCATACCAGAAAGGCCAGTATCGACTGATGATTCTTGTTCGGGTCCTGTCTGCCCGGACCTTTATTATTATCAGGACGATTGCCATTCGGATTGTTATCCATATGATTATCCATTTCATTCCTCCTAAACGTTATCGTTCTTATTATAAAGAGAATTCGGGTATAAATCAACTGCGAGATTGTGAAAATTGTGTCCGGTTGTGCATATCTTTCTATAAACCCTATAAAATTTATATGAAGTTTTACAAATTCACCTGTTACAAATGGCTTTATTTGTAGTATACTATTGACAAACTGATTACTGCTCACTTCGTTCCCGGTAATGCACTCCGCAATACACAGAATTTATGCTGACCGCATAAATTTGCGCTGTATGTCCCGGGATATTCTAAATGAGCAGTACTAAAAATGTGATGAGGAAAGGAAATGAACAAATGAAGATAGGATTTGACAACGACAAGTATCTGAAAATGCAGTCCGAACATATTCGGGAACGTATTAACCAGTTTGGAAACAAACTTTATCTGGAATTTGGCGGCAAGCTTTTTGATGACTACCATGCTTCCAGAGTTCTTCCGGGATTTGAGCCGGACAGCAAACTGCGTATGCTGATGCAGCTTTCTGATCAGGCAGAGATCGTTATTGTAATCAGCGCTGCTGATATTGATAAAAATAAAGTCAGAGGTGACCTGGGTATCACTTATGATGAAGATGTACTCCGCCTTATGGAAGTCTTTACAGAGCGCGGACTTTATGTAGGAAGTGTCTGCATCACCCAGTATTCCGGACAGGAAAGCGCAGATGCGTTTAAGAAACGTCTGGAGAAGCTTGGAATCAAAGTATACGTGCTTTATCTGATCCCGGGTTATCCGAATAATACTTCCTTTATTGTAAGTGATGAGGGATATGGCAAGAACGATTATATCGAAACAACAAGACCACTGGTTGTCATCACTGCTCCAGGACCCGGAAGCGGAAAAATGGCCACCTGCCTTTCTCAGCTTTACCATGAATACAAGCGCGGTGTCAAGGCAGGATATGCCAAATTTGAAACTTTCCCAATCTGGAATATCCCGCTGAAGCATCCGGTAAATCTGGCATATGAAGCAGCTACTGCTGACTTAAATGATGTGAACATGATCGACCCGTTCCATCTGGAAGCATATGGTGAGACTACTATTAACTACAACCGTGACGTTGAAGTTTTCCCTGTTCTTCAGGCTATGTTTGAAAAGATCATGGGCGAGTGCCCTTACAAATCTCCCACAGATATGGGCGTTAATATGGCCGGTAACTGCATCGTTGATGATGAAGTCTGCAAGGAAGCTGCACGTCAGGAGATCATCCGCAGATATTATAAGAGCATGGAAGCTCTGGTTCGCGGAACAGGCCGCGAAGAAGAAGTTTATAAGATTGAGCTTCTGCTGAAACAGGCTCATGTGACCATCGAAGAACGCAAGGTGGTTCCTGCAGCGCTGAAACGTGAAGAAGAAACAGGTGCACCTGCTGCTGCCCTGGAACTTCCTGACGGACGTATTGTTACAGGTAAGACCTCTGAACTTCTTGGTGCATCTTCAGCACTGCTTCTGAATGCACTGAAAGAACTGGCAGGAATCGATCATGACAAACATGTTATCTCTCCGGAAGCATTAAAACCGATCCAGGCGCTCAAAACAGAATACCTTGGAAGCAAAAATCCAAGACTTCACTCTGATGAAACTCTGATCGCGCTTTCCATCAGTGCCGCAGATAATGAAGATGCCAAGCTTGCCCTGCAACAGATTCCGAAATTAAAAGGCTGCCAGGTTCATACTTCCGTACTTCTGTCTCAGGTGGATATCCTGGAATTCCGTAAGCTGGGTGTTGAACTTACCTGTGAGCCGAAATCTGAGCATGCTAAGAAACTGCAGAAATAATTTCTGAAATGGTTTTCAAATAGCAGCAGAAAACTCTGAAAATCCACAATATCTATATAATGATACAAGAAAGAATCCTGCCTGAACATATGACAGTTTCATATGAACAGGCAGGAATTTTTTATTTCTCTATAATCTCAATCGCTCTGTCCGGATAATTGGTAATGACTGCTTCTGCACCTGCGTCTTTTACCAGCTGGATGTGTTCTGGTTTGTTGGCAGTCCATACGTGCATTTTCAGTCCGGCACGTTTGACTTCTTCTATGAACTGTGGGTATTTCAGGTGATAAACTGCAGGGTGTACGGCGTTGATTCCGAGATTTTTGGCGTACATGGCTGGATTTACCCATCCGTCACTGAAAAGGATTCCGGTCTGTACATGGTCATTCAGCTGTTTTAACTGTAACAGGCTGTAATGGTTAAAGGAGGAATAGATCAGCTGGTCTTCCATGTTCATTTCTTTTACCAGTTTCAGAATCTTCTCTTCCATTCCCGGATAGAAGCAGATGCTGTTCTTTAGTTCAATGTTTATCATCATATCTGTGGTGCGCATGAGCTCCAGTACTTCTGCCAGAGTTGGAATGTGATAAATTCCC
>OGZZ01001978.1_pt1 | contig 14056 bp, 10 predicted proteins | sample 1577021 | NCBI WGS metagenome assembly OGZZ01 (sample SAMEA3541526, study PRJEB24748) | human gut metagenome | biome: human gut; feature: human-associated habitat; material: faeces | place: China | collected 2012
CTATCTCTCCAATAATTGTTATCACCTGAAGAGCATTTTTCGTGACAGCACCATCTTTGTAGTCATCTGCGGTATTCCCGTTGTTGGATTTCTCGTTGTCTGATATCTCATTGTCTGGTTTCTTGTTGTCCGATTCATCATTACATATTGTGTTCATGGCTGCCTCCTTCTTTGTTGCTAGTTATCTGTTCTTAATCTATAATTGTCCGTATAGAGAATTATTATTCATCATGTCAGGCTTATATATCCGTGAAATAACGACTTTACAAAAAAAGAATTAATATATATAATAATTGATGTTCGTCGCCACAATATCGGCAGACAGACATGCCACCTTGGCTCAGTCGGTAGAGCGTTTCACTCGTAATGAAAAGGTCGCCGGTTCGATTCCGGCAGGTGGCTTTGTAACTAATGGACTTTATGAATGCTGTTATGCATCATAAAGTCCATTTTTGCACGCATACATTCCTATTTTGGACTTCTTCCGTGCTCACTCCACCTCAACGTCCAATCCGCCACGCTTTGACTTCCTTTTTGGACTTCTCCGTTCCTCACTCCGCTTCAACGTCCAATCCGTCACGCTTTGACTTCCTTTTTGGACTTCTCCGTGCCATTCCTCCGCTTCAACGTCCAATCCACCACACTTTGACTTCCTTTTTGGACTTCATCCGTGCCTTACTCCACTTCAACGTCCAATCTGCCACTCTTTGACTTCCTTTTTGGACTTCTTCCGTGCCTTCCTCCGCTTCAACGTCCAATCCGCCACGCTTCAGTTTCACGCTACACTGTGCATCACCTTCCCTCCGCACTCTCCATCATCTTTCGAATATTCTATATTAGAACATTAAAAGAAAGGGGAATGTGAATGAAGAAAATTATCAAAATATATATTGCAATTATTGCATCTGTATGCCTGTTCATGTCATTACCAGCTGATATATATGCCGTTGTTATAGATGTGAGCAGTTACAACGGTTTTATTCAGTGGGATAATATGAAAAACTATATTGAAGGCGCAATTATCCGTATCGGATATGGCAGCGATATCCAGTCACAGGACGACTCTGCTGCAATCAGAAATATGGATGAATGTGAACGGCTTGGAATTCCTTACGGCGTCTATCTGTACAGTTATGCTTTGGATTATTATGACGCAGCAAGCGAAACTGCCCACGCCTTAAGACTTCTTCAAGGCAGAACGCCTCAGCTTGGTGTGTGGTTTGATATGGAGGATGCTGACGGATATAAAGCAAAAAATGGTCTGGATGTATACTCCGAAGGAGAACTGCTATCTGATTTCTGCGAAATGTTTGTTAATGCTATGCGTGTCAGCGGATATAAAACCGGCGTCTATGCCAATTACAACTATTTTACCAATGTGCTTGACCTTGACAGACTGAAATCAATCCCAGAGATGAATATCTGGCTTGCACACTGGGGGATTGATTCTCCAAGCCTTGACTGTACCATGTGGCAGTTTGGTGCAGTAGAAATCGAAGATGAAGAATATGATGGCAATATATATTACTCAGATTATTCTGTTAAAAAAGATGATAATACTGGTGAAACTATGCGTATCGATGATAGTTCATCCAATAATATAAATGTTTACTATCAGACAAAGCTTTCAACAGGCCGCTGGCTTCCCATAGTTAAGAATAATGCTGACTACGCCGGAATATCCGGTCAGAGCATTACCGGTCTTGCAGTCACAACAGATACCGGCTATATAAAATACAGAGTCCATGTAAATAGTGGCTGGCTGGATTTCATAGACAGCCGCAACACTGATATTAATGATTACTATAATGGATATGCTGGCAATGACACACCTGTTGATGCCGTTGAGATATATTATTACACCCCTGATGATATTATTAATTCATCAGGTTATCATTATGCATTCTACAGGGTAAGCCCTGTAAACAGAGACTATTACAGTTTACAGAAAGATAACTCCACCGATAACGGAATGGACGGATATGCAGGAATATTCGGACATTTTATAGACAGGATACAGATTGATATACGATAACTATTGATATATAAATATTAACACAGACCAATGTCAAAACCGTCAGCCTGAACCCGATATCCAGACTGACGGTTTATATTAATTCCATGTTTCTCTTATAAATCTCTCTTTAATCTCTTTTTCAAGCCTTACAACGTCAGCTTCGCTTACCTTTCCATTATCCCCCTTTTTATATGGAACATAACCGCCTGCCATATTATCATGACCACCACCGGTTCCTATTCCTTTAAGTGCATTAACTGTCATTACCCCTGACAGATATTTACCTGCACTTCTTATTGACATCTTAATTCCATCCTTCTTAGGAGAATATACTACTGACAGATTAATTTCATCCAGAGTCAGAGTAAAATCACATATTGCCGCTATAAGCGATTCCTTGCACTCATAACCTGCACATGCAAAGCATACATCTTCTCTTATATCTATCGTACTGAGTGCGTCCTTATATGCCTTAATATCATCAAAATGCAGTACACTGCTGTCAAGGTCTGCAAGAATTGTCCTGTCAGTGTTCATAAACAACTTATAAAACATATCCAGATCAAGCTGTGAAACGCCTCTGCGCATATCAGCTGTGTCCATCTTAATCCCGTACAATAAAGCTGTTGCAACATTCTTTGACATCTCAATATTATTATCAAAATAATATGACGCAATAATCGAAGCGCATGCACCAACCTCCGGTCTTATATCTGAGAATCTATAATCAACATGTTCATATACAGGATGATGATCTATGCATATAATCTCATGACCATTCATATCTATAATGTTAGAATTACCTTTCTGGGCATCAACAAGAATTATCTCATCTTCTTTACTGAATTTATCTGCACTCATATATTCTTTAACTGCAATATCAAGCAGTCTTACCATCTTGGCTGTTACTGTTTTATCAATACTTCCCTTATAACAAATCTCTGCGTCTACCCCTTTTGCTTTAAGCAGTTCTGACAATCCATATGCACATGCCATTGCATCAGGATCCGGGAAATTATGTGTCTGTATAAACACTCTTTTTGTGCTTATATTAGCTATTATCTCCTCTAAGCAGTTCATAATGTACCCCTCATATGACCTTAGTGTTATTATTATATTCTTTATATGCGTCTAATTCAATCTTCATAATCACTTTTTTCAATAATTTTCATAAATTATATTAACCATAGTATGGGAGCAATCTATTGGAATCAATTCTATCTCTGGATCACATATATTATTCTTATCACGATAAAAATGGAGAGACTCCGGTAATCAATGATCTTTCTTTTGAAATAGAACCCGGAAGTTTCACCTCGATTGTCGGTCCATCCGGTTGTGGTAAATCCACACTGCTCTCTCTGCTATGCGATCTTATAAAGCCTGAAGCTGGAACCATATATATAAGACCGCCAGAGAACAATCCGGACTCCCGGATGGGATATATGCTGCAGAAGGATAATCTGTTTGAATGGCGCAGTATCTATAAAAATGTTATGTTAGGTCTTGAAATAAATAACAAAAAAACGCCTGAAAACATTGCATATGTTAATCATCTCTTAGAGCAATATGACCTTGCAGAATTCAAATCAGCGCGACCATCCCAGCTATCCGGAGGTATGAGACAGCGTGCAGCACTTATCCGCACACTTGCTCTGAAACCGGATATTTTACTTTTAGACGAACCATTTTCTGCCCTTGATTATCAGACAAGACTCGAAGTAAGGGAGGATATATGCAACATTTTAAGAAGTGAAAAGAAGACTGTAATTCTTGTCACACATGACATATCTGAAGCCATAGCAATGACTGACCGCGTTCTTATCCTCACAAACAGACCTGCCAGTCTTTTAAAAACAGTTGATATCAAATCTCGTGACACTCTTTCAACCCAGAAATATTTTGATGAAATAAGGGAGGTGTTAAAATGAATATGAGTCCTTTACAACGCAAATTCGTAATTAAGCAGCGCATATATTCCATATCAGTAACACTCTCCCGCCTGATATTATTCTTAGGTTTTATCGGTATATGGGAATTTACTGCCGACAAAGGTATTATCAATGCATTTATATTCAGTTCACCTGTAAGACTGTATAAGACATTTATGGACCTTGCCAAAGACGGAGTAATATTCATGCATATATGGGTAACACTCTATGAAACTATAGTCGCATTTGCAATAATTACAGTTGTCGGCATTATATTTGCAATATTGCTATGGTGTTTCAAAGGACTGTCTGACTGTCTTGAACCATTTATGGTAGTATTAAACAGCCTTCCTAAGTCAGCTCTGGCACCAATGCTTATAGTATGGCTTGGCACTAATACCAAGGCAATTATTATAACAGCTGTATCCGTAGCCATATTTGGCATGATAATTAATCTGTACACAGGTTTTCTTGGAATTGACAAAGAAAAAATAACTCTGATACGGACTCTTGGAGGTAATAAGTGGCATATTCTGTGCAAGCTTATCATCCCCGGCTCCAAGAAAATCATTATAAGTAACATGAAGGTAAATATCGGTCTGTGTCTTGTAGGTGTAATTATAGGTGAATTCTTAGCTGCCAAAAAAGGACTTGGCTACCTTATAATATATGGCAGCCAGGTATTTAAGATGAGTTATGTAGTTCTCGGAATTGTTATTCTCTGTATTATATCAACAATTCTCTTTGCTATAATAAATATAATTCAAAAGCTATTTCTAAAAGACTGATTATATATTATAATCAATATACATTTTGCAAAACAAGGAGGCTAAAATCCTCTGCTCCTGCATGAGCAGTCGCATTTTGCTTCGCAAAACAAGGAGGATTTATGCTTTCTCTTACAATTAAGGATTTAAAGCAATTTATGAATAAACTTCTGATAAGCGATACATTTGATGGTATGTGTATTTCAGAAGTCTATATATGCACAGGATGCAGTTATACAATAGACGGAAAGCTCAACACCCACTTTTACCATGAAGATGAGCTTAATTCCATGCCTTCTGCTAGATATACATCATGGAAGAACATTAAGCCTTTCGCATTCAGCATAATTAAGGGCAGGAAAGTTCCTGAACTTTTAAAGGTTACATTTGTACTGCCTGAAGCAGTCGTTGCAAAGCTGATACTTGACAACAACCTTAACTTTGACCCTGATTGTGTCAATGGTTTATTTCTTAATGTACGCTATCAGGATGGTTCAGTAACTATGACAACAGCATCCTCTCTTCGTACTTTTACTCTCGACCGTTCACTTGATGAAGCATTTGAACGATATATTCTTAACTTCCTGTCAGATGCTGATATTTCCTATGAAGAATAATTTAGAATTATTTAATAAATGCCGCAAAACCGCCTGTTTACATGCTCAGGCGGTTTTCTGTTAGCACTCTTTATCTTTGAGTGCTAGTTTTTGCTTGACTTATGTTTCTGAGTGTATTAAATTAACATTTAGTTTAATACTATACAGATTGGAGAGTGAAATATTATGTCAAAAGAACATGGTAATTTATCTATTAACAGTCAGAATATTTTCCCTATCATCAAGAAATGGATGTATTCTGACCATGATATCTTCTATAGAGAGTTAGTTTCTAATGCTTGTGATGCTATCACTAAACTCAAGAAGCTTTCAATGATTGGAGAATACGAAGCTCCAGACGATATTGATTATAAGGTTGAGATTAAGCTTTCTGCAAAAGATAAGACAATTAAGATCATTGATAATGGTATTGGTATGACTAAGGAAGAGGTTGATGAGTATATCAACCAGATTGCTTTTTCAGGTGCTGAAGCATTCCTTGAAAAGTATAAGGATAAGGCTAATGATGACCAGATTATCGGACATTTCGGTTTAGGTTTCTACTCAGCATTTATGGTTGCTGACCAGGTTACTATTGATACTCTTTCATTTAAGGACGGAGCTGAATCAGTTCACTGGTCATGCGACGGAGGAACTGAATATGATATAAGTGAGGGAACCAAAGCAGCTCCTGGTACAGAGATTACTCTTTACCTCAATGAAGACAGCTATGAATTTGCCAACGAATATAAGGCTAAAGAAGTTCTTGATAAGTACTGCTCTTTCATGCCGGTTCCAATCTTTGTAACTAACGAAGATGCCGGTGAACAGACTGAGGAGATTCCTGAGGAAGAAGTTACAGAAAAAGATACAGTTCTTGATACATTTATAAAGGATGCTGTAACTGAAGAAGTTGAGAAAGAAGACGGAACTAAGGAAACTGTTGAGAAGGTTCCAGCAAAGAAGATGGCCAAGATTGTTAAACGTCCGGTTGCAATCAATGATATCCATCCACTCTGGACAAAGCATCCTAATGAATGTTCAGATGAAGATTACAAGGAATTCTACCGCAAGGTATTCCACGATTATAAAGAACCATTATTCTGGATTCACCTTAACATGGATTATCCATTCAATCTTAAGGGTATTCTCTACTTCCCTAAGATTAATACAGAGTATGAATCTATTGAAGGTACTATAAAGCTTTATAACAATCAGGTATTCGTAGCAGATAACATTAAAGAAGTTATTCCAGAGTTCTTACTACTTCTTAAAGGTGTTATTGACTGCCCAGACCTTCCACTTAATGTATCACGTTCAGCACTTCAGAACGATGGATTTGTTAAGAAGATATCTGATTATATCACTAAAAAGGTTGCCGACAAGCTTTCAGGAATGTGTAAGACAGATAAAGAGAACTATGAGAAATACTGGGATGACATCAATCCATTTATCAAATTCGGCTGCTTAAAGGATGAAAAATTTGCTGAGAAGATGAATGATTATATCATATTCAAGAACCTTGACGGCAAATATTTAACACTTAAGGAATGTCTCGAAGAGAATAAAGAGAAACATGAAAACACAGTATTCTATGTAACAGACGAAGTTGAGCAGAGTCAGTATATCAACATGTTTAAGAATGAAGGTATTGATGCTGTAATTCTTACTCATAACATTGACCAGCCATTCATCACTAACATGGAATCTAAGAATGAGAATCTCAAGTTCAAGCGTATCGATGCAGATCTTTCAGACAGCTTTAAGGAAGAGACTTCTAAAGACGAGTTGAAGGACATGACTGAAAAGCTCTCTAAGACTTTCAAGGATGCTCTTGGCAAAGAGAATTTAACTGTTAATGTTGAGAAATTAAAGGATGCATCTATATCTTCAATGATTACTCTTTCAGAAGAAAGCAGACGTATGCAGGATATGATGAAGATGTATGGTATGGCAGGCATGGATCCTAATATGTTTGGTGCCGAAGGTCAGACTCTTGTACTTAATGCTAACAATGATCTTGTTAAATATGTTGCAGAACATACAGACGGCGAAAATACTAAGATTATATGCGAACAGCTCTATGACCTTGCAAAGCTCGCTCACGGAAGTCTTTCCCCGGAGCGTATGACAAAGTTCATTGCGAGAAGCAGTGAGATCATGAAGGAAGAATATGGTGCATAAACGAAGAGATTTTCTGATCACGTTTACAATTTTATGCCTTGCCATGTGCGCCTGCTCAGGGTTCCAGTACCTGGGCAGCGCTTTCTATGGCCTGGTATGGCACCGGATCCATGGCCTGGGAAGCGGCGGAGCGCGTCTGCTTTCCGGGCTTTTTGATTCCCCGTGGACGGGAGTCCTGGTGCAGTATATCTTTTCTATCGGAGTTCCGTTCCTTCTGGTAATTCCGATGACATGTTTTGTGAGATCGGATCGGAGACCGGTTCATACACTTCCGGCGGAGGTCTGGATGTCGGCGCTTTTCATGTGCCTGGGACTTGGGTACATCTTTAATTTCCTCGGCGTGTTCCTGGACGTATTTATTTCCATGTTCACGGGAGTTCCGGCTACGGATATGAACCCGGTGATGAAAAAGGGAGAGCGCACAAAAAAAGCGCCGCTTCCGTTTACAACCAGTACTTTGCAGCAGGAAGCTTCCAAAGCGCTGAATTTCCCGATCTCGAAGACGATGCGGATTGCACAGCAGCTGTATGAAGGTGTGGATATCAAAGGACAGGGAACGGTCGGTATCATCACCTATCTGCGTACGGATTCCGTTCGTATTTCGGAAGAGGCGGATGAAGCAGCGCGTGCCTTTATTTCCGAAAGCTACGGAGAGAAATATCTGTCTGACGGAGAAGGAAGCAAGAAGAGCAATGCAAAGATTCAGGATGCGCACGAAGCGATCCGTCCGACCGATATTAACCGTATTCCGTCCGAGATTAAAGAGTCGTTAAGCCGGGATCAGTTCCGTTTGTACCAGCTGATCTGGAAACGCTTTGCCGCAAGCCGTATGGCAAACGCAAAGTATGAGACAACAACCGTTAACATTGCAGCGGGAGATTATACATTCCGCGTTTCTACTTCTAAAGTAGCTTTTGACGGATTTATGCTGGCCTATACGGAAGCAGATGACGAAAAGCAGGAAAAACAGGTACTTTTAAAATCGATTGATAAAGATACAAAATTAAAACTCGAAGAATTCGATCCGAAACAGCATTTTACACAGCCACCGGCACATTATACGGAAGCTTCGCTGGTAAAAACACTCGAAGAACTCGGAATCGGACGGCCGAGCACCTATTCCCCGACCATCACAACGATTATTGCCAGACGTTATATCACAAAGGAAAATAAGAACCTCTATGTGACGGAGATCGGTTCGGTTGTCAATTCCATTATGAAGGAGTCTTTCCCGACCATTGTAGATGAACATTTTACCGCAAATATGGAATCTCTTTTAGACAGTGTTGCGGAAGGTCATTTAAACTGGAAGACGGTTGTTGCGAATTTTTATCCGGATCTGGAAGAGGCTGTGGAGGCTGCGGAAAAAGATCTCGAAAAGATTACCATTGAAGATGAAGTGACGGATGAAATCTGTGAAGTGTGCGGGCGCAATATGGTAATCAAGTATGGACCGCATGGAAAGTTTCTGGCATGTCCGGGATTCCCGGAGTGCCGGAATACCAAGCCATATTATGAAAAGATTGGTGTCGCATGTCCGAAATGCGGAAAAGACGTGGTCATCAAAATGACACGCAAGGGCAGAAGATACTATGGATGCATTGATTATCCGGAATGTGATTTCATGAGCTGGGGGCGTCCGGTGGAAAAGAAATGTCCGCGCTGTGGAGGCTATATGGTAGAAAAAGGAAACAAGCTTGCATGTGCGGATGAACATTGCGGTTACACGGAAGCAAAAGAAAAAGAAACAGAATAGTCGTAAATTTTTCAAAAAATATTGAATTGTCTGATAAATAGTGCTACACTCATGGTATCTGTGATAAAGACAGGAGGAAAAACATGAGTGTTCAACTTCTAGACAAGACAAGAAAAATAAATAAACTGCTTCATAACAATAATTCGTCCAAGGTGGTATTTAACGATATCTGTGAAGTCCTGACAGGAATTCTTGATTCCAACATCCTTGTAATAAGCAAGAAGGGAAAGGTTTTAGGTTCCAGTGTATGCAAAGGGGTTGAGGAACTGCAGGAACTGATCGTGGATGAAGTCGGCGGATATATTGATGCAGAACTCAATGAGCGTCTTCTGGGAATCCTTTCCACAAAAGAGAACGTAAATCTGGAAACACTCGGATTCGGAGATGAATCCAAAAAGTACCGGGCCATCATTACCCCGATTGACATTGCTGGGGAGCGGCTGGGAACCTTATTTGAATACCGGTGCGAAACGGAATATGACATTGATGACATTATTCTGACAGAGTACGGAACAACGGTGGTAGGACTGGAAATGATGCGTTCTGTAAACGAAGAGAGTGCAGAGGAAGCGAGAAAGGTTGCAATCGTAAAATCTGCGATCAGCACACTTTCTTTCTCGGAACTTGAGGCAATCACCCACATCTTTGATGAACTGGATGGCAATGAGGGAATTCTTGTTGCAAGCAGAATTGCGGATCGCGTGGGAATTACCCGTTCCGTGATTGTAAATGCACTTCGTAAGTTTGAGAGTGCGGGCGTGATCGAATCGCGTTCTTCCGGCATGAAAGGAACTTACATAAAGGTTGTCAATGATGTGGTTTTCGATGAACTTGCAGAACTGAAAAGAAAAAATGCAAAATAAAGGATGGAACCGAGCGGACAGCAAAAGGACTTGTATGTAAATATAAGTCCTTTTTTGTCATTTTATGTAAAAAACTACTTGTATTTTGCTTGATTTATACTATAATTAGTATGATACGATAATTGGGAATACTAGATAAGGAGGCACAAAATTGCTAAGTACAGATGCTTTCAATTATGTGAATGTTCTGGATAAAGCTGCTGATGCGAGCTGGAGCAGGGAGAACATTCTGACTAACAATATTGCAAATGTAAACACTCCGGGATATAAGAGAAAAGACTTAAATTTTGAAAATACATTAAAAACAGAACTGGGCCGCTGCAAGCATGAGTCCCTGGATTCGAAAATGAAAGACGTGGATCTTTCCAGACTGAATCCATCGGTTTATGTGGACAGTTCCAATTACTCCTATCGGCTGGATGGAAGCAATGTAGATATTGACACGGAAGAAGTGGAGCTGGCATCCGAACAGATCCGCTATCAGGGAATTACAGCCGGAATTAACGGACAGTTTGACCGTATGCGTTCCGTGATTAAGTAAGGGGGAAAGATAAATGGCTTTATTTCAGGCGTTTAATATCAGCGCGTCAGGCATGACCGCAGAACGGTTTCGTACCGATATCATTGCGGAGAACATTGCAAATGTAAATACAACATCAACAGAGAGCGGCGGTCCGTACCGACGCAAAATTGTAAATTTTGCAGAACGGAAAGTTACCCCGTTTTCCCAATATTACGCAACTGCATCGCAGAATCCGGCAATCGGAAACGGTGTAAAAGTAACTTCCGTAAAAGAAGATACGGAAACAGATTTCGTGAAAGAATATGATCCTTCCAATCCGGATGCGGATGCGGACGGATATGTATCCTATCCAAATGTAAACACGGTCACGGAAATGACCAATCTGATCGATTCTACCCGTGCATATGAGGCAAATGCGACTGCATTTGATGCCACGAAGAGTATGGCAACCACGGGACTTTCCATAGGAAAACAATAATAAAAAGTAAGTTATACGAGAGAGGACAAAAGCATGGATATCACACAATTGTCTGGAGTTTCTTCTGACTATCTGAATACATTCGCAAAAAAAGAGGCACTTGTTCCGGGAGACGATGACAGTTTCAGCGCGGTGCTTTCAACAGCGATGAAATCAGTAGATGAAACCAATGATCTGCAAAATACCGCGGAGTCGGAAGAAGTACGGTTCGCACTTGGGGAAGCCGAAAATCCACATGATCTGCTGATTGCAGAGACGAAAGCAAATGTAGCACTGCAGTATACGGTTGCAGTGCGGGATAAACTGATTGACGGATACAAAGAGATTATGCAGATGTCAATCTAGTAAGTGAGGAACGAAAACATGCCAGAACAGTTACAGAAAATCCTTGACCGTGTGGTTGAGTGGTGGAAAAAATTTTCCAATAAACAAAGAATGCTGCTGATCAGCCTTACCGCAGTGGTGATCCTTGCGCTGGTGATACTGGGAGTTGTTGTATCAAGACCGAGTTATACAACACTGATTGACTGCCAGAACGCAAAAGAAGCCAGTCAGGTAAAAGATCTGTTAGACGGCGAAGGTGATATTGATTATAAGGTAACGGATACCACACATTTTGAAGTAAACAAAAAAGATGAGAACAAGGCAAACTGGCTTTTGGGATCCAATAATATTGATACAACGGGATTTGACCTGTCAGATCCGAACATCAAGGATTATATCGACGGAAGCTTTTCTACCACGGAGGCAGATAAACAGAAGCTTGCCAAAAGCTATATGGAAGATAAACTGGAGAATGTGCTTGCTGCGAATGACCTGATTGATTCCGCAAAAGTTACACTGGATATTCCGGACGATGACGGTACACTGATCTCACGGATGCAGGAAAGTTCTGCCAGCGTTTCGCTTGCCCTGAATGGTTCTATGGATTCGGATCAGGCGTATTCGGTGGCGCGCCTTGTGGCAACCGCCCTTGGAAATGATTCGACAGACAAAATTACCATTCTGGATCAGAAGACATCCAAAATCTTGTTTTCGGGAGCAGACCAGGATGATGATGCCACGGTTGTTTCCGACAGTCTGGACATCAAAGACCGCATTAAGAATTCCGTGGTCAATGGTATCAAGGATGTAATGGTCAAGTCCGGTATGTATTCGGACGTGCAGGTTGCGCCGAACCTTGATATTGATATGTCCAAGGTGGAAAAGGCGGTTCACAATTATTCACACAATGATGGACAGGATCAGGGAGAACTGACAGAAAGCTCTGAGTATAATTCAGAGGCAAAAGGTGGACAGGCTGCGACTCCGGGAACGGATTCCAATGATGATACGCCAACCTATGTGACACCGGATGGCGAGATTACAGAATCTTCCGTGTCGGATGTGGATAAAAAATATTCGCCGAATGAGGAAATTATAAAAACTATTTCAAACGGTGGAGCGATCAACTATGATAACAGTTCCATTGCCGTGACTGCCACACGCTGGGTTGTTTATGATGAGGACGAATTGAAAGATTCCGGGCAGCTGAAAGGGACAACGTTTGAAAAGTTTAAGAGCGCACACAGTGATCCGGTACAGGTGGATGCAACGCAGGATGAAATTGACCTTATCGCAAAAGCTACCGGAATTCAGTCTAGTGCAATCAAACTGGTGTGCTATGAGAGACCGCAGTTTGTGGAATCCCAGAAGAAGGGATTCGGACTCACCGACATTTTACAGATTCTGCTTGCGGTGCTGATTTTTGCGTTGCTGGGGTATGTTGTATTCCGCAGTACCAGAAAACAGAAAGTGGAAGAGCCGGAGCCGGAACTGTCTGTCGATGCCCTGCTGGCGGCTACTTCAGATAACGACGATGAAAATCTGGAAGATATCGGGTATTCGGAAAAATCAGAAACCCGGAAACTTATTGAAAAATTTGTGGATGAAAATCCGGATGCGGCAGCACTTCTGCTTCGCAACTGGTTAAATGATGATTGGGAGTAATTTATGAACAACGACTCATATACTGGAGTACAGAAAGCAGCGATTCTTTTGATTACGCTGGGACCGGAAAAGGCGGCAACCATTTTCAAACATTTAAAGGAAGATGAGATTGAAGAATTAACGCTGGAAATAGCGAATACAAGAAGCGTATCGCCACAGACCAAGGAGGAAGTGCTGGAAGAGTTTTATCAGGTATGCCTCGCACAGCAGTATATTGCGGAAGGCGGTATCGGATACGCAAAAGAACTTCTGGAAAAAGCACTCGGAAACGACAAGGCACAGGGAGTTATTGCAAAACTTACAGCATCTCTCCAGGTTCGTCCGTTCGAATTTATCCGAAAGACAGATCCGGCACAGCTGCTGAATTTTATACAGGATGAACATCCGCAGACGATTGCGATGATCCTTTCGTATCTGGCTCCGGCACAGGCGTCCCAGGTACTGGGAGCTCTGCCACCGGAAAAACAGGCTGATGTTGCAAAACGTATTGCAACTATGGATCGTACTTCTCCGGATGTGATCAAGGAGGTAGAACGCGTACTGGAGCGGAAACTTGCATCTCTTGTAAATCAGGATTACACCATCGTCGGTGGTATTGATGCAATTGTTGGCATTTTGAACAGTGTCGACCGTGGAACAGAGAAACATATTATGGAATCTCTGGAAATCGAAGAGCCGGAACTTGCAGACGAGATCCGCAAAAAGATGTTCGTGTTCGAGGATATTCTTCTGCTCGACGACCGTGCGATCCAGCGTGTGCTGCGTGATGTGGAAAATGCAGATCTGGAGCTTGCGCTTAAGAATACAACGGAAGAAGTACAGAATGTGATCTACAAGAACCTGTCAAAACGTCTGGCTGCAATGATCAAGGAGGATATGGACTTTATGGGTCCTGTTCGTATGAAGGATGTTGAGGAGGCACAGCAGAAGATTGTTGCTGTGATCCGTAAGC
>OGZZ01001981.1_pt1 | contig 14041 bp, 15 predicted proteins | sample 1577021 | NCBI WGS metagenome assembly OGZZ01 (sample SAMEA3541526, study PRJEB24748) | human gut metagenome | biome: human gut; feature: human-associated habitat; material: faeces | place: China | collected 2012
CGTTAACAATGTTAATTGAAAAAAGGTATAAGGATGAAGATACCGGTTCAGACGGCGTAAACTCACTTCCGAAACTTAAGTTATCTTATTCAGCCTGTGTCTATTTTTTCTTATAAAAGCAAACAAAAAGAACAATTATCAACTTGAAAATAAAGAAATAAAGAATTTACCACCAAATTTAAAGAAGAACCGAAAAATAGACAATCAACACTTTTTTATCCCCGGAAGGTTCGACAGGTTCTTCCGGTTTTTCAACCGGAGGTGTACTTGGCAAATCCGTTTAGGGTTCACCCGCGGAACAGCCCGTAACGGGCAACACAAGCCATACAAAGAAAAAAAGAGTTTCGTTTTCATGTCTGCTATTTTTAAGTTATTCCTTTGATACAAAGGCAAAAGCAAAGCCCCACAACGTCTTTGCTGCGAGGCTCAATTTGTTTTGTCAGGAAGTTCACTACCTTTTTTCTTGATTATTCAGTATCGGACTGAATGTGACTTGATTCACTTATCTGTTTCTTCACTCCATTGTTTACCGAAACTCGTCTGTTCCGTTTCCACACACCCACGATGTCCGTGTACCTTACATTCATCCAACGCTGATTGTAGCTGCCGGAATTCATCATCGTAAAGCGTGACATTCCAAGCTCCCAGATTCTCCAGAATCCTTTCCTGATTCTTGGAACCGGGAATAGGTACGACATTGGGATATTTATGGAGCATCCACGCAAGCGATATCTGGGCGTTGGTAGCATGTTTCTCCACAGCGAACCGATGCAGCAAATTGAGTATGGGCTGGTTGGCCTCGATATTCTCTTTCGATAATTGGGGGACGAATTTCCGCACGTCATCGAAGCCGAACTGATCCTGTGGCGTTACCTTGCCCGAAAGGAATCCGCTTGCAATCGGCGAGAACGGTACGACTCCGATTCCTTTTTCAAGGCATACCGGAAAAATCTCCGTTTCGCAATCGCGTTCCACCATCGAATAGATGTTCTGGACGGCGGATAATGGAGTAATCTTATGTGCCGCCCGTATCTGGTCGGCCGATACTTGCGACAATCCCCAACCACGTATCAGTCCTTCCTGAATAAGCCGTCCCATGACGGTTGCCACATCCTCAAGCCGGACTGCCTCACTGATACGGTGCAGGTAATACAGGTCGATATAATCCGTACGAAGTCTGCTCATGGAATCTTCAAGATGCCGGCGTACCTCCCGGTAGAGATTCGTCTCGTCCGGTTTCGAGAGTTCACCAATATGAAATTTGGTGGCGAGCACCACCTTCTTACGGAACGGTTCAATCGCCTTACCCACCAATTCCTCGTTATGTCCGGCGTAGAATTGTTCTTTGCCATAGGCTTCCGCCGTATCGAAATGCGTGCAGCCGTAGTCGTATGCCCCGCGGATGGCTTCTATGGCATACGCTTCGGGTGGCACTTGCCCGTAACCGTGGCTGAATCCCATACATCCCATTCCTATCGGAGATACTTCCAGCTGTCCTAATTTCCTTTTATCCATACTATTATCTTTTTAGAGTGAGATTATTATTGAATTACTTTATTTCCTTATTTTTAACCACTTCCCATAAGTCAGCATCCGCCAGCCCCATTCCAGAGGCCCAAAGCGGAAATAGGAGAGCCATAGGACACTGAATGCCATCTGGACAAGAAAGACGTAGAAAGCTATGGATTCTGTTCCTGTCAATCCAATGCCGGCCCCCAGTCCGAAGCCGATACCGTAGAAGAGAACCATGCCCCATACCGACTGTCCCACGTAATTAGTCAGTGCCATTCTCCCCGGAGCGGCAAGACAGCGCCACAAGCACCACTCTCTACCATGCAGATACAGGAGACAGATAGCAGAAACGTATGCAAAACCTAAAGGATAGACACTTGCCGTATAGATGGCGGTGTGTGCAGTCGTTCCGAAAGGATGCCCGTTTACCGCACTCCAGGCATAGAGAAAGGATAGGGGAAGTCCCAGCAGAAAACCGTATGTCACCGTTTTTTTCAGTAGTACCCGATTGGCCTCAAGATCGGCGTATATTTGCTTTCGTCCGATGTAGAAGCCCAATAAGAACAATCCCAATACCTTAAAATAGCGATTGCCGTCGATAAATTCCTGCAAGCGCACCCATGCACCTTGTACCAGGAATTGAAAGACCCCTCCGTAGTTTTCCGCGTCGCGTAGCCAGATTCCGAAGTTATATTCCGTTATACCATATAAATTGCAATAGTGCTGTTGCATTCGCACTGCGGGAGCCGACCGGGACACTCCGAATGTACCGGCCAACCAATCAATCAGAATAGGAAGTAGCAATAAGACAGCGGAAGTCCCCAGCAACACTCTGTCCGAAACATGCCGGAAAAGAGGGAGCAACATGCCCAATAAGGCATACAACAACAAGATGTCCCCACTCCAGATAAACATCAGATGCAGAAAACCAATGGCGGCCAGAACAATCATCCGCCGGTAAAAAATACGGAATCCGTCCGTTCCCTTTTTAACCGCGTTGCTGATTATGATTGAGAATCCGATACCGAACAGCAGCGAGAATATGGTGTAGAACTTACCGTCCACGAAAAGGTATTGAAGAAAGCGGACTATCTTGTCTATTTCCGCCGTAGGCATAGCCTCCGTAATTTCCGGTTTTTGAAAAGTGTAAAGCGAGAATTCCGGAAAGTTGGCAAAGCAGATTCCCAGCAATGCAAATCCTCTTAGAGCATCGAGGATGACATGGCGTTCCGAGGCCTTCACGGGTGCCATGTCTTTTATGTCTATTTCCTTATTCATTGATTCTTTCTTTTACCGGATTCTCACAAGCATGAGTGGAGAAAATTCCTACCAAATTTTACTAAAAATTTAAAGCCTATTTCTCCTTTAAGGCATTCTTAAAGAAAGCATCTATCTTGTCGAACGGAATCACGTTGAGATTATCGTATAAATCGACATGGTTGGCTCCGGGTATAATCAACAGTTCCTTGTTACTACCCGTCAGCCGTTTGTAGGCATCCTCGCTGAAATAGCGGGAATGAGCTTTTTCTCCATGAATCATCAACACGGCACTGCGGATTTCGCTGATATAGGTGAGCAGTGGCATATTGATGAATGACAATACGCTGGTTTTCGTGATTCCCTCGTTGGAGTTCGGTGAACGGCGATGGTAGCCTCGTTCCGTCTTGTAGTAGTCGTGATACTCCTTGACGAATTGCGGAGTATCGTCCGTTACGGGGTCAAGTACGCCACCATCGCGTACATAGCTGTCATCACGATAATCCTCAGTACGCTGTGCGTTGAGTTGTTCGCGCAATTTGTAACGGTCATCGGAGCTCATGGCGTCGAAATACCCGTTGGCATTTACCCGGCTCATATCATACATAGTGGATGTTACCGTCGCTTTGATACGAGGGTCATTGGCCGCAGCATTAAGTGCAAACCCGCCCCAACCGCAGATGCCTAAGATTCCGATACGTTCCGGATCGACATCCGCACGGGATGTCAGATAATCGACTGCCGCGCTGAAATCCTCCGTACTGATTTCGGGTGACGTAAGATAGCGAGGTGTACCACCACTTTCGCCGTAATAGGAGGGATCGAAAGCAATGGTCAGAAAGCCTCGTTCGGCAAGTGTCTGGGCATAACGGCCTGACACTTGTTCTTTCACCGCACCGTAAGGGCCACTGACGGCAATGGCTGCCAGACGTCCTTGCGTATTTTTCGGCTTGTAAAGGTCTGCGGCAAGCGTAATGCCGTAACGGTTGTGAAACGTGATTTTCGTATGTTCCACCTTATCACTCTGCGGAAAGGTCTTATCCCATTCCTGCGTCAATTTCAATGCTTCCATATCGGTTGAATTTATATATTTTGTTGTTGTCGTTTCTTGTGCCATGACATTCTCAAAGATCAGGAACGTCAATATGGCGATTGCTTGTAACTTCATAGCCGTATTATTTTATTTTATAGCGGAGCCAGACAATATCTGTTTCCCATTGTTCCACACTCTCTAATTTCAGCTTGTACGGGTTACATTCCATACGGGAAATTCCATCGAAAACCGCCGTCTGTCCCTTGCGACCATCAATACCCGGAGCTACCATAATACTTACTTCGTCAATCAGTCCGGCCTCCAGGAAACCGCCACAGATATGCCCTCCCCCGACAATCGCCAAGCGTTCGACGCCGAAATGTTCGTGAAGCAGCTCCATCGCTCCCGGCAAGTCAATGCGTTCCGCACCGGCGGCAATCCACGAAATACCCAATGTGCGCAGCGTTTCCAGATATTCCTCGGACACCCGTTCACTGACAATACAAAGTAGAGGATACCCGTCAGCTTCCCCCTCCTGCCAGCGCAGTTTCCCATAGGTATCGACAATGATCGTATATTCGTCCGATTTACTGGCGACATATACGGATTTATGACCTATTGAAGTTCCCTCCATGGGGGTACTTTCCCCTTTGACGGCGGAACATTCGAGTGCGGTAGTTATTCGTCCTGACAGTTTCGAGCAAGGCCCCAGTTTTTCCAAGGCTATGTAATATTCATCCGTACTCAGTTGCCCGACCATCGGGCAGTCGATGCGGCCATCGACCGAAGTCATCATGTGACTGATTATATATGGTCTCATATTCTTGGTTTTTATTTATAATGCAAAAGTAAGGCAGCTTCTCCACTCTGCCGGTAGACAAATTACGGATTATACTACCTTATTTACTGATTCTTTATCGGCCTACCTGACGTTGCTGTTCCGCATTGTACCGGTCTCCCACAACGGGAATAGCAGCCACGGCATCCTCTAACTCTTTCCACTCCCCAGAGCTGATGTTGAAGTCGAGTGTGCGCAGGTTTTCCTCCAGATGAGACAGTTTTGTCGTTCCCGGAATCGGTACGATCCACGGTGCTTTCTGAAGCAACCAGCCAAGAGCCACCTGTGCCGAGGTCATGCTCCGTGTACGACCAAAAGCTTGCAGCGCATTTACAATGCGGGTATTCGCACGCATCGCTTCCGGCTGGAAACGCGGCAAGGTCTGACGGTTGTCGTTGTTTACATCGAAGACCGTATATTCGTTGATGCAACCTCCCAAAAAACCACGGTTAATCGGACTATACGGTACAAAGCCGATACCCAACTCCCGGCATACATTGAGAACGCCGTTTTCTTCCACCAGGCGGTGCATCAGATGGTACTCGCTTTGGATAGCTGTCAGCGGACAAATGGCGTGGGCCTTACGGATTGTTTCGGCACTGACCTCGCACATACCCCAGCGTTGCACTTTACCTTCCTTGATCAAGTCGGCAATGGTAGCCGCCACCTCCTCGGCCGGGGTGTTCGGGTCTGCACGATGCTGGTAGAACATCGGCAGTGATTCGAGTCTCAATCGGCGAAGCGACTCCTCGCAATAGCGGCGGATGGTTGCCGGACGGCTGTCCTGACGACCGGTTCCTTTGCCGTCGATGACTTCATGCCCGAATTTAGTCGTTACGTTAATCCGTCCCTTGAATTCGGACAGCGCTTCTCCTGCCAGGTTCTCATTGGTCAATGGTCCATAAATGATAGCCGTATCGAAGAGCGTTACACCGCGATCCACCGCTTCATGCAACAATCGGATACACTCTTTCTTATCCGGGTGTTGGCTGCGGTTGTAAGTCATGCCCATCACGCCGAAGCCGAGTGCTGACACCTCGAAGGCAGCCTTACCCGTACCCAATACACGATGTCCCTTGATATGGGCTGCATCGGTATCCACATCGGATGTTTCCGTTTGTTTCGCTTCTGAAGCGAATACTTTGCCCAATCCCGAAGGCATGGCCATTGCAGCTCCTGCCAATGCAGCCGTCTTGAGAAATCCACGACGGCTGATATCCATTTTATTGTTTTCTTCCATGATTTTATGTTTTATGCATTATAACTTAATGGATGGAAAATGCCCCGTCCACTAAAAGGGCGTACCCGTCTACGAAACTTGCCTGCGATGAGCAAAGCCACAATACGGCATTGGCTATCTCTTCCGGCTTACCGAGACGTCCGGCAGGAATATCACGAACCAGTTCCTTTTCCAGATCAGGGTTACGCCGTATCAGTTCTTCGGCCATAGGTGTTCGGATCACACCCGGACAGACGGCATTGATACGGATTCCTTTTGCCGAGTAGTCGATGGCAGCCGTACGGGTCAGACCGATTACCGCATGCTTGCAGGCGATATAGGCCGCTTGTCCGGGGAATCCCGTAACGCCGCCTTGCGATGAGGTATTGACAATAGCACCACCGCCTTGTTGCAGCATCTGGATAATCTCGTAACGCATGCAGTTCCAGACACCTTTCAGATCGACAGCTACCGTACGGTCGAACTCCTCGTCGGTAATCTCGGCCATCGGTCGTTGCGGGGTCTGTATCCCGGCATTGTTCAATGCAGCGTCCAGTCTGCCGTAAGTCGCAACGGTCCAGTCGATCATCTCCTTTACAGCCCGCGTGTCGGACACATCGCAGCGATATGCCACAGCTTTATACCCTTCTGAAACCAACTTCCCGGCTTGTTCTTTCGGTTCATTGATGTCCACCAATACTACGGTTGCACCCGCTTTTGCAAATGCTTCTGCCGAGGCCAGCCCGATACCTGCCGATGCACCCGTTACCATTGCTACCTTTTCATTCATTGTTTCCATGATTCTTTTGTTTTAATGTTCTGATGCAAAGTTACGAAGAGAGTCCCGCAACAATTTTGCTGCAAAGCTCATTCTGCTTTGTTATAAAGTTCAATTTGTTAAAATAATACCATTGGATATTTTACAATATAAATTTCCTTCCAGATCCATATATTATTCCCTCTGTTTGAATACGATTCTGTTTTTGCACCACAGTAGAAGTCTTTCATATTCCCACGCAAACAATATGTTTAGAAATGTATACCCCAAAATAGATAGACAAGGGAAGTCTTGGTTTATTCCGAGCATGCATGATCCGGTAACAGAAGCAGCCAAAGTTTGTCGGCATGCCTCTTCATAAACTTTCGAATTTTTAAGGAGACCTCTTTTTTCTCATATTTCATGACCAGACCATATCCACTTTGAAAAACGAATACCGGTACTCCATAATGCCCATAGTGGGAAATCAAATCCAGGAATAAACCGGAATCAAATTCAAGGAAACTATCTATAAGCTCCTTATTTCTTTCAGGATAATATACATGCTGATTTTCAAGTACGACATTTGAAAACCGGTGAATATAATTATGCAAAATAATAATCAATATGGATATACTTCTTAGCACGAGGGTATCATCCAAGGTCATTTGGTATTTCTCATTAATCATAAATTCCCTTTTTTCATGTTTGAGATATATAAGCATCACGCCACGTCAGGGCTGTAACATAATAATGGCAGTATTGTAACCAGGGATATACCGGATAGTAAAGAGTCGATGGCTGGGAAAAAGACCGCAATCGAAAATCTGACTTTCCGGTCATGACCGCACGCTACAATCAGTGTAAAGAGATGAAATGGCAGCCAGGTCTTCCGTTTTCAGGTGAGATGAAAACACTGGAGTAAAAGTAAATTGCCTGAAACGGATAACGAGACTGCCATATAAATTCGGTGGCTACTATGGCCATTTAAACCTGGGAACGATATAAATTCGTCCGGTATAATCTCATCGATACTGCCGATCAGAATAGCCCTCCTCACCGGAATTCTTGATACTCGCTATATGTCCAATTTAGACCTGCAAAATTGGAATATTCAAATGCAAGAACTGCATTTTCCAATTGGAGGTTGCGAAATCCGGACCAACGGCTATTCTCCTCCATAGTCCGTGTTGCTGATTGTTCCCATATTTTTTGAATCCATAACGATTTGCTTTAATGTTCTGGTGCAAAATTACGAATTGAGCCCCGCAACAACTTTGCTGCGAGGCTCAACGTTCTTTGTCAAGAAGTTCATTTTGTTAAAAAAGGAACAGGATGTATCTTATGGACTATTTCAATAGGTTATGGGACTACCGATGATACCATGTATTACATGCAGGCTGCTGTCCTTTGTTGCTGCTTGTTCGATGCGGTGGATCGGTTCGTCCCATGCGTGACGGGACAGTGAAAATTTGCTGTTGTGCACCGGAAGGACTTTAGCCGCATCCAGTTCGTGAACCTCTACCGGAAGCTGTTCGGGCATCGTATGTATATACCGCCAGTCTTCGTTGTATTGCCCGTTTTCGAGGATGGCAAGGTCGATATGCGGAAACCGTTTGCCGATTTCCGAGAAATGAGCGCCGTAGCCGCTATCACCGCCAATATAGACCGTAGAGTGCCCTTCGAGCATGAATGAAGCCCACAACGAGGGATTCTGCCGAAGGAACCGGCCTGAAAAATGGCGGGCAGGCAAACACGTAATCCGAAAGCCGGGTTCGGAGGTATATACTTCATTCCAGTCCATTTCGACAATCTTCTCTGCAGAATATCCCCAGTATTCAAGATGTTCCCCCACACCGAGCGGACAGATGACTTTGTCCACTTTGTCACGTATCGCTTTCACAGTCCCGTAATCGAGGTGGTCGTAATGGTCGTGCGTGATGATAAGGTAATCCACCTCCGGGATGTCTTCCGGCGAGTAAATGTCCGTCCCCTTGAAAGGCTTCATCATAAGAGAGGCCGGGAACCCCGTCGTCAGCACCGGATCGACCAATATTTTCTTACCGCCGTTAATCAGCAGGTAAGACGAGTGGCCGAACCATACGACGACATCTTTCGACAGGTCCAATTGTTTCAGGTCGGTCTTGACCGCATGGATGCTTTCGGACGGAACAAGATTGTCCGGTTTCTTTTCCGTCAGGTTGTCCCACATGATCCGCCACCGGCTTTTATCGGTGGTCATAAACGGAGTCGGTTCCTGATTTACGAATTGCCCCTTTTTGTAGTTCGGAGAACGTTCGATCCGTACCAGTCGTTCTCCACGAGGAGTACGGCCGAAAGCCGGATGGTTCAAAACGATAATAACGGTAAGAACCAATACTATAAAAATGGATATACATATAATCATTTTCTGTTTCATCCAATCATGGTTTTATCTTACGAATAAATTTGGCGGGATTGCCCGCGACAAGGGTATTTGGCTCTACATCATGCATGACAACACTGCCGGCTCCGACCACAGCATTCTCACCGATGGTAATGCCTCCCGCCGATATCATCAGACAGCCCGGCATGACAATCACATTACGTCCGAACTTCACGTTAGCGGTACGGACACCCGAAAACGGTGTTTCGATACGGCAATTCTCTCCGAGATGCGGAAAAACCTTGTGCAATAATTCACGATATTCCTCCGTATCCGGCATCGTATGATTCAACCGGAAGATATTTTGCCGTAACTCTTTTGTTACTACCAGTTCTTCTTCCGTCTGGTACAGGCAGTCTATTCTGAATTCTTCCATATCATTTATAATAAATAATAAACAGACAGACTCCTTGTCCGAAAATCCGTCCGCGATTATATTCCTCGTATATTCTACAATGATGCTTCAAGTATTTCATAAATGTCCTTTTCCGTAAGCGGAGCAAACCGTAAATATCCACACTGAACTTCACAAAACGTTCCAGCGTGTGGTCGTTGAGGATATGTCGCATCCATCTCGGTGTGATGATGGCGAGCCCTTTCCCGAAAATCAAACGGGTCGGAGTATAATATGCGAAATTTTCCATATCTGTCGTTTTTAGAGTTTTTCAATAATCTGCTTCGACCATCCGGCGACGTTTGCCGTACCACCGTTGAACAGTCGGCCTTCTTCCCATTCGATTTTGGGATAGAGTTTCTTGAGTTGTTTCACGCTACCCGTGATTGAACTGCCACCCGAAGTGGCAAAAGGAATAACGGTTTTACCCGCGAAATCATATTTCTCAAGAAAGGTATTGACCGGACGCGGACACAAGTCCCACCATAGCGGATAACCGAGGAACACCACATCGTAATCTTTCAGATCAATCGTTTCTCCACCCAATGCAGGACGTGATTTTTCGTCTGTCATCTCCACCGAACTGCGGCTCGCTTTGTCGTTCCAGTCAAGATCCGACGAAGTGTAGGCCGTAGCCGGAGTAATCCGGTAAAGTTTACCGCCAGTCTCTTTTGCGATAGCGATTGCCACTTTCTCTGTCGTCCCCGTGCAGGAGAAATAGGCTACAAGGATTTTCTTGTCGGACGGCCTGTCGGTATCCGCTGTCTGTTTTTGTGCTTTCGACGGGCAACTGAAAGTAAGCAGGCATAAGTATCAATACTAACTGTTTCATGTCATTTTAATTTAGAATATTCTTCATCACCGACAGGTTCCAGCCATTCGGTACTGTTGTTCTCACCGGGCACTTCGATGGCTAAATGCGAAAACCAGCTGTCGGGAGCCGCCCCGTGCCAATGTTTCACGCCTGCCGGAATATTGATAGCATCCCCGGGACGCAGTTCCACCGGCTCTTTGCCCCATTCCTGATAGTAGCCGCGACCGCCCACGCATACGAGTGTCTGACCGCCGCCTTTTGTTGCCTTGTGCACATGCCAGTTGTTGCGGCAGCCCGGTTCGAAGGTCACATTTACCACGGGGACTCCGTCCGTTACTACGGGAGCCGTGTAACTTTGACCGATGAAATACTTGGCGTAGGCATCGTTGGGGTTCCCCACAGGGAAAATGATGGTTTGCGCATACGCTTCGAGCGAACTTGCCGCTACGCTGTCGGCATTACCGTCGGTCCAAACTTCTTTTGCCATACGGAAAGCCGCCCACGCTTTCGGAGCGCCCGCGCGTCATATGACCGTCTGCATTTTGCAGCGCATTCGGGAGGAACGCGTATGAACCTGCTCTTTGCGATCAACGGGGGCTATATCCCCACATTTCTCAATTGTATGCGCAGCGTGCTGCTGCACGGCGGCGCGAGCCATTACGAGGTCTTTATCCTGCACTCCGATCTCACGCCCGCCGATGAGGAGCGCGTGCGCGCGGCGCTGCCCGAGGTCGGGCTGCACTTTGTGTTCGTCGACCCCGCGATGTTCGACGGCTTTCCGGAGTCGAAGCGCTACCCGCGCCAGATCTATTACCGCATCGCAGCGCCCCTGCTGCTGCCGGACACGCTCGAGCGCATCCTCTACCTCGACGCGGACACGGTCATCATCAATCCCCTCACGACGCTGTATGCCGCGCCGTTCGGAGATGCGTATTTCATGGCCTGCACGCACACGCGCAAGCTGCTCGAAAAGCTCAACGCCGCGCGCCTGGGCATGGACGAGGCCGCGCCCTACATCAACACCGGCGTGCTGCTGTATAACCTCCCGGCCCTGCGGGCCGATGTGGATATGGAGCGCGTGCGCGCCTTTGCCGATGAAAAGCAGGACGTGTTCCTGCTGCCGGATCAGGACATTCTCACCGCGCTCTACGGCGACCGGGTGCACCTGCTCGACAGCATGGTCTACAATCTCAGCGACCGCATCCTTGCGCTGCACAACGCGCAGCTGCTTGCTGAGCCGGTCGATCTCGACTGGGTGCGCGCGCACACGGTCATCATCCACTACTGCGGCCGGCTCAAGCCGTGGAAGCCGCACTACGTCGGCGTGCTCGACGTGTTTTACCACGAGCTGATGGATGAGATCCGGGAATAGAAAAAGCATGCGTCCCGAACGATCGGGACGCATGCTTTTTATCCGCGCAGGCCGCCGAAGAACGCGCGCAGCGCGTCCGCGCAGTCGTCTGCCAGCACGCCGCCGTAGATGGCGGGGTGGTGACCGTAGCGCTCCTCAAAGAGGTTGAGCACGCTGCCGCAGGAGCCGAAATTCGGCTCCTTCGCGCCGTAGACGACGACCGGAATGCGGGCGTTGATGATCGCCCCGGCGCACATGGGGCACGGCTCCAGCGTGACGAACAGCTCGCACTCCCACAGCCGCCAGGTGCCGAGCGCGCGGCACGCCTCGGCAATGGCCTCCATCTCGGCGTGGGCATCGGCGCGGTGCGTGCGCTCGCGGCGGTTTCGGCCGCGGCCGATGATGCGGCCCCCGGCGTCGACGATCACGCAGCCTACCGGCACCTCCCCGTCGGCCGCCGCGGCGTGCGCGAGCGTGAGCGCCGCGCGCATATATTCCTCGCGCTCCACAGGCGCTCTCCCCTTTCAAAAAACCGGCGCTGTTAAAATAACAGCGCCGGAAACACGTTTTGGACGAAAACCGATCAGGCCAGAGCCGCCGTGATGATGGACATCTGGTAGACTTCCTCGGCGTCGCAGCCGCGGGACAGGTCGTTGATGGGCGCGTTCAGACCCTGCAGGATCGGGCCGTAGGCCGCAAAGCCGCCCAGACGCTGCGCAATCTTATAGCCGATGTTGCCGGCCTCGATGCACGGGAAGATGAAGGTGTTGGCGTGGCCCGCGACCGGGGAACCGGGGAACTTCAGCTGGCCGACGACCGGGGAGACGGCAGCGTCAAACTGCATCTCGCCGTCGAGCTTCAGCTCGGGCGCGAGCTCCTTGGCGATGACGGTGGCGTCATGGCTGAGCGCGACCGTGCCGCCCTTGCCGGAGCCCTTGGTGGAGAAGCTCAGCATGGCGACCTTCGGATCCATGCCGAAGATCTCGGCAGTCTTGGCGGTCTCGATGGCGACCTCGGCCAGCTTCTGCGCGGCGGAGAAGGTGACCTCACCGGTGGCCTTGTCGACGGTATCCTGATAGTCGATGTTGATGGCGCAGTCGCCCATGGCGAGCATCTCGTCGCCGCGGACCATGATGAAGCAGGAGCTCACGAGGTGGGCGCCCTTCTTGGTCTTGATGAGCTGCAGTGCCGGACGGACGGTGTCCGCGGTGGAGTAGGTCGCGCCGCCGAGCAGGGCATCGGCCACGCCCATCTTCACGAGCATGGTGCCGAAGTAGTTGCCCTTCTGGAGGTTGGCGCGGACTTCTTCCATGGTCATTTTGCCCTTGCGCAGGTCGAACATGCACTGGGCCATCTCGTCCATCTTGTCATAGTTGGCGGGATCGATGATCTCGAGCCCCTCGATGTCAAAGTTGCCGGCCTTGGCCGCAGCCTTCACGTCCTCGACGTTGCCGACGAGGATCGGCGTCAGGAAGCCGCCCTGTTTCAGGCGGGCAGCGGACTCGAGGATGCGGGCATCGGTGCCCTCGGTGTAGACGATCTTGCGCGGATTGGCTTTGAGAACTTCAACCAGATTTTCAAACATGGTGTTTTCCTCCAATATGTTCATCTATTTTCTGTTTTTCTGTGAACATGGTTTCACAATTAAATAGTGTAACACCACCTCCGACGTTTTTCAACCCCCGCACACAATTTTAAAAAGAGGTTGTTGCCGTTTGTGCGCAGGCGTGGTAAAATACAGACCGTTATCAGAACGTTACAGGAGGTGCGGCATGGAACGCAATTTTGCTGCCGTCATGTCGGAGCTGCGCCACGCGCGCGGGCTGTCCCAGCGCAAGGTCGCGGCCGACCTGAAGATCAGTCAGGCGCTGCTGTCCCACTACGAAAACGGTGCGCGTGAGCCCGGGCTCGCGTTCGTGTGCAGGGCGTGCGATTACTACGGCGTGAGCGCCGACTTTCTGCTCGGCCGTGCGCCGAGCCCGACCTGCACGCCCGAACAGCTCGAGGCACTGCGCGCGCTCGTGCAGGACGTGCGCACAGCCGCTGACCGCGCCGAGGCCGCACTGGAGGAGATTTCCCTATGATCCCACAAGAAAACATCCGCAATTTTTCGATCATCGCGCACATTGACCACGGCAAGTCCACCCTGTCCGACCGGCTCATCGAGCTGTGCGGCGCCGTGGATCAGCGCGAAATGGAGGACCAGCTGCTCGACAACATGGATCTCGAGCGCGAGCGCGGCATCACGATCAAGGCACGCGCCGTCGGGCTGACCTATCACCGTGACGGCAAGGTCTACACGCTCAACCTCATCGACACGCCGGGGCACGTGGACTTCAACTACGAGGTCAGCCGCTCGCTCGCCGCGTGCGAAGGCGCCGTGCTGATCGTGGATGCCTCGCAGGGCGTGGAGGCGCAGACGCTTGCCAATACCTACCTCG
>OGZZ01001985.1_pt1 | contig 14018 bp, 13 predicted proteins | sample 1577021 | NCBI WGS metagenome assembly OGZZ01 (sample SAMEA3541526, study PRJEB24748) | human gut metagenome | biome: human gut; feature: human-associated habitat; material: faeces | place: China | collected 2012
GCGGAACAGCGCTCCGCTCATGCGGAGCGAGTGCTCTGTTTTTGCGGAATATGCATTTCAATAAATCAAAAAAATATATTGTAGATGACCAGAGTGGAAAAGATTTGGATTATCTCTGGGTTTATAAGGTATCAAAAAGTGGATATTGTAAGGATGTTGCAACGGTAATGATAGATAGGTCAGGGCATAAGGCAAAAGCAACAATTAATGGGAAGAAGGCTTCTGTCAAAGAGGCAGAAAAGAAATTTGCTTCTTATAAAAAGAACGTAAAATTATTACAGACACCATATAAAATTAATAAAAAAAATATTAATAAGTATGTAAAATAAATGCTTTTATTTCAGGGCAGGGAAGGTAGAACTTTTCCTGCTCTTAATAGTGTGCTTTTTTATGAGAAACAGAAACAAATTTTAGGATTTATTGAAATATAATTCTGTGGTGATTTTTATAGATAGCTAATGAAATGTGAATTGAGGAGGAAAAATTATTGAAAAAAATAAGCATATACCTATGGTTAGTATTAGTTATGGTGATAGTTCCAGTAAATGCCTATGCGGCAGCGGATAAAGTAATAACGCATAAAGAGTTTATTGATTATAAATATCAATGTACTTATTATGAGGATGGAACGAGGTTTCTGAATAATTTAATTAATAGTAATGATGACGATACAGGTGAGGAAGTGTGGATAGCAGGCAGTTATTTTAAACCAAAAGAATATAGTAAATTAGTTGCCAATATGAATGGTTCTTATCAAGAAAATGGTTTGAAAATAAGTACAGTTTTAAATGGAAAAACAAAAAAGATTAATGAGACAGGAAAATATGCAATTGTAGTTGGCGGTGAATGGGGAAAAGATTATGGTTATATTAAATTTATTGCACCTAAAACAGAAAAATATAAGTTTACATTTGATGTAAGGAATAACGTGGCGAGAGATCGAATTTGTATAAGAATATGGGATACAAATTTGGATAAGGAATTTAAGCTGAGTAAACATCAATATTATGACATAAATGGAAATAATGAGGTGGTATATGATCCGATACATGATCGGCGGATTCTGCTTACTCCGACAAGTGAGCCTGCAACAGACGATCCAACTAATATTATACGTTTTGTAATGGGAGAATCAGAAGTCATTGCTTATTCTGTTGAAAAAAAAATGTCAGGAACTATCCGATTAAAAAAGGGAGAAAGCATTTTACTTCGTGCGGAATATTGCAATAATGATCGTTATTTAACATCAGATGATGAAGACGAAAAACTAGAAAAATCATATAATTATGTGGGATTTGATTTGAAAATATCTTGTAAATAAGCTGAGGAGAATTTGATTATGAAAAATAAACATAAGATATTTGCTTGTTTTTTGGTATGTATAATGATTCTATCGTTACCCATACATATCACCGCTGGAATTAAACCAGTAAAAATAAATTATGAGAAAAAAACTATAGAAATTGGACAAAAGACACAACTCAAATTAAAAAATGCAAAAAATAAAGTATTTTGGGAAACAAAAGATAAAAAAATTGCTACAGTTACTACTAAGGGAATGGTTTGTGCTAAGTCATGCGGAAGAACGTTGATATCTGCACATCTTGGATTTCGCACATATCAGTGTGTGATTACAGTTATTTCTCCCAAGGGTGAGACATTGATTTTAAATGATAATATATTGAATTTAAAGGTGGGGGACAATTATATAATCAAATGGGATGTTTATCCATTACAGAAATCTATCAAGAAGAAAAAAATAACTTGGATGTGTGCTGATCCAAATGTTGCTTTTGTTACAGAAGAAGGAATTGTTGTGGCAAGAAAAAGTGGGAAAACAATTGTTTCGGGAAAAGTCGATCAACTTTCTGCCAGTTGTGTTGTGAATGTGTCAGAGCCTCAGTATGAGTATAGAAAAAAGGCTCAATCAATTATTAGTAATGAAATAACATCGGATATGGATGACTATACGAAAATTATGAAATTATATCAATGGATGGAAAATAATTTACAACAATATGATTACAGTGAAGTTGCAAAAAAAAATATTGACGATTTGTTTAGCAATTGGGAGCATACAGAAAGTATCGGCGTAGCAAAATCTTATAAGGTGTTGTTAGATTTGGCGGGCATAGAAAATCGTGTAGTAGAATTTACTGAAAATTATTGTACAGATAGGTATGTTAATGCTGTCAAAATAGATGGAAATTGGTATTGGATAGATATCTTTGAAAAATATTTTCTCGTAACAGACGATATTTTGCCAGACAAATGGGAAAAAGAAGAAAGTATGGATATTGTCTGCAATGATGATAAATTTTTAAAGACCAATGAATTTTCTATCGGAATTCCTGAAAATATAGATGATTGTAGTTACTTAATAAATTGGCTATGTGATAATAAAGCATATAAAAATACTGCAAGAAGGATTAAAAATTTTGATGAATTTTATGCAAAGTATGAAATGGCTGAGAAAGGACAGATGATTTATTATTATGTTGAAGGAAACGGTGAAGATAACAAGGGATATGATGCTGAATTGAATTTTTATCAAAAAATGAAGGGATTAGGGTTAGAACTTGATAAAGATTATTGCGTCAGTGCAACATGCATGGGAGAAAAAAAAGAATATCATAGATGGGATGATGATGTTGTTTTTTGGATAGTTGCAAAAAAGAAATAGTATTTGAGAAGAACAAGCAAACAAGTTTGACTCCCTCGTTTTTTGTGTTATTATATATACATCCATTTTACAAAATGGATGTAATATATTTGCAAAATAAACAGAGAGGCGTATAATATGCAGGACACGGAATATATCAGGCGGCATATCGAGAACGATTTCCATGGCTGGAAAGAAAACTGAGCAGATTCCAGAACTTTGCTGCTAAAAGGCTGCAGATAGGTGGGGAAGACAACAACCGTCAGGCGGTCTGCAATAGAAAACTACAAATATGTGATATATGTGGATGTCCGCTCAGAAACGGATCTCTCATTACTGGAATCCGCGGGTGAATCAAATGTTGCAAAGCGGCTGGGAGTGTTTTGTGATGCACATCCGGAAATGCATGCATTTGTCAACACCCCGGATACGGTTCTGATTCTGGCTGAAGTACAGGAGAGCAGGGCGATTTATGAGAGAATCCGTACATTTAATAGAAGTCTTTCCTGCCATGTGATTTTCACAGGAAGTAATCTGAAACTGGCACAGGATTATTTTCAGCCGGCGGGAGGATTGTATATCCATGACCATGTATCCACTTTCCTTTGAAGAATATATCGACTATTTTGGTGGTTATGAATATTACAAAGAACATTCCATTTCTACGATCTGCACGGAAAAATACCAATGGTTTCAGGATCTTTACAGTGGGTATCTGAAGGTTGGCGGGTATCCGGAAATATTCAGATCTTATATGGACGGAAAGCAGCTGGATATGCAGTTTGAGACCTTGCTGGACAGCTTTAAGAGCGAACTGAGAACCAGATCCGCAGAAATCTGTGACTTTGACAAGATTGATAATAACGCGACATCAATAAAAAATCTGTTGCAGAACCATGAGATTGATTTTGCTATTTTGGTAAAAAGAAATGCAAAAACCGGAGAAAAAGGGAACATATATACACTTCCCATCTTTCTGGTTCCAAAATTTACATTTGATAAGGGCAAAGCGATAAAAGAAGACAAGCCAAAGAGAATGGAATTCTTTCAATAAAAACAATAGACAATAGAGAAAAGGAGAAAAGTTAAGAAACTAAAACGATTGACAAATGTGATTAAATGTGTTTAAATGTACTCAAAGGAGAGCACTATAATGAATACATCAAATATCACAAATTATAAACCAAAAGATTTTGCTGAACTTTTAGGCGTATCTGTTAAGACATTACAACGTTGGGACAGAGAAGGAACTCTAAAGGCAAACCGAACTCCAACTAATAGGCGCTATTACACTTATGATCAGTATCTACAATTTAAAGGTATAAATACTGAAAATGATAAACGTCAGGTAGTTATTTATGCCAGAGTGTCTACAAGAAATCAAAAAGATGATTTACTAAATCAAGTTGCATTTTTAAGACAGTTTTGTAACGCAAAAGGAATGATTGTAGACCGGTGTATTGAAGATTATGGAAGTGGTCTTAATTACAACCGTAAAAAGTGGAACGAATTATTAGATGAAGTAATGGAACAAAAAATTAAAACCATAATAGTAACCCATAAAGATAGATTTATCAGATTTGGTTATGATTGGTTTGAAAAATTCTGTATGAAGTTTAATACAGCCATAGTGATAGTAAACAATGAAGAACTATCGCCACAAGAAGAACTCGTGCAGGATATTGTTTCAATACTCCATGTGTTCTCTTGTAGGCTGTATGGGCTTCGTAAGTATAAAAAACAAATAGAAAGGGATGAGGAAATTGCTAAAGAGCTTCAAGACGGAAATAAATCCAACAGAAGAGCAGAAAATCAAGATACGCAAGACGATAGGAACTTGTAGGTACATCTATAACTTCTATCTTACTCATAATAAAGAACTTTATGATAATGGCAAAAAGTTTATGAGTGGTAAATCGTTTAGTGTCTGGCTTAACAACGAGTATCTTCCAAACCATCCAGAATATTCTTGGGTTAAGGAAGTAAGTTCAAAATCTGTAAAGCATTCAATCGAATGCTGGTGTACTGCTTTTACAAGATTTTTCAAACATCAGAGTGCTTTCCCTAATTACAAAAAGAAAGGTAAATCTGATGTGAAGATGTACTTCGTTAAGAATAATCCAAAGGACTGTTTTTGCGAAAGGCATCGTATCAACATTCCAACTTTAAGTTGGGTACGTATCAAAGAAAAAGGATACATTCCAACAACCAAAGATGGATATATAATCAAAAGTGGTTCAGTTTCAATCAAAGCTGACAAATTTTATGTTTCCGTTCTTGTGGAAATTCCTAATGCCCAGATTGCTAATAACTCTAACGAGGGAATTGGTATTGACCTTGGTTTAAAGGATTTCGCTATTGTTTCCAATGGTAAAACGTATAAGAACATTAACAAATCTGCAAGATTAAAGAAACTTGAAAAGCAACTTATTCGAGAACAAAGGCGTCTCTCTCGAAAGTATGAAAACTTAAAGAAAGGAGAAGTCACTCAAAGAGCAAATATACAGAAACAAAAGCTCAAGGTACAAAAACTTCATCATAAGATAGATAATGTCCGTACAGATTACATTAACAAGACAATCGCTGAGATAGTAAAAACCAAACCATCTTATATAACGATTGAGGACTTAAATGTAAAAGGAATGATGAAGAACCGATATCTTTCAAAATCCGTTGCATCACAGAAGTTTTATGAGTTTAGAGCTAAACTTCCATCTAAATGTAATGAAAACGGTATTGAGTTAAGAGTAGTAGCCAGATGGTATCCATCTTCAAAAATGTGTCACCGCTGTGGTCGCATCAAGAGAGATTTAAAACTTTCGGATAGAATTTACAGATGCGAATGCGGTTATGTTGAAGACAGGGACTTTAATGCTGCACTTAATTTGAGAGATGCTATAACTTACGAAGTTGCATAGTCAAACGCAAACGTAAGTACGTACCGAAGGCTTATTCGGGAATTAACGACTGTGGAGTGTACAAGAACCTGCAAGTAGATATGATTTCGGTCAATCAAAAGCATACACGATGAAGCAGTAAGTAGAGTTCGTGAGAACCTATATTATCTCGATGTGCGTATATTTACACACATTTTGAGTGGCAGGATAAGATTATTCATGGAATACCGTATTGAACATGACTCTATGGGCGAAGTACAGGTTCCGGCTGACCGTTACTGGGGGGCCCAGACCCAGAGAAGTTTCCAGAACTTCCCTATTGGAACCGAAAAGATCCCCATGGAAGTGATCCGCGCTTTTGCCATTTTAAAAAAGGCAGCAGCTATTGCAAATAACCGCCTTGGAAAACTGGATGATAAGCGCCTTGCTCTTATTTCACAGGCCTGCGATGAAATACTGGCAGGTAAGCTGGATGACAACTTTCCACTGGCTGTATGGCAGACAGGAAGCGGCACCCAGTCCAATATGAATGTAAACGAAGTCATTGCAGGACGTGGAAATGCCATTGCAGGTGAAAAACTCCTTCACCCAAATGACCATTCCAACATGTCCCAGAGTTCCAACGATACTTTCCCGACTGCCATGCACATTGCAGCCGTTATGGAGATCGAGGACAAGCTGTTCCCGGCGATTGACCGTTTAACCGATACTTTTACAAGACTGATGGCTGAAAATGAAGGCATTGTAAAAACAGGACGTACCCATCTGCAGGATGCTACTCCGATCTCCTTCTCCCAGGAGATCAGCGGCTGGAGAGAAATGCTCATCAAATCCAAGGCAATGCTTACTTTAAGTTTAAAAGGACTTCACGAACTGGCACTTGGCGGCACTGCTGTAGGTACCGGTTTAAATGCTCCTAAGGGCTTTGATACAGAGGTTGCAAAGGCAGTTGCTGAACTGACCGGCAAAGACTTCGTTACAGCACCTAACAAATTCCACTCTCTCACCAGCAAGGATGAACTGGTCTTCGCTCACGGCGCCTTAAAGGGACTGGCTGCCGATATGATGAAGATGGCAAATGACATCCGCTGGCTGTCCAGCGGTCCACGCTGCGGCCTTGGTGAGATCTTCATCCCTGAAAATGAACCTGGCAGTTCTATTATGCCCGGAAAAGTAAATCCAACTCAGTGTGAGTCTGTTACCATGGTAGCAGTTCAGGTCATTGCCAATGACACCGCTGTAGGTATGGCAGCTTCCCAGGGTAATTTTGAGTTAAATGTGTTCATGCCGGTATGCATTTACAATTTCCTGCAGTCTGTACGTCTGCTTACTGACTCATTAAATTCCTTTAATGACCGCTGCGTCAGCGGCATCCGGGCAAACCGTGAGAAGATGGATGAAAACCTCCACCGCTCCCTGATGCTTGTTACCTGCTTAAATCCATATATCGGATATGAAAATGCAGCGAAAACAGCAAAGAAGGCTTATAAGGAGAACATCTCCCTGAAAGAAGCCTGCGTAGAGCTGGGATTTTTGACCGCTGAGAAATTTGATGAGATCTTCCATCCGGAGCAGATGGTATAAGCGATGCTTTGCAATTTATAGCTATTGTTAATATACGCCCCACCTGTTGGGCGTATGGGTATAAATAATTATCATAAGGAGACAACACACTATGGATATCAATCAGGCTTCCCTTCAGATGCACTATGACCTTCACGGAAAGATCGAGGTAATTTCCCGTAAAAAGATCGAAACCAGAGAGGATCTTTCCCTTGCTTATACACCAGGCGTTGCAGAACCTTGCCGCGTGATCGCAAAGGATTATGAGCAGTCCTTTAAGCTGACCCGCCGTTCCAACCTGGTAGCTGTTATCACAGACGGAACTGCAGTTTTAGGTCTTGGAGATATTGGTCCTGCTGCCGGTATGCCGGTTATGGAAGGAAAATGCGCCCTGTTTAAAGAATTTGCTGACGTAGACGCATTCCCACTGTGCATCGACTCCAAAGATACCGATACCATCGTTCAGACCATTTATCTGATCTCCAAGAGCTTTGGCGGTATTAACTTAGAGGATATTGCAGCTCCAAGATGCTTTGAGATCGAGCGCCGTTTAAAAGAAATGTGCGATATTCCGGTATTCCATGATGACCAGCACGGAACTGCTATCGTAGTTGCTGCTGCATTATTAAACGCAGTAAAAGTAACAAAGAAAGAAATGGGCAAATTAAAGATCGTCATCAACGGTGCTGGAGCTGCTGGTATCGCAATCGGCAAACACCTGATCAACATGGGCTTTGGCAATGTGATCATGTGTGATATCAACGGTATCATCTGCGAGGGCGATGAAGGCTTAAATCCAGGCCAGGAAGAGATCTCCCATATCAGCAACTTAAATCATGAGCACGGCAAGCTGGCTGATGCTTTAAAGGGTGCTGACGCATTTATCGGCGTATCCCGTCCAAACCTGGTTACAAAAGAAATGGTTTCTACCATGAACAACGGTATCGTATTTGCCATGGCAAACCCGACTCCTGAGATCATGCCAGATGAAGCATTAGCTGGCGGCGCTGCTGTTGTAGGTACCGGTCGTTCCGACTTCCCGAACCAGATCAACAACGTCCTGGTATTCCCAGGTGTATTCAAGGGTGCTCTTTCCGTTCGTGCAAAAGAGATCACCGAATTAATGAAGCAGAGAGCTTCCTATGCAATTGCCAGCATGATCCCGGATGAGGAACTGACTCCGGAAAATATCATTGCTTCTCCATTAAATAAGGGTGTTGCTGATGTAGTTGCAAAAGCTGTTGCTGATACTGCTATTGAAGAAGGTATCGCAAGAGTATAATAAACGTTACAGTTCAGCCATGGGCTGGTCCGGTACATATTTAATAAAGGCTGTGGCAGAATAATTTCAAATTCTGCTGCAGCCTTTTGCTATATATAACTATAATCTTTCCCGCCTGTGACGGGCAAATGCACTGTTTTATTCCCCGTATCCGCCGTTGGCGGATATGGCACCGGACGATGATCCGAACAACACAACAGAAAGGACAACTTACATGTGTACAGCCGTAACTTACAAAACCAATGATTTTTACATGGGACGGACCCTGGATTATGAATTTTCTTATGGGGATGAGATCACAGTCACTCCCCGAAATTACTCCTTTACTTTGCGTCATGGCGGAAAGCTGGAAAACCACTATGCTATCATTGGCATGGCCCATGTTGCAGGAAACTATCCTCTTTATTATGATGCCATCAACGAAAAAAGTCTTGGCATCGCAGGCTTAAATTTCGTTGGAAACGCAACATACAAACCCGTAGATCCAAGCAGTTCCAAACATCAGATCACCCAGTTTGAACTGATTCCCTTTATCCTGGGTACCTGTGCTTCTTTAAAAGAGGCAAAGGAAGCTTTAAAAAATATGGACCTGGTAGACACACCGTTCAGCCCGCAGCTTCCGGTAGGAAGTCTCCACTGGCTCATTGCCGATGAGACCGGCTCTATTACCGTAGAAGCAGTAAAAGAAGGACTGATGATCTACGACAACCCAACAGGTGTCCTGACCAACAATCCTCCTTTTCCGCAACAGATGTTTCAGTTAAATAACTACATGCACTTATCACCGAAGCAGCCAGTAAATACATTTTCAAAGGATCTGCCTTTAAATGCCTACAGCCGCGGCATGGGCGCTTTAGGACTTCCCGGAGATCTGTCCTCTTCCTCCCGTTTTGTCCGGGCTTCTTATGTAAAAATGAATTCCCGGTGCAATGGGGATGAACTTTCCAGCGTCAGCCAGTTTTTCCATATTTTAGGTTCTGTAGACCAGCAGAGAGGCTGCTGCGAAGTAGCTGAGGGAAAATATGAGATTACTCTTTATACCTCCTGCTGCAATGCTACAAAGGGAATTTATTATTACACCACCTATGATAACCACCAGATCAGCGCTGTAGACATGCATAAGACCGACCTGAACGGACAGGAACTGGCCCGTTTTACACCTGTTACCACAGAACAGATCCACTTTATGAACTGATCCTAAAAGCAGGCTGCTACTGCTCCTTATAAATTTTCAGCTGCCCTTTTTCCTTCTTTGCCAGATAAAGGGCAGTGTCTGCTTTTTTATATAAATCTTTAAAATCTTCCCCTGCGTTTCTTAAGGCTCCGCCTGCACTGATGGTAATATCCAGATCCGGATTGGACGTTTTCATGGCAATGGCAAACTCTTTTTGTATCTTTCCAATAACATCAGCGCCTTTTTTCTCTGCATCTTCCGTAAAATATAGCATAAACTCATCACCGCCCAGTCGTGCTGTTACACAGTTCTCATCTGCATAATGCCGGATCAGCTTTGCCAGATGGATCAAAGCCCTGTCACCTGCCAGGTGGCCTTTTGTGTCATTCATGCTCTTAAAATTATCTACGTCACAGATATAAAGAGTCCCGCTTTTTTCCTTTAAAAAGTCTGCCTCTATTAAGCTGATGGCCCTTTTCCGGTTATAAAGTCCTGTAAGAGGATCTAACTGTGCTTCTTTGATCAGCTGGTTCTCCCGCTCAATACGGTCAGAGACATCGGTCATAATACTGATCATGGCATCTCTTCCGTCTTCTGACTTTATCTTCTTTCCAATATCACTGACCCAGATGATACGGCCGCCTTTCCCGACTATACGGTATTCCACCTTATATTCATTTTTCTCATGAAACTGCTTCTCGATGCTCTCTTCCACCCATTTCTGATCCGGTGGATAAATGATATTCATCATCTTTTCATTTGTGGCATCCACCAGTTCTTCATAGGTATATCCTAATATATTTAACATGGTATCATTAATGGTATAAAGAGGATATCCTTCTTCCAGATAACTGCCCATAATACCGCCGGGAAGGGCTTCTGACACCAGTTCCATCAGCTTTTCGCCGGTTTCAGAAGAAAGCTTCCGGACACTGTTATTCCTGCCATAACGGAGAGGGAAAAATTCCTGATGTTCCTGGTCTACAGTTGGGGTAGACATATGTAAAGAGGCGATCTTCCATTTTCCATCCTCTTTCACACAGATACAGGTGAGACGGGTCAGCATTTCCATTGTTACACCTTCTGAGTCAATCTTTGCCAGAACATTGGTGAAAATACTCCATCCATACTCTCCCAGAGGGTTTTCAGTATAGTTAAACAGTTCATAGTCAAGAGGCTGGGGCATTTCTTTAAATTCACATTCCATTAAAGCACGCAGTTCCTCTTTATTTCTTGCCACTTCCTGTTCTCCGGTCCCAAGGCTTATCACCTGGTCCGTAAGAAGAGCCAGGGTATCCTCTAAATTCCGCTCTCTCAGATAATGCCTGAAAAATTGTTCCAGAAGTTCTCTCATATGCGTTTTCATCTCCTGTATGATTGCAGAGTTCCTGCAAAAACGATCTTAAGCCAGCATAAATTTCTCTACTACCAGTCCCACACCATCGTCATTATTAGAAGCTGTAATATAGTCTGCTGCCTTTCTTACCGGAAGGACGGCATTTTCCATGGCAACTCCAAGACCTGCATACTGGATCATGGTCAGATCATTATAACCATCCCCACAGGCGATCATCTCTTCTTTTGTCATTCCCAGATGCTGCAGCAGGCGCTCTAAAGACTGGGCTTTGTCAATGCCTTTCGGAAGCACTTCCAGGAAATAAGGTTCTGAACGGTATACTGCAAAATTCTTTCCCATGGCAGCCTTTACCTTTGGCTCTACGGTTGCCAGGTAATCCCCGTCATCTAAGAGAAGAAATTTTGCTACCGGGAAGTTTACATGTTCTTCCATGTTGTCTACCTGACGCAGAGGAAGATGGTTGATCTTTGACTCTTTGTGGGCGTAAACGCACTGGTCATTATTGGTAATGATCTCCTCGCCCTCATAAGTCAGAAAATCCACCCCGTATTCCTTTGCCAGATCCATGATCTTCTTGTTTGACTCCACCGGAAGCAGGGATGAAAAGATCACTTCTCCTGTTTTACAGTTGGTGATCATGCCGCCGTTGTAGGATAAAATATAGCTTCCAAAACGTGCCAGATCCAGTTCCTTTGCCAGTGGTTCCACGCCTGCTGTCGGGCGGCCGGATGCCAGCACCACGATCTTTCCTGCTTCCTGTGCCTTCATCAGGGCTTCTTTGGTCCTTGGTGTAATAACCTTGTCTCTATTTGTCAATGTTCCGTCCAGATCCAGGACGATGATCTTATAATCCATATTTATCCTCACTTTATCGGTTTTTCATTTTTAATTAAATTAAATGCAGCAAAAAGGCTGTCATAAAATGGTACTACCACTTTATAACAGCCCCTTCACTCACGTCCCCCGCGCTCATGCACTCTACTGCCTGCTGACGCAGGCGGGACCTTCGTTAATGGGCCAGGAAAAATAAATTTCACCTTTGGTGTCCCTTGTTTTTCTTTTAGACCCATTATATCATAAACAGACTCTATACCACAATCATTTACTCTACATCTAAGATCAGAGATGCCACATCGACCGGATTTTCGATCATGCCTGTATCTTCCATGAACTTCTCTGTTTTTTCCATGGCTTCAATATCGCTTTCTTTGATCTCCATATCAAAATCATAAAGTCCGTACATTTCTTCTACTGCTGCTTCCTCTAAACCGGTTGCCTTTGCAGTGGCGGAAACTGCTGCTGCATGATCTGCGTCCATTTCATCTAACACCTGTTTCTGTGCAGTAAGAAATGCTTTTACCAGTTCCGGATGTTCTTCGTAGAATTTTTCACTGGTTGCAGTAACGATGGTTGCCTCTGTAAGACCTTCTCCGTCTGTCACTATATAAAATCCGTCTTTTTCCATATTGTAGGCAGTCGGACCTGCAAGAAGAGCCGCGTCTACACTTCCACCTGCCAAAGCTGCCTGGGCATCCTGGATCCCCATTGCCATAAATTCAATATCGTCCTCAGTCATACCTGCATTATTTAAGTAAGATACTAACAGTTCATGTAAAATGGTTCCCTTTGGACCTGCTACTTTCTTTCCCTTTAAATCTTCTGCTGTCTTAATGCTGTCATCCTTTGCAAACAGCTTAAATGCCTTTGGGGAACGGCTGTAAATGCTCATGATCTTAATGTCTGCGTCATTGGAAGCAGATAAAATTACAGAAGTAGCGCCTACCGCATTTAAAAACTGGATATCTCCGGAAGCTAAGGCCTGTGTCTGCTCCGGTCCTGTTGTCAGATCTGAATACTGCACGTCATAACCCATCGGACCAAATACACTGGCAAAGATCTCCTGATCCTGCTCTACGATACTTGGAACATTTAATGGAGACTTTACATAGGTAACAGACAGGGTTCCATTTTTCTCTGTCTCTGTTTTTGACTCCTCTGCACTGGTCTCCCTGCTTTCTTCCACGCTGCTTTCCTGTGCGCTCTGCTCTGCAGCCTGCGTTTCTGCCGGTGCCTGGCTTTCTGCATTTTTAGCACCGCATCCTCCTAAAATTCCCACTGCTGCCAGCACTGCTGCTGCATAAACATTCCATTTTTTCATATTTCATTTCCTCCCGTTTTTTATGTTAGGTTTTAAAAGTTTTTTTGCGTTTGTGACCTGTTTTCCAGTGTTTTAATGATCTTTCGTTTAATGCCGATCATTTCTTCTGACAACAGGTCTCTGGGATATGCCAGATTTTCTCCAATCGTAAACCAGCTTCCTACCTTCCCATTTTCCATAATAGCCTGTCCCGACAATCCCACTCTGTGTCCTCCTTCGATCGTGATAAATCCCTGCCGCATCTCCTGCTCGCACGCATATAGGGAATAATTACTGATGTATTCCAGCATTTCGCGGATATTATCTTTCGTCACCAGGTATGGCCGTCTGGCTTTCGCTCCGGGAATAACTTCTGTGTCATGATACAGGAAGATCAGCGGCTTTCCCTCCCGGAGACGGATCTCCTGTAAGTATTCGAACTCCAGCTTTTCCTTTTGTATAATACTTCTGACATCCCATGGCAGGACTTTTAAGATTGTATCTTCTTTCATGTTCATCACCTCTTTACACCCATGTATATGTGGATGGGCGGAGATTATGACTGGTATTTTTCCAGAAACACAAAAAAGCCTCGGATTTCCACTACCGGAAATCCGAGGCTTTCACATAACATCTGATATTAAATTATAATCTTATTCCGCTACATCCTTCATAGAGAATGAGATTCTTCCCATCTTGTCCTTGCCAAGGCATACAACCTTAACAACATCGCCAAGTGTGAGAACGTCTTCTACACGATTCACTCTTTCTTTGGAAAGCTTAGAAATGTGTACCATTCCTTCTTTTCCAGGTGCGAACTCAAGGAATGCACCGAAGTCTTTGATGCTGACAACTTTTCCTTCCAGAACCTGTCCGGCCTCAAAATCTGTGACGATGATGTGGATCATCTTCTGTGCTTCTTCCATACCTTTGGCATCTGTTCCGC
>OGZZ01001986.1_pt1 | contig 14017 bp, 10 predicted proteins | sample 1577021 | NCBI WGS metagenome assembly OGZZ01 (sample SAMEA3541526, study PRJEB24748) | human gut metagenome | biome: human gut; feature: human-associated habitat; material: faeces | place: China | collected 2012
ACAACCTGACAGACAAGACTTGTGAAGTCCTCTCTGCCAGCTTGCCCGGTTCTTCCTCGGTGTCGGTCTGCCTGCAAGCGGTTCCTGCCCGATTTCCTCCGGCGTATGGCTTTTTCTTGGTGCGCTCGTGTCGTGGCGGCACTTCCCCGAAAAAGCATATTGACTTGCAGCCGATCATGTGGTTTTCAAGGTGCACTGTGATTTTGTAAGAAGTTGAGGGCTTTCAAAAATGCGAGTAAGACTGCTTTTGAAAGTAGTTCCCACACCTTATACAAACTTAAAGGGGTGTTTTTAAACGGGGGCTTATGAAAATTCTGAAAATTTTCACTTTTTCAAACAACCTCCTATACCTATAACATTCTAAAATGGGTGTTTGGCATACAGATTTTCAAATTTTGTTGAACTGCCTAATTTTAGAATATAGATTTTGTTCATTATCCACTTATAGAACTAGCGGAAAGCCGTTTTACAAAAGATTTTGAAAGCCTCTACACTAATAGGAATCCGCAGGACCGTTTTGGAATACAGTTTTGAAAATTTCACAATTTTAGACAAAAAGAAAAACGGCAAAGCGGATAAAATCCACTTTACCGTTTTAGAAGATATTCTATTACGCTGCGATTGCGTTGGCGTTGACCTGTTCAATGGTCTTGCGAATACCAAGCCATACACTCAAATCTGTAAAGACCTCTACGATGCTTCCCTGGTCTGTAAAAGGTGGTTCCTGCAAAACAGAGAGGTCCTTCATCGTACCATTATGTACGATGTACTCGACAATCTGGTTGACAAAGTAAATCTGTCGGCTGTCGAGGTTAGCACCATCCAGATATTGCGAAAATGCAGCTTTCGCCGCAGCCATATCAAGACCAACGATTTCCCGCACGAATTCTCCCAAAGGCTTTGTGCCATATTCGGCTTCATAGTCCTCTTTTGTGCCAACCTCACTCCAAAGAATTTTTTCGAGTTCCTTGACATCCTCGGCAGTGAGCGGGATGTTGCCTTTCAGCTTGGCGATGGCTGCATTATCCTGATGCTGCCGTACATAGTACTCAGCTTTTGCCTTGTAATTTTTCAGATCATCGTTTTCCAGCTCGGCTTCTTTCCATTCTGTCGAAAGAATTTCGTCAGAGAAATCTGTGGTGTACCGTACCCGCTCGATGGGGATGTACTTGATCAGGTCACGCAACTCTTTTCGGATGTGCTCAAACTCGTTCACATCGGCAGTTTTGATATAGTCGGTCTGGATAATTTTTTCGAGCAACGCGCGTTTTTGATCAATCTCTGGAATATTGGACACGCTCGCAACCGCTTTCGCTTTTTTCAGCAGCTCGCTGCGGCCACGAGTGTAGAGCTTCCCGGCAAGGTATGCCAATTCGATGCCGTACAGCAGAGCATCAAAACGCAGTGCTTTCGGGTCATCCGGTTCCGGTTCGATCAAGGGGGCAAGTTCTTCCCGGGCAATCAAGGTATCTGCATAGGTCAGCGCATTGTAACTATTTTTATCCGCATACAACTCAACATATTTCAAATGCTGTTTGACCGCAAAATTGTCACGATTCAGCTTTTGCACCTGACTGACCATGTGCTCCACCAGTGAAGTCCGGAACGCTTTCAGTTCTTCCGTTTGGAACTGCATATCCTGCAATTTATACGCGATTTCAAACTGCAAACCGAAAATCGCACCCTGAACGGCAATCATATTCGGGGTAGCATTTCCTTTGTTCATGCGGAAGAACTCAAAATTCCCGCAGAAGTCAAAAATGTAAAACTTCTTCTTGTCCTCACCATCCAGAAGCCCCGGACACAGGCGGGTTCCGCGACCGATCATCTGCCAGAATTTTGCCTTGCTCAGAACCTTTTTGAAAAAGACCAGATTCAGAACCTCCGGCACATCGATGCCGGTGTCCAGCATATCCACCGAGATGGCAATCTGCGGCAATTTCTTCGGGTCAGAAAATTCGTCAATGGCACTCTGCGCATAACTAAGCCGATTGTCGATCACCATGGCATAGCCGTTCATGTGCGGATATTCCTGATTGAACACTTTGAGGATTTCTTCTGCGTGGTCGTGGCTCTTGGCAAAAATAATCGTTTTTCCAATTTTGCTGCCGTAGTCGATTTTCAAGGCGTTCTGCATCACGACATTCAAGACCTGCCGAATGGTGTCCTTGTTGAACAGCCAGCTGTTCAGAGCAGATGCATCAATGCTGGCCGGCAGGTTGCCGTTTTCATCCTCAAAGGTGTTTTCGTAGGCTTCCCGTTCTTCGTCCGAAAGTTCATCGTAGGTGATGCCTTTCTTCATGAACTTTACTTCGCTCTCCACCGAGAGGAAGTCAACCAGAAAGCCATCCTTGACGGCCTGCGCCAGCTCATAACCATAGGTGGGCACACCGTTTTCGAGGTCAAAGATCTCGTAGGTGTTTTTGTCGATCTCATCCTTGGGTGTGGCGGTCAGGCCAACCAGCGGTGCATCGAAATAATGGAAGATGTCGCGGTATTTATTGTAGATGGAACGGTGTGCTTCATCGCAGATGATCATATCAAAGTGGCCACAGGTGAACAGCTTGCCCTCTGCATCGTGAACGGAATCAATGCAGTTCATCATGGTCTGATAGGTTGAGAACACGCAGTGTGCCGTAAAGTTGTCTTTATCCTCGCAGAGATTCGTTACGGAAAGCTCCGGCAGGAGGTTGACAAAGCTGCGCTTTGCCTGGGTTACAAGGCTGTTGCGGTCAGCCAGAAACAGCACGTTCTTGACCCAGCCATGCTGCAATAATACATCCACCAGTGCAATGACGGTACGGGTCTTGCCGGAGCCGGTTGCCATGACGAGCAGGGCTTTCCGGCGGTTCTTGCGGCCAAAACTGTCGCAGACAGCCTTGATGGCCCCCTCCTGATAGTACCGTCCGGCAATGTTTTTGTTTACATCCACATTGGCAAGGCTGGTGCGCATGGCTTGCAGATTGAACCATTTTTCAAGGTCGCGCTTGGAGTAAATGGAAGCGACCTTGCGCTCGGGATAGATATTGTCTACAATGCGGGTATCGAAACCGTTGGTCAGGAATACCACCGGGCGGCGACCAAACTGCTTTTCGAGAATATCTGCATACAGCTTTGCCTGCTGACGGCCTACTGCAACATCCTTACAGGTGCGCTTTGCTTCGATCACAGCCAGCGCACGGCCATCATCGCCGTACAGGACATAATCTGCATAGCCGGTGCCGCTCTTGTTGGGCATCCCGGGCAGAGGGACCTCGTTGACCCAGTTTTTGCCCTCGACCCACCCGGCATCGGTTAGCATGGAGTCAATATACAGTTTCCGGGTCTTGTACTCCGAAAGTTCCAGCGGCTTGGGTACATAGGTGGGCTGCTGTGTTTCACGGCGGGCGGTCAGCTGCGCCTTGAGCTCGGCATTTTCCTTGATGAGTGTATCCAAGTCCACATCCGGCAGGGCAGGCTGTGCAACGGGTGCAGCAGGCTGTTGTGTGAGCAGGGAAGCGTCAAATTTCTTTTCCTGATAGCTTGTTCCGTAGCAGTACGCCACGAAATCAAGGAACAGAAACAGGTTTTCGAGGCAAAGTTCCGCCTGTTCCCGGCTGATGCTGCGGCTTCCGTGGGCGGCATCATTGCCGCGCTTGCGAATAAAATCCATCCGCCGCCACAAATCATCGTCTACAATGTCGTGAAATTCTTCTGTGCTCATCAGGCTGATGAGCTTATCATCCCACGGCTTGACGAGGGAGCTGTCCACCGAATACATCCATTTGACTGCAAACTCCATGGCGCGGCGGCAGTCCAGCACAGCGGTGGCCGCATCAATGGGCAGAATCCTCTCCGCAGCAATCGCGGCATCCGCAAAGCCGGAAAATTGCGGGTCATCTTTCAAAAAGTCAAAGTTGGTCAATTCTCACACCTCCCGGCTTCTATTTTGAACGATTTTCAGCCAAAATGCAAGCGTTTTGCGCAAAAAGTTCTGCGAACAATTTTGATTTGTCTACCTCGGCTGCAAAGGCGGCAAACTGGTTTTGGAGGGAAAGAGGAGGTATAACAAATAGGAATTTTCGTTGTGCGGTGATTGGAACCTGATTTCGTGTCGTCTGCTTCATATCCTTTGTATACTGACATACAAAGCCTTCACTTTGCATATAGGCTTTTAGATAATCGGGAACCATGCGTTCCTTATCACATCTATACGCTGTCAATGACGTTCCCAAAATCACCTTTTCATCGTCAGTATATAAAATAGCTACTGGGCCAACCGTTGCATTATGTGCAAATAGTACATCGCCATTTTGAGCAATTCCCTTTCGCAGTTTAGATGCTCTTTCCTCGGTAAGATGCTTCGCTAACTTCAAATTCACATCATTATGCACAATGCAGTTAGCGCTAATATATGGCACTCCACATTCTACAAATTCTTCATTACGAGGATAGTCGCTACCATGATTTCCGTCTAAATGATACATAATAGTTCCATCATCTATCATCTTTTGCAATGTTTTCACTTTAAAACCGAAAGGATTAGAAATCGGGTCACCAAACATCTCCACAAATCGAGCTTTGACAAGTTCATCCAGCATGGCAAGTTGTTCTCGGCGGTTTGAAATCACAGCTTCTACTCTTTTTAAGGTAGAAATAATTTCCTGTTGCTCGGTTTTATTATGCAAATTAAATTCTTCGGTTTTGTAATCTCGAAAATAGATGTGTGGAATGGTTGCACCCGAAAAATATTTTTCGAGGTGCATATATTTGACAGCATAGTATAGATATTCGGGTTCGATACAGTTTTTGGGTATAAGATACTGCATCGTGCCGATGATAGAGGATTTTTCAGGGAGAAGCATCGTTCTCCCAATGCCCGCACCGTCCTTCACAACAGCAACAGTTTGATGTTCCTGCTGATAGGTTTCCATGCTTCCAATACGACCTGATGCACCGTATACCGGATACTTTCCATTTTTATCAACGATGTCCTTTTGCATCAAGCTGGATGTCCCACGTTCGCAAACATCTTCAAGTTTGACTCGCATTGTTTTCTCCCACAAATTAGAAGTTGCCTTTTCAGGCAATAAACTTCTGGTGGGAGGTTTTGACGTTGTTCTGATTCACGATTGCATACTGCATGGTGGTGCCGATCTGCGAATGACCGAGGATTTTCTGCACCTGCTCAATGGGCATTCCCTTGTCGATGGCACGGGTAGCCATGGTGCGGCGGAACTTATGCGGGTGGATCTTGTCCAGATTCAGCTCGCGGCCCAACTCCCGCAGACGGATCTCCACGCCGCTGATCTTCAAACGGTCAAAGGGTGCGTCCAGTGTTACAAACAACGCCGGGTTTGCATCGGTGCGGGAGCGCAGATAGTCCTGTAAATGCAGCTTTGCCTTGGCATCAAAATAAACCCGGCGTTCCTTGTCGCCTTTGCCGAACACTACACACTCGCGGGCTTCAAAGTCGATTTCTGAAATGTTCAGATTCACCAGCTCTCCCACACGAATGCCAGTGGAATACAACAAATCAATCATAGCAAGGTCGCGCGCACACTTGCAGTTATCCCGCAGGCGTTCAATAGCTTCGTCCGAGATGGTTTCCTTCACGGGCTGTTTGGTCTTGATTTTATGGATGCGGCGCATGGGGCTTTTGAGGATGTAGTCCTCTTCTTCCAGCCACGAGAAAAAGCTGGAAATATTCCGGCGCACATTGTCGATGGTCACTTTGCCGCAGTTGTTGATCTTCTGATATTCCACCAGATACCGCCGGATTTCTTCGGTGGTCATCTTGCGCAGGGGCGTGTCCACGGTTTGCAGCAGCCGTTCCACCGTGACCCGGTAATACTGGATGGTGCGCTCAGAGCAGCCCTCGATTTTCTTGGCATCAAGGAACAGCTTCAGATATTCCTCGTTGGAGATCTGCTCTTTCTGCGCTTCGGATTCAGAAAACGTCTGCAACAGCACCTCTTGCAGCTTTTTCATCTGTGCAACATTCAGGTACTCTGCCATCTCGTTGATGATCTTCACGATTTTGTCTTCCATATTGGCGCACTCCTTTTCTGGTGTACCAACATCCTGCTCCGGCAAAGTGCCTGTTGTTGCTTATTATCAGCCAAAATACTGTTGCATCAGGCTGTCAAAGAGTAATTGTGTCTGGTCAAGGGCTTTCTGCACGTCAGCTTTTGATTTGTCTACCTTGGCTACAAAGTCGGCAAACTGGTTTTGGAGGGAAAGAGGAACATCATATATTTTCATTTTCATCAAGCCTGAAATGGTCAGTGCAGAATAAGCAGTTCCAGAGGACATTTGTTTTTTGTATTCGGCAATCAGGCTTTCAAGCAGGGTTTTCATGTAAGTAGAATTGAATCTATCAGAGCTATCGACTCGAATAAGATTTCCGTCCTTAAAATAAAAATCGTTTTTTTCGTCTACAATCCAAATGACACCGATCGTTCCAACGGCAGAAATCAACAAGTCCCCTTTTTGAGGCACGCCATACTGTTCCTTGATTTCTAAAAAACGTTTTTCTGTAATATAGAGCTCTGTCGAAATCGGATTGCCTTTTGATAGCTCTACAATTTCTTTTGTTCTATAAAAGGGAATTCCTTCAGAAACATATTCCTTTTCAAAGATTCTTTTACTCGAACCAATTCCAGTTAGACTTCCCAATTCTATTACATCCCACCTTTTAGTGTTCGAAATCGGGTCGCCAAACATCTCCACAAATCGAGCTTTGACAAGTTCATCCAGCTTGGTAAGCTGCGCTTGACGGCTATCCAAAGCATTTTTTGCATGGTGAATCGTTGTCAATGCCAACCTTTGCTGCTCAATATCAGGAAGTGGGACGTCTAACTCCAACAGTGTCGGGGTTGGCAAACTTCTTCTGCGCGCAGTTGAACCACGCAATTTTGCCTTATAATAGTCAATCGCACGATTGCAGCGTAACGCATATTCCAAAAATTCAGGGATGATTTTTGTCTGGTCAACATCCCAGATGCCATAGGCAGGGCTTACAATTCCGACATCTGTGATCCGCTGCGTTGCGAGAACACCCTCGTCAATCGGAAAGCCGATAACAAGCTGATTGCGATGCACAACTTTATAAGTGGATTTATCCTGCGATGCAACTGATTTCTTGAACTTGTCACTCTGGAAAACCAAGCCATTGTGCATGGTCATCGAAAGCACTGGATAATCGTCATTTCCGCACTTTTGGAGCTTAGCAGGCTTTATCAAAGTGCCGAGTTTCACCATTTTTACTGTGGTCATCGTTTCCTCACCAAAGTTAGAATTGTTTCATTTCAAAAGTTCTTCCAAAGCGTCCATCTCTGCGTCGATCTTCTTTTGCAAATCACGCAGCTGTGCCATAATTTCCTGTGTGGAAGGATACTCCACCGGCACATACTCGGTCTTTTTATACTTGTTGATGGACAAATCATAGTCGTTGCCCGCGATCTCGTCTTTCGGAACAAAGAAGCTCTGTTCCGTGCGCTCACGGGTGGCCTCAGCCTCCCGGTTGTGGAACCGGGTGATAATATCGGGGATGTCGTTTTCCGTGGTCGGGCTGCGCTTATCGTCCAGCGAGAAGCCGTCGGCCTTCATATCGTAGAACCAGACATTATCCGTACCGCCGTGGCCGGTCTTGGTGAAAATCAGGATGGCGGTGGAAACGCCTGCATAGGGCTTGAACACGCCGGAGGGCATGGAGATCACGGCTTCCAAACGGTTATTCTCGATGATCTCCCTGCGGATCGCCTTGTGTGCAGTGGAAGAGCCGAACAGAACGCCATCCGGGACGATGCAGGCGCAGCGTCCGCCGACTTTCAGCATCCGCAGGAACAGGGCGAGGAACAGCAGCTCAGTCTTTTTGGTCTTGCAGAGCTTGAGCAGGTCGGTGGAAACAATGTCGTAGTCCAGACTGCCCTTGAATGGGGGATTTGCCAGAATCAGGCTGTATCTGTCCTTGTCGGGGTTCTGGTCGCTCAGGCTGTCGCGGTACTCGATGAACGGGTTGTCCACGCCGTGGGTCATCATGTTCATAGCGCCGATGCGCAGCATGGTGCGGTCCATATCGAAGCCGTGGAACATGTGGTTCATGTAGTGGTCTTTGTTTTTGCGGTCAAAGAACACTTCCTGCTTGCGGTTTTCACGCAGATATTCGCCAGCGGCCACAAGGAAGCCCGCCGTGCCGCAGGCCGGGTCGCAAATCACATCATCAGCGCGGGGCTGCATCAGGTCAACCATCATGCGGATGATGTGGCGTGGGGTGCGGAACTGACCGTTGACACCCGCCGTTGCCAGCTTGGAAAGCAGGTATTCGTAGATGTCGCCGCGAATGTCGGTGTTGGAAAGCTGTGCCGCCTGCTCATACATTCCGTCCATGGCAGTCACGATTTTATCCAGCATCAGCGGCGTGGGCACTTTGAAAATGGCATCACCCATGTACTTGGCGTAGGCACTGTCCTTGTCGCCGTGCAAATTCTTGATGAAGGGGAACACCATCTCCTGCATGGTGGAGTACATTTTGCCTGCCGGGAAATCGTGGAAAACGCTCCACTTGAGCTGTGCTCCATCCACAGTGCGCTCCCCGATCTGTACCTCGCCCGCAAAGATGCTCTTGTAGGGCAGACCCAGCATAGCGGCTTCTTTGGCGTGGGTGTTGTCGCTTTCATCGAGGTCGTGAATGAACATCAAATAGGTCATCTGCTCGATCACATCCAAGGGATTCGTCAGGCCGCCCGTCCAGAAAATCTCCCACAGGCTGTCAATTTTGCTTTTCAGTTCTCCGGTTACCATGTATGTTCCTCCTGCGTGTCGAGAAAATAAGCCCGACAAACAATAATTTGTTATACTGTTATTATACCGTTTCTTCGGGATCGGTTCAATCTGCAAAAGGGGGAAGCCCGGAGTTTTCTACATTGTATGAATTTGATGTTGAAAATTCGATATTTCGTCCTATTGACGGTTTTGTGCAGAACAGCTATAATATAATTGATATTATCATAATTTAAATTATATTATATTAAGCAAGAGGTGAACGGTATGGACTTCATCGGCAGAACATCCGAACTGGCAACGCTGAATGCAGAATTAGAGCGTGGCAGCGGTTTTGTGGTGATTTACGGCAGGCGGCGTGTTGGAAAAACAACGCTGATTAAAGAGTTTATCAAAGATAAACGCGCGTTCTACTTTTTGGCAACCACAGAAAGTGAAGCCCAGAGCATGAAGCGGTTTGCCGGGGTGCTTTCCCGTACCACGAAGAATCCCATGCTCAGCAAGGTCACATTCACCGACTGGCTGGATTTATTCCAAGTGGTAGCAGACGACCACCCGGACGAGAAAAAGGTGCTTGTCATTGATGAATTTCCGTATCTGGTCAAGACGAACCCGGATTTCCCGTCCATCTTGCAAAACGCATGGGATGAAGTGCTGAAAGACCATAACGTGATGCTGGTTCTCTGCGGTTCCCTCATCAGCATGATGAAAAAACACGCACTTGCCTACGACAGTCCGCTCTATGGCCGTAGAACGGCACAGATTCGGCTGATGCCGCTGCAATTTACGGATGTGTATGCGGCGCAGAACCTGTCGTTTGAGCAGGCTGTGGAGCAGTATGCCATCACGGGCGGCGTACCGAAATATATGGAGTTTTTCCAGACGGACGAGCCGCTGGTGGAGCAGATTCGGCGTGTGGTACTGTCGAAAAATGGCTTTTTGTATGAAGAACCGGATTTCTTGCTCAACGAGGAAGTGCAGACGCCTATCAACTATTTCTCCGTGCTAAAAGCGATTTCGGACGGCAACCACAAGCTGAGCAAGATCGGTATGACGATGGAGCAGGACACGTCAGCTATTACGCCGTACCTGAAAACACTGATCGACCTTGGTTTTGTTATCAAGAACGTTCCCATCACCGAAAAGAATCCAGAGCGTTCCCGGAAAAGCCTGTATTATGTTTCGGACAACTTCATCCGCTTCTGGTTCCGCTATGTGTACCCATTCAAGGGGGAGTTGGAACTGGATAACCAGCAGATCGTGCTGGACGAGATGGGCAAAGACTTTAAGCAAAAGTTCGTGGCTTTCGCTTATGAGAGCATCTGCCGGAACATCTTTGCAGAGCTGTGCCGAAAGGGGCAGATTGACTTTGAACCTTCACGCATTGGCTCTTACTGGTGTAACGACAACGAGGGAGACACAGAGATCGATGTTGCAGCTGTGGACAACCAGCACAAACGGCTGTTCCTCGGTGAGTGTAAGTACCATGCGAAACCTGTGGATGTGGCGGTCTACTCTGCCTTGCAAGAAAAGGGGCAGTCCAAAGAACTTACAGCGGCCTTTAAGGGCTACGAAATTGTGTACGGACTGTTCTCCAAGAGCGGCTTTACAGATCGACTGGTGGAAATGGCAGCGGAGAACTCCAACCTGATTCTGATTCAGGAAGATGCAGTTTACAGGAAATAATATAATCCAAATTATCATAAGTTTAATTATATTATTGCGGGATTTTCTGTGCGCTATGTTTAGCGACCTTGAGCCAAAATGTAGCATCCTTTGGGCAAGATTTAGAAACTACGCCTTAAAAAGTAGCAATCTCTGAAAAAGTTTAGCGAGGAGGCATATCCTGTGGAGGGCGGAAACTCGCTATACTCTTGTAAAAAGTATCGACTTTGACGAAGAAAGTATCGAGTTCGATATATTACGCTTCAAGAAAGTATCGACTTTCGATTGAGCATATCATCGTGTATGGCGTTTTTTCCTTGCAATGCCACATCAACGGTGTATAATACTTTTAGAGGATAGCGGCGTTGACCAGCTATCGGGTGGCATTGAAGCAATAGACTGGTTCGGCATCAGCCTGTTGTAGAGCCAAACCGTGGGTTTAGCGAAAACCACAAGCCGAATAGATTCACTCGAATCGAACAAAAACGCAAAATGTCCGCTCACTGTGGAGATTCAACTCCATCGGTGGGCGGGCATTCTTTTGTTACTTGGTGGTGAACTGAATGCCAACAGTATAAAAAGGACATCTACAACACCGCAGTGCTGTCCGATGCCCCTTGTGACTGATTTTATCGTTGTCCGCCAACCTCAGACTCCTATGTCCTGCATCGCTTTCGGATTTTATCGCTGCCTGCCAGCCTCAAGCCCTTACGTCTTGTATCAGATCGGATTTTAGGTGTCAGCCACACCAGCGGAATGACGTCCACTTTCCATTTAAGATTATATTCAATTTACATCCAAATAGCAATGTTTCATATAGAAGTTTAGCAAGGCGGGCATATCCAATGATATATGGAAAGTGTGGAAAGTAATGCGGAAAGTGCGGAAACCTGCCATAGAAAAGTGGCAACTTCATCTCAAAAATGGCAACCTCTATGCTAAAAGTGGCAAGTTCCCTGAAAAAGTGGCAACATTAAAATAAAATGCAGCAAGAGGCATATAAGAACCACCATTGTATAGAACCGCCCACTAATCCGAGTTCTCCTTAGACGAGTGGGTTGTTTCGCTTTTGAATCTCTGATTGGTTACTTAAGATACCCTCAAGTTCTAGGTCAGAATGTTTTCTTGGGGTCATACTGTGGAGCATGCCATTAACGAATTTACAATAACATAGTGAACAAATCTGAATAATTCACTTGAAAATAGTAAACAATTCCGGTATAATAGAAATAGGTATACCCAGATTGGCAACGCATACAAAGGACTGTTTTGACATATGAAAGAAACGGTTAAAGTTGAATTATTGAAAGATCCCGAGTGCTTGATGGGATTTTCATGTGGAGAGCCGTCAATTGATGAGTTGATCAAGAAAGCATACTACGAAACACTTCTTGAAAAAGGATATACGTATGTTGCTATTTTGAATAATCGCGTGATTGCGGTATACCAAATCGCATTTATTACACTATCGGCAGAAGAAATCAGTGAAGACACGAATGACCACAACTGGTCTGGAAATTCCGAGTTAAGGTATGGATGTCTCTTAATTCATTATCTTGCGGTAGAAAAAACGTGTCAACACAGAAAAATCGGAAGTACGATACTGAATGGTATACTAAAAGAGATTTCTCTGCTTGGACGAAAGTGGCCTGTTCGTTTTATAATTATTGATGCGGTAAATGATTTAGTATCGTGGTACAAAAGTTTTGGCTTTGAACCGATTCGCCAAATGGCAGTTGAAAATGCTGGTTTTACAACGCGAATGTATTATGACTGTTATCACCATGATCGGGCCGAATTGGAACGGTATGAAGAGGCCTGTATCAATGATCTTATATAAAAATGAAACGAAGGAGGGCAGTTTATGCGTTATGTGAATGAAGATATCGTTTTGCGAGGCGATGAAGCAAAGCAGTTTGTGTATAATCTGCATCATCCCAATGTTGCTAAAATAGTGGAAGAGAATAGACGACGGGATAAGGCACTTGATGAAGTGAACTATCAGGAAACAGATGATGGTTTTACGTTTGAACTGGAACCTTTGGATTGGGCCAATAGTATAGAAACCATCCAGAAGTTTATAAGCACAATCGAGGTCTGCAATCTGCATTCTTTTCGATCTCAAATGAACTTTATTTGTTTGGACACGAGTGATTCGTTTGAGCAACAAAGTTTAACTGCAGTAGATTCTTTCTCGGCGACAGTTTCATCTGTAGAATCTGCCGTCAGCCGAGATGACGAAATGCTGCTGGCTGGTTAAAGAAAGTGGTGCAAAGATGGATTTGAACAGTAAGAAAAGTGGTTTCAGATTTTCTAATCCAGAGTTGGTGCACTTAGAATATGAAACGAATCAGTCTTTTTGTGAAGAATCTGAAATTCAATTGCGTATAAATCTGAGCACGGACGTAAAGCCTTATGAAGGAAAATCAAAGGCTGAAGTGATCTTAACTATAACTTTAGGTGGAAAGACAGAAAAAGATCCATTTTATCTCGAAGCATCGGAACAAGCAACGTTTGATTGGTCCGGAAGTCAATTCAGTGATGAAGCGCTTGAAAGTCTTCTGAGTAAAAATGCCCCTTCACTGTTGTTGAGTTATTTAAGACCTATCGTTGCAAGTTCAACAAATTGGTCTCGATATGGAAGTTATAACATTCCTTTTATCGATTTTACGAAGGCTGTAAAAGAATCTGATTAACCTAGGCTTGAGGAAACAGTTCTATTAGATGATGGGGCTGTTTTCTTTTTGCCTATACAAGCTATTACACAAAATGCCCACTCTCCTGAGAACTCCTCAGACGAGTGGGCATTCTTCTTTCCGTGTATCAAATTTACCTTTGTGGTCACTCAGATCGCCACCAAGTCATGGATCAAAAATCATTATTTTTTATTTGTCCAAGAGTAAGTGCACGGTTTCTGCACTGTTTTTGCACGGTTTCAAGGGATGCAATGGGTACTCTGACTTGCAAAATACGACAAAGGGTGCAGAAATTACAATGTGAAAAATTACGATGCTTTGCATAAAAATGGCGCAAACTCGAAAGTTTCAAAATCAGAGTACCCAGCCCGAGGCCGTCTGGATGCCGGCGGCCCGGATCAGGGAAATGCCCATGCCGTCGCGGGCAGAAAAGCCTTTCATGGCATCGCCCGACGGGCTGTAGTAAATGATGCCGTCCGTCATGACGCCGTCGACGTCGAGGGCCAGCATCTTGATATGTGTCAAAAAGCTCATCAGACCACTCCCTGCCGCAGCAAATCGGTAATATGGATCATGCCGACGACTTTGTCATCCTTGTCGACGACAGGCAGGACCGTAATCGGACGGGGCTGGTTCTTTTCCATGATGTGCAGGGCTTCCGTAGCCAGCTTATGGTTGGCAATGACCCGCGGGTTCTTGGTCATCATGGCGTCGACAGGCCACTGGAGGAAGTTGGACCCTGTTTCCAGGCCGCGGCGGACGTCGCCGTCGGTGACCAGGCCGACGAGTTTGCCGTCTTCATTGACAACGGATACGGCACCCAGGCCCTTTTCGGTCATGAGGAACAGGGCATCCTGGACGATGCTGTCTTCGCTGACGACCGGGTTGTCCTG
>OGZZ01001988.1_pt1 | contig 14012 bp, 10 predicted proteins | sample 1577021 | NCBI WGS metagenome assembly OGZZ01 (sample SAMEA3541526, study PRJEB24748) | human gut metagenome | biome: human gut; feature: human-associated habitat; material: faeces | place: China | collected 2012
TTGGTCATATCCGCAATAATTTCATTTTTAACAAGCGGATGAACAATGCTGTTAAGCACTGCCAGTTTCTTTTTATTGTTAAAAACAATGTCTCCTAAAAGACTTCTGTTAATTTCTCCATTTTCAAGAAGAATATCTTCACCGAAGAAGAAAACTATTTTATTATATGCGGCCTCACCCTTCTGAGTTAAATGTCTGGCAACCTCATCCGTATATACAATTTTGGTATCTTCTCTTTCCGCCGCTGGCACTATCCATGCCTCCAAGCAGGTTAAGAAGTGTACTCTTACCGGAACCGATACCACCTGTTATTCCAATAACTTTCATATATTTTCCTATATCTCTAATATTTATGTCAATTATTAATGAGCATTCAGCCAGTTATCGCCCTCTCCAGTTTCAATCATGAGAGGAACCTTAAGCTCAACGGCCTTTGTCATTGCCTCTTCCAGGATAGATTTTACTTCATCAACTTCATCCTTGTAAGTCTCAATAAGTAATTCATCATGAACCTGCAATATAAGCCTTGATTTTAAGTTTCTGGAATAGAGTTCATTAAATACCCTAATCATGGCAATCTTCATAATATCAGCAGCCGTTCCCTGAATAGGTGCATTCATGGCTACTCTTTCACCAAATGATCTCAATCGGAAGTTCTTTGAAGAAAGTTCCGGTATCGGTCTCTTTCTTCCTAAAATTGTCTCCGAATATCCCTTATCCTTGGCGCTTTGTACAAGATTATCCAAAAATGTCTTAATCTTAGGATATGTATGGAAATAACTGTCAATATACTGCTTAGCTTCAGAAACCGATATGGAAAGGTCATTACTGAGTCCAAATGAGCTTATTCCGTAAATGATACCGAAGTTAACTGCCTTGGCATTGCGCCGCTGCAGCGGTGTCACCTCATCAAGCGGCGTGTGGAACACCTCCGAAGCCGTGATCGCGTGAATATCCTGGGCATCCCGATAGGCACTGATCAGGCGTTCATCGCCGGACATATGCGCCAGAATACGAAGCTCGATCTGAGAATAATCCGCATCTACAAAGACGCAGCCTTCTTTTGGTACAAATACTTTACGGATCAGACGTCCAAGCTCCATACGAACCGGTATATTCTGCAGATTCGGTTCTGTACTGCTGATACGTCCGGTTGCTGTGATCGTCTGATTGAATTTACTGTGAATTCTTCCATCCATCCCTATATAATTTGCAAGTCCGTCTGCATATGTTGACTTCAGTTTTGCAAGCTGACGATACTCCAAAATCTTTGCTACGATAGGATATTCCGGTGCAAGTTTATCTAACACATCCGCTGCTGTAGAATACCCGGTCTTTGTCTTCTTTGCATGAGGCATTTCCAGTTTTTCAAAAAGAATCATGCCAAGCTGTTTTGGAGAATTGATATTAAACTCTTCCCCTGCCATTTCATAAATCTCTTTTTCCAGCTCAACGATTCTTGCTCCAAGCTCTTCTCCGTAACGCTTCAGCTCTTCACCTTCAACCTTAACACCGGCCTGTTCCATATCATACAATGTAAATACTAATGGCATTTCAATTTCATTAAACAAACGGAACATTCCATTCTCTTCCAGTTTCTTCTCAAGAACCGGGACACAGGCATAAGCTGTATATGCCTCATAACATGATTTTGTACCCTCATCAAGTTTTTCATCAATTAAAAGATTCAAATGTTCTCTTGCCACATCTTCTGCATTGTAATCATTTTTCAGAGGATTCAGAAGATATGCTGCTACGATCACATCAAATCCGTTCTCACTTGTAAGTTCCGGCAGCCATTCCAGATATTCTTTCAATCCACACATTGAAAAACGTTTCACACTTTTTGCAAGGTGAGACAACTTTCCTGTCAGATATTCAAAATCAGCATCCATATCACAAGGAATCGTAACAATCTTTTCTGCTTCATAGCAAAGAGAAACCCTTCCGTATCCTGAAGCATGTGCAAACAATGGGAGAACATTTCCAGCATCTTTGGAAAATGCCACACCAACGGTCTCTGCTTTCTCTGCCTCTTTAAAGACTTTCTCAATTTCTTCTTTTCCTGTTACCTCACGAAAATATTTTTCCACATCATTCACTGACGCTTCTACATCAAATCTTCCAAGCAGATTTTTAAACTCCAGTCTTTGGAATAATTCATGAGCTTCTTTTGTATAAGGATTCTCATGTCTGGCATTTTCAAGTTCAAAGGTAATATCTGCATCCAGTTTAATCGTCGCAAGTGTCTTACTAAGCTGTGCCTGCTCCCAGAATTCTTTCAGATTCTTGCTTGCTCTTGGCGGTTTCAGCTCATCAACATGCTCGTATGCATTTTCAATCGTCTGGTACTGCTGAATGATCTTTGTCGCTGTCTTTTCGCCAACTCCCGGAACACCAGGAATATTATCAGCAGTATCACCCATCAAAGCCTTTACATCAATAAATTCCTTCGGTGTTACTCCATAGCGTTCCTGCACATCTGCCGCATAATAATCTTCTACTTCCGTCTTCCCCTGCTTCGTCTTTGGGATACGGATCTTAATATGCTCTGTCGCAAGCTGAAGCGTATCACGGTCTCCGGAAATGATGGAAACATCCATTCCTTTCTCCTCACAACGATGAGACAAGGTTCCCAAAAGATCATCCGCCTCAAGTCCGGCCTTTTCAATCACTTCTATATGCATCGCACGCAGAACGTCCTTGATCACAGGCACCTGCTGACGCAGTTCCTCTGCCATCGGCTTTCTCGTGCCCTTATAATCTGCAAACATCTCATGGCGAAATGTCGGCGCATGCACATCAAATGTAACCGTCAGATATTCCGGCCTCTCTTCATCTAATATCTTAAACATAATATTCAGGAATCCATAAACTGCGTTCGTGTGCAGTCCTTCCGAATTCGTCAGATCCGGAACTCCATAAAACGCCCGGTTCAATATACTGTGTCCATCGATCAGTACAATTTTATCTCTCATCAGATTCTCTCCTATTATCTCTTGCTTTTTGTTGCATTTAATTTTAACCATTATTAAAGTATACACTAATTAACTTCTTTTTTAAAGGTTCATTTTATGGTATCATAATTTAGGGAGTGAACAGTAACCTTTTGACTCCAATATTTTCTAAACAATATTTTCAAAAATACTATCAGGAGAATTATTATGGATGGAATTGTATTTGATGTAGATGGAACACTTTGGGATTCTGTTGAAGTTGTAGCCGAATCCTGGAATCTTGCAATAAAAGAGAACTCTGATCTTGAGCCAAACTTAAACCGCGAAATTCTTCAGGGACTGTTTGGAAAGACAATGGACGAAATTGCTGCCGGAGTTTTTCCCGATCTCGATACGGACTCTCGAAGAAAACTGATGGATATCTGTTTTGATTATGAAAACCGCTATCTTGAAACACATCCCGGTGTTTACTACGAAGGTGTTATGGACACACTCAAAGAGCTGGCTCTGGAATATCCTCTTTTTATTGTAAGCAATTGCCAGTGCGGATATATTGAAGTGATGATGAAAGGCGCAGGCATGGAACCATATATCAAAGATTTCCTTTGTTTTGGCCAGACGCAGACTTCCAAAGACCAGACGATTCTGAAATTAATGGAGAAAAATAATCTGACATCCCCTGTCTATGTCGGAGATACTCAGGGAGATGCTGATTCCTGCAAAAAAGCCGGTATCCCTTTTATCTTTGCTGCATATGGTCTTGGAGATGTTAAGGAAGATTATCCGACAATACATTCTTTTTCAGAATTAAAAAACATTTTAAGGGAGCTTGATTAACATCTCCGCTTCTGTTTACTTTTTTCATAATCGCGGATTTTACGCATCAATCCGCGATAAATCTTATCCTGAAGCAGTTCCCGATGTTCATACGATACCGGATATTCGTTCATGAAATCGGGATGTTCTTTTATATAGCAATCTCTTTCTTCTTTCGTTGCATTCAACAGATACTTTTCATAATAATCCATATCATCTATTTTTTCTTTATTCATCACTTTCTCCCATCCCCCTTAGTTCTTATACTGTCTCATTTCTCGCACATTTTTCATGTTTTTATCAATTATAGTCGTAGTACGACTATATTTCAATAGTCGTGTCAGGACTTTTATATAATAATCCAAAAATACAAAAGATATCAGATTATTGTTCACTGGATACTGTGAACAATAGCTTGTTTCCGGTTAAGTTCGCACACCGGATTTAAGGTACGAGGATGGGATTATGAAATTCGAAAACATACGAAATTTGCGAGAAGATAATGATAAAACGCAGAAAGAAGTTGCTGCATATCTCAACATCAAACAGACTACATATTCTAAATATGAACTTGGAAAAATCAACGTTCCTATTGATGTCTTCATCAAACTTGCTGATTATTATACAGTCTCAATTGATTATCTCGTTGGACGTGGAAAAAAGTGAACTTACAAAATGAAAAATCTCTGGACATCTTGCAAACATTGAATCTGTAAGATATTCAGAGATTAAGTTCGATGCCGCTGGCCGGACTCGAACCGGCACGGCTACTAACCGCTTGATTTTGAGTCAAGTGCGTCTGCCAATTCCGCCACAGCGGCTTATTCTGTCGGACAAGAAAACCTTCTTGTCCGAATCAGCTTTTTTATGTTACCATATCTGGTCACATTTTTCAACTATTTTTTTATGATTTTATTTGTTTTTTATTTGCAAAGTTTCTTTCCAACCTCAAAACAATCAAATGTTGCAAAATAGTCTTTCGGTGTCTCCGCACGGCGAATCATCTGTACACTTCCATCTTCTTTTAAAAGAAGTTCTGCTGATTTCAATTTACCATTATAGTTATATCCCATAGAGAAACCATGTGCACCCGTATCATGGATTACAAGGTAATCTCCCATATCAACTTCCGGAAGCATTCTGTCAATTGCAAACTTATCATTATTTTCACACAGAGAACCTGTTACATCATATTTGTGATCGCACGGTGCGTCTTCTTTTCCAAGAACAGTAATATGATGATATGCTCCATACATTGCCGGGCGCATCAGGTTAACAGCACACGCATCTACTCCGATGTAGTTCTTATAAGTATTCTTCTCATGGATTGCTTTTGTCACAAGGCAGCCATAAGGTCCCATCATAAAGCGGCCAAGCTCTGTGTAGATTGCAACATCTCCCATTCCTGCCGGAACAAGTACTTCTTCATAAACCTTGCGGACACCCTCTCCGATCACACGGATATCATTCGGTTCCTGATCCGGTGTGTAAGGAATTCCAATACCACCAGAAAGATTAATAAACTTAATATGTACTCCTGTTTCTTTCTGAAGACGTACTGCCTGTTCAAAAAGAACTTTTGCAAGCATTGGATAATAATCATTTGTCACTGTATTGCTGGCAAGGAATGCATGAATACCGAATTCTTTTGCGCCTTTTGCCTTCAGTGTCTTAAATGCTTCTGTGATCTGCTCTGTTGTCATTCCATACTTTGAATCTCCCGGATTATCCATAATATCATTACTGATCTTGAATATTCCGCCCGGATTATAACGACAGCTGATTGTCTCCGGAATATGTCCGATTGTCTTCTCAAGGAAGTCAATATGTGTAATATCATCCAGATTGATGATTGCTCCAAGTTTATCAGCAAGTTTAAAATCTTCCTCTGGTGTATCATTAGAGGAAAACATAATATCATGACCATCAATTCCAACTGCATCTGACATAAGCAGTTCTGTATAAGAGGAGCAGTCACAACCGCATCCATACTCTTTCAAGATCTGTAAAAGGAACGGATTCGGAGTTGCCTTTACAGCAAAATACTCTTTATATCCCGGATTCCATGCAAATGCTTCCTTTAATGCTTTTGCATTCTCGCGGATTCCTTTCTCATCATAAAGATGGAACGGAGTCGGATATGTTTTTACAATCTCTTCAACCTGTTCTTTTGTCACAAATGGTTTCTTACTCATTTTCATTTTCTCCTTCGCGTATTTTGATTAATTCTATCTCATTCGCAAGTGCTGTTTTAAACAGCGTAACGAAATTTCTTTGTCCGGAATAGACACAGGTGTTTCTGCTCTCCTGTCCATATTCACCTGAAAGTACATATTTAGAATCTGTGATCAGACCAATCTGATTTCCTTTTTCTTTCGTCACATAAATGATCGCCCCTGAAAGTTCAAATGGATGATCTGTCACAAGAACTACCTTTTTTCCTTTTTCTGTCAGTTCCTTTAACTGTCCTTTCAACTGTTCCAGACAGACACCGGAACAGGAACAATACACTCTTTCTTCCACATTAGCCAGAAGATTATGGATCTTATCTGAAATATGTTCCTGACCATCGATCGTAACATATCCTTCTTCTTCTTTCTGTTCTCCCGTAAGATTCATATCCAACCACTTCTGTTCTTCTTCCATTCTGCGGATTCTGTTACCACAGAACTCCTGAACATGAACCGGAATATATCGCTTGGCATCCTCTTCTACCAGATATGCAGCCCCTTTCTCAACCAGAGCTGCCAGTGATGCATACACATTCGACCTTGAGATTCCTGTATCTCTCGCAATCTCATACCCCGTCTGCTTTCCTGCTTCGATCAGCCGAAGATAAACAGTTGCTTCCTGCCGGGACATTCCAAAATGCATCAGATATTCAATTGCTTTACTTTCGTCCATAGCACCACCCCTCTGATTAGTAGTTCTTTACAGGAACACTATACAGCATTGATTGTTGGATGTCAATATATTGATTGTATTTAATAAGAGCCAGAACAGGCACCACGCACGGTAACTGTTCTGGCTCTTATTAAAAGTTTTTCTAATTTAATCTACTGTCACAATTCTCATCATATTACTTGTAAAGCTTCTCTCTTTGCTTACATTTGTTGAAGGAATTCCAGCTGTGATAACTACAACATCTCCCGGCTCAACATACTGTTTTACCTGTGCCAGTTCAATCGCATTCTCACAGATATCTTCTGTTGTATCAACTTCAAGAGACTTCAGCGGTCTTACACCCCAGTAGATAGACATTCTTCTCAATGTTCTCTCGTTCGGAGTTACACCAAGGATCTCCTGTCTTGGTCTTAAGTTGGATACCACTCTTGAAGTTGCTCCTGATACAGACGGTGTGATGATACATTTTGCATTCAAGTTTGCTGCTGCCAGTACAGATGAATATCCGATTGCACTGGATACTCCGCCTCTTAAATGACCATGCTCTTTCTCAAGCATGCTATCGTAATCCAGATGTTTCTCTGTCTGCTCAATGATATGAACCATCATCTGAAGTGCCTCAAGTGGGTATTTACCCTGTGCTGTCTCTCCGGAAAGCATTACAGCATCTGTTCCGTCATATACGGCGTTCGCAACGTCTGTTACCTCAGCTCTTGTCGGACGTGGATTACGCATCATAGAATCAAGCATCTGTGTTGCTGTGATAACTGTCTTGAACTGATCGTTACATTTCTGGATCATCATCTTCTGAAGATATGGAAGTTCCTCTGCCGGAATCTCAACTCCGAGGTCTCCACGGGCAACCATGATACCATCTGCTGCACGGATGATCTCATCGATATTGCTGATTCCTTCTTCATTCTCAATCTTTGCGATAATCGGAATGTAAGGAGCTCCGAGAGACTTCAGATATGCCTTGATCTCAAGAATACACTCTGCATTTCTTACGAAAGATGCAGCAATAAAATCAATTCCCTGCTCTGCTCCGAATTTAATATCTTCTTTATCTTTCTCCGTGATTGCCGGAAGTCTTACCGGTACTCCCGGTACATTAACGCCCTTTTTCTCTCCGAGTTCACCACCGTTGATGATCTCACAACGAATTTCTTTGTCTGTTTTTCCGATTACTTTCAGTCCGATCAGACCATCATCGATCAAAATAATCTTTCCTTCACTTACATCTTCTGCAAGTCCCTTATATGTGATAGATACTTTATTCTCATCTCCAACAATATCTTCTGTAGTAAGTGTAAAGGTCTTCCCTGTTTCAAGCTTAATCTTCTTTCCGTCTTTCAGAACACCTGTACGGATCTCTGGTCCCTTTGTATCCAGAAGAATAGCTGTCGTTGCATGCTCTTCCTCGCGAAGCTCTTTGAGCATATCCATACGACCCTTCTGTTCTTCATGATCACCATGAGAGAAGTTGAAACGAGCTACATCCATGCCATTCTGGATGAGTTTTCTCATCAGTTCTCTATCATTTGTGTTTGGTCCCATCGTACATACTACTTTTGTTTTTTTCATACTAAGTCAATCTCTCCTTTAAAAAATATAACCTTAAAGTTCCTATACACCTGGAGCGAAGCTGCACTGTATCACTTTCGGCTGCAACTCTGATCTGATACACTGCACTGCCATACCTCATCTCCGGTAAACTATGAGAAATATGCGTTACACAATTCTCATTTTCTACTTTACATGTTCATGTGTAAATAAATGATCCTGGCAATACTCATAGTTTCCATTACATTTTGAACAGAAACGGAACTCCAATGTCGGATCATCAAGTTCTGTACGTCCGCAGACTGCACAACGGTGTCTTGCCCCATTCGCATAAGTCATATGTGGTCTCGTCTGCTGTTTAAACTTTGCTTTTCTCGCCTGCTCTTTCGGACTGAAACGCTTCATATTCCTGCTGGACAGGAAAAAGATAACAAAGTTCAATAAGGATGCCGCAATCGCAACTTTCGTTGCGAGACTTCCTGTAAAGAAATAGTACAGTGCCATTGCCGCATATACGAAAGCCATCCATTTCATCTTAATCGGTAAAATAAAATAGAGTAAAACTTCCATATCCGGATAGATGGAAGCAAATGCCAAAAAGATAGACATTGTAATATAGTTGGTGCTGATCAATCCGATACTTGAAAGCGGAAGTTCAATTCCATAGATAAGATAAAACACACCATACAGTATGAATACTGCGATCACTGTAAAAAGTATTCCTGAAAAAATGTATACATTATAACGGAATGTTCCCCATGTTCTCTCAAGGGCTGAGCCAAGGGAGTAGTACAATAATACTAGAAACAGTAAAGAAATCAAACTTCCTGTCGGTGGAATCAATACCCAGGAAATAATCCTCCAGACCTGTCCTCTTAAAATATATGCCGGTTCCAGTGTAAGCCATCCTAAAAGTCCCGGTGCTAAATAATAAATAGCGAAACCTATCACATACCCGGCCAGCAGATACACCGTAAGATTCGGTATTGCAAAACGACCTAATTTTTTTTCTAATTTATCAAGCCAGTTCAACTCGTATCCTCCTTCTATTTTCATTTTATATTACTGTCCACTACGTGTAGCCAGCACTCATCACATCTTTGTATAGCAGTAATTGTACAAGGGAAGACTTGTTTTGTCAAACGATTGTTTTTATATTAATACACTTTTAACAAGAATATGATATTTTCCTTTCCTTTCTACTTAGACATTTTGCCATATTGCAGCTCATTTCTTCACACTTACTACACTACAATGACCATTGTCTTTTTGAGAATCTTGTCGTATAATGTTATTTATTGCGAGCTAACAAACGCATTTAATAGGTAGTAACTCATATAAATTTGACAAATTAACTGAATTACAAAAGATTGGGGATATTAATTATGAACGCAAAAAATCTACATACTTTAGGAATCGACATTGGTTCCACGACAGTAAAAATTGCAATTCTTAATGATGAAAATGAAGTCCTCTTCTCTGATTATGAGCGCCATTTCGCTAATATCCAGGAGACGCTTTCCGATTTACTCGGTCGTGCGCTTTATAAGCTTGGACCAATCCAGGTTTCTCCTGTCATCACAGGAAGCGGTGGTCTGACACTTGCCAAACATCTCGGTGTTCCATTTGTCCAGGAGGTAATTGCAGTCTCCACTGCACTACAGGATTACGCTCCTCAGACAGATGTAGCAATTGAGCTTGGTGGAGAAGATGCGAAGATCATTTATTTTGAGGGTGGAAATGTAGAACAGCGTATGAATGGTGTCTGTGCCGGTGGTACAGGTTCTTTCATTGACCAGATGGCATCTCTTCTTCAGACAGATGCTTCCGGTCTGAATGAATACGCTAAAAATTACAAAGCATTGTACTCTATCGCTGCGCGCTGCGGTGTATTTGCCAAGACAGATATCCAGCCACTGATCAACGATGGTGCCGCTAAAGAAGACCTTGCCGCATCCATTTTCCAGGCTGTTGTGAATCAGACCATCAGTGGTCTTGCCTGTGGAAAACCGATTCGCGGTCACGTTGCCTTTTTAGGTGGTCCGCTTCATTTCCTCTCAGAGTTAAGGGAAGCCTTCATCCGTACACTGAAACTGGACGATGAACATATCATTGCACCGAACCATTCACATCTGTTCGCTGCAATCGGTTCTGCACTAAACTCTAAGAAAGACACTCCGATGGAATTGCGTGATATGCAGAATCGTCTGGAAAATAAAATTCAGATGGATTTCGAGGTGGAACGTCTGGATCCACTGTTTGCAACAACTGCTGATTACGAGGAATTCATTTCCCGCCATGCAAAGCATCAGGTGCCGGTAAAAGATCTTGCCTCATACAAAGGAAAAGCATTTCTTGGAATCGATGCCGGTTCAACAACTACAAAAGCGGCTCTCGTTGGTGAAGACGGAACACTTCTTTATTCCTTCTATCACAACAACGACGGAGATCCGCTTGGTACAACGATCACAGCGATCAAGGATATTTACGATCAACTCCCGGAGGGTGTAGAGATTGTTCATTCCTGTTCCACAGGATACGGCGAGGCACTGATCAAAGCTGCTCTGATGCTTGACGAGGGAGAAGTTGAGACTGTTTCTCATTATTATGCAGCATCCTTCTTTGAGCCGGATGTAGACTGTATTCTGGACATCGGCGGTCAGGATATGAAATGTATCAAGATCAAAAATCAGACTGTCGACAGTGTTCAGCTGAACGAAGCCTGCTCTTCCGGATGTGGTTCTTTCATTGAGACATTTGCAAAATCTCTGAATTATTCTGTAGAGGATTTTGCTCACGAAGCTCTTTATGCACAGAACCCGATCGATCTCGGAACACGCTGTACTGTATTTATGAACTCCAAAGTAAAACAAGCACAGAAAGAGGGGGCGTCTGTTGCTGATATCTCAGCCGGACTTGCTTATTCTGTTATCAAGAATGCACTGTTCAAGGTAATCAAAGTATCTGACGCATCCGAACTCGGAAATCATATTGTTGTTCAGGGAGGTACCTTCTATAATAATGCAGTTCTTCGAAGCTTTGAGAAAATCGCGAACTGTGAAGCGATCCGCCCGGACATTGCCGGAATCATGGGTGCATTCGGTGCAGCTCTGATTGCCCGTGAACGTTATGTTGACTGCGAAGGCACAACAATGCTTTCCATTGATGACATCCGTTCCCTTGAATACTCCACAACAATGACAAAATGTCGTGGATGTACAAACAACTGCCGTCTGACGATCAACCATTTCAGTGGTGGACGTAAATTCATCACAGGAAATCGCTGTGAGCGCGGACTTGGAAAAGAGAAATCAAAAAATCAGATGCCGAATTTATTTGAATATAAATTGCATCGCTATTTTGATTATGAACCGCTTTCCGAAGAAGAGGCAAAACACGGATTAATCGGTATTCCTCGTGTGTTGAATATGTACGAGAACTATCCGTTCTGGTTCACATTTTTTACAAAACTTGGATTCCGTGTAGTTCTCTCACCTGCTTCTACAAGAAAGATTTATGAGCTTGGTATTGAATCCATCCCAAGTGAATCCGAGTGTTATCCGGCGAAACTGGCGCACGGACATGTACAGTGGCTGATCAATCAGGGAGTGAAACACATTTTCTATCCTTCAATCCCGTATGAACGGAAAGAATTTGCTGATTCTGACAACCACTACAATTGCCCGATCGTTACTTCTTATCCGGAAAACATCAAGAATAACATGGACCCGATCGTCAACGGAGAAATTGATTTTATCCATCCATTCTTGAATTTTGAAAGTGAAGAGACGATTTCTTATCGCCTTGTAGAAGAATTAAGTAAGAAGTTCTCTCTTTCCGAAAGCGAAATCAAGTCAGCAGTCCATGACGCATGGAATGAACTTGCTGCCTGTCGTCAGGATATGAGAAATAAAGGAGAAGAGACCATCCGCTTCTTAAATGAAACCGGAAACCGCGGTATCGTACTTGCCGGTCGTCCATACCATATCGATCCGGAGGTAAATCATGGTCTTCCTGAGCTCATTACATCCTACAATATTGCAGTACTTACAGAAGACTCTGTCTCTCATTTGAATCCGGCAGAGCATCCTCTGAATGTCATGGATCAGTGGATGTACCACTCCAGACTGTATGCAGCTGCAAATTATGTAAAGACAACGGAGAATCTTGATCTGATCCAGCTTAACTCCTTCGGATGTGGACTGGATGCTGTCACAACAGATCAGGTTGCTGAGATCCTTACAAATTCAGATAAAATTTACACAACTTTGAAGATTGATGAAGTAAATAATCTTGGAGCTGCAAGAATCCGTGTGCGTTCTCTTCTCGCCGCAATCCGTGTGCGTGAAAAGAAACAGGAAAAACGTACCATTCATCCGGCCTCTATCAAAAAGGTTACATTTACAAAAGAGATGCGTAAGGATTATACCATTCTCTGCCCGCAGATGTCTCCGGTTCATTTCGAACTGCTTGAGCCTGCTTTCCGCGCTGCCGGATACAACATTGATGTTCTTCCTAACGATAACAAACAGGCTGTCGATATGGGACTGAAATATGTAAATAATGATGCCTGCTACCCTTCTCTGATCGTTGTCGGTCAGATTATGGATGCACTCTTATCCGGAAAATATGACTTGAATCATACAGCTGTTATTATCACACAGACCGGTGGTGGCTGCCGTGCTTCGAACTATATCGGATTTATCCGTCGTGCACTTAAGAAAGCCGGCATGGAACATATTCCAGTTATCTCACTTAACTTAAGTGGATTAGAAGATAATCCTGGATTCAAGCTTTCTCCTGCACTGGTTCTCCGCGGAATCTACGCAGCAGTATTCGGAGATATCTTTATGAAATGTGTTTACCGTATGCGCCCTTATGAGGCTGTACCGGGAACTACAGATAAGATTCACCGCAAATGGGCTGAAGTTGTTAAGAAGTTTGTGTCCGAAGGATATCCATCCCGTAAGAGATTTAAGAAGCTTTGTAAAGATATCATCAATGATTTTGATAATATCGAGACACTCGACATTAAGAAACCTCGTGTTGGAATCGTTGGAGAAATCCTGGTTAAATTCCTTCCGGCTGCCAACAATCATCTGGCAGAGCTTCTTGAAAGCGAAGGGGCTGAGGCAGTTGTTCCGGATCTTCTTGATTTCCTGCTCTACTGCTTCTACAATCAGAACTTCAAAGTTTCCCACTTGGGAATGAAGAAGTCCAAAGCTACAGCTGGAAACCTTGGAATCAAAGCTTTGGAATGGTTCCGTGCTCCGGCTTCCAAAGCATTTGCAGAAAGTAAACACTTTGATCCGCCGGCTCACATTGAAAATCTTGCAAAAATGGCTTCAGAGATCGTATCTCTCGGAAACCAGACCGGTGAAGGATGGTTCCTGACCGGTGAGATGCTTGAGCTTATCCACAGCGGTGCAGGAAACATCGTCTGCACACAGCCATTCGCCTGCCTGCCAAACCATGTTGTAGGTAAGGGAGTTATCAAAGAACTCCGCCGCAGACACCCTGAATCCAACATCGTAGCAATCGACTTCGATCCGGGCGCAAGTGAAGTAAATCAGTTGAATCGAATTAAACTGATGCTGTCGACAGCGTTCAAAAATCTGGAGAAATAAAGATTTATCGTAGGGATTCTTTTTCGAGTTCGGACGAAATCAGATATCGCATATAAAGTTTATTCGAACAGACAGACATCGAGGGTTTGATTCAGGCTCCGGGTTCTGTATACAGGAAAGACTAAGAAAAACGAAAGATTACTAA
>OGZZ01002007.1_pt1 | contig 13894 bp, 9 predicted proteins | sample 1577021 | NCBI WGS metagenome assembly OGZZ01 (sample SAMEA3541526, study PRJEB24748) | human gut metagenome | biome: human gut; feature: human-associated habitat; material: faeces | place: China | collected 2012
CCTGAGCCGCCATAGATACCACTTACAGCAAGACCGCCATTAGTACTCAGGTGACCACCGGCATAAATCCTGCCACTTGCGTTAATACCTCCGGCGGTATGGATGGCATCGGAAGAAGTACTGCTGACATAGAACTGCTTACCGTTATAGACACGTACCCAGGTCGAATCTGTCATGTGGATACCACCGCCATAGGATTCACAATAGAATCCATTACTTCCACCGGCCCTGACCCAACCGGCAGAATATATGTCTGATGTAGTGCTAATCCTTCCGTTTGCATTTAAGGTACTGCAAGTCCAGGCAGCAGAAGAATGGTTTGAGTTATAACCGGTCCATATATGGTACATTGTGCCATAACTTGTAGCGTGATATTTTTGACTGCTTATATAAATAAGAGGAGCACCACCCCTTGAAAAATGCAAAGCACACATATCCGGAACATCAGTACCACCATATCCATTAATCCATAAAGTATCGCCCCAATATGAATCAGGATTAACGCCTGTCATAGCTACTTTGACCCCCATACTATTATTGAAATAGGTTTGAGGATTCGCCTGTTGTCCGCCGACATAGTTCGGAAGTATAAATGTGGCAGATGCAGAATTACCCATAAAATGGTTACCATACACATAGTTCCATAAGTGCCCGGCATCTCCCAAGCTATAGGTAGAACTACTATAAGGTAATACACTTCCATTCACAAACAAGCTATTAGCAAAATATAAACTTCTCGCAGGTTTAGTAATGAAATGTACATATGAATCATTTTCAGAGCCTATTTTGATTTCAATACCATTATACCTGGAATAAAGGAAACCCGCATCAGCAATAAGGTTACCTGCATAGACATTTCTATATCCAGAACTATCTTTAAATCTAAAATTACCCCCATTGTCTAATTCTAAGTGACATCCTACAACTCCTGGTTGATGAAATCCGATAGAAGGAGATATAGTAGAACCATTGCCATTAATCATTAGAGATGCTTTTTCATAAGTGACTCCACTTGGCTCTCTAAAGTAACAATTAAATAATCTTCCATTAGTATATCCCCAATAACCAACTTGCTTAGCATTAGACCTAAATTCTATAATTCCATCAGCTTGCCAATGTAAACCAGTATCGCTGTCTCCAATAGCCAAACTAACAGAAGGACCACCTTCATTGTTATTTGTTCTATTAATAAATAGTTTTCCATCTGAATCAAGAGTCATTCTATATCCATTAGTTCCAAACCACCAATCGAAACTATAAGCATTTCTGATACCGGCACCTACAGTCCATAAAGGTTTATCTGCACCTACAGCTGTATTATTATTGTAATAGCTAATACTTGATTCTTGACCATTTCTATTAACGACCCCTAATTTGCCATAAGATGAACCACTGTATCTCACAAATATACCTTCCTCACTGGTTCCGTTACATCTGATTTCATAGTTGCCAAGTCCTCCTCCAAGACCAGATTGAGTGCTTTTAGCTACTGCAACATGGAACATTCTATCAGCACTTGCTTGTTGAATATATCCCCAGTCTTCTCCTTTAATATCAATGGCCTTTCTATTTAATATTCTAATAGTTCCTATTGTACCAAGTCCAGTTCCAGATATATCACTTCCAAGTTCAACGATAGAATTTTTTATTTCGGTGTTAAATACCTCTCCACTCTGAGAATTGAAATACTTAACATAAAACGGTAATCCTGTAGTACTTATATCATATATAAGGGTTTTGATACTATCTAAACTTGCAGCAGACGCCCATTTAAGACCGGCATATTTAACTCCATTATAAGTAAATGTACAAGGCTTTGGAGCATCTTCACCTTCATTTATACCATAGCCATTGTATAATACGCCAAAGTTAACATTTGTTTGATTGTACCTTTTGATAACATTAAATTGTACAGAACCATTGGGATAAATGCCATTTCCTCTTCTGTAAAACATAGTACCGCTTGCATAATTATATTCAGAATCAGCAGGACTAAGTTTACATAAAGCAACTACCCACCACCCATAGTCTGAATATATATTTTGTCCCTCAAAGTAAGGAGTTGCAACTTTATTACAATCTTCAAGAAAAGCTATACCTTTCCAATCAGTAGCCCAAGAAGAACCTTTGCCATCCCTATAATATAATCTATTATTAGTGTTATCTGTTGAAGAAGGCCCAACAAGTTCCCAGGTAGCATAACCTTCTCCCCAACCTTTCACATGAATACCTGACCACCAGTTAGAGGATGGCATGCCAGACATATGAAATAAGCCACTAATATTATAATTATCATAAGAGGTTGGAAGTATTGTGTCATTTCTTCTATCAATAACTCTTAAGTAATTAGATTTACTTGAATACTGAATACTGTTTTGGTCACCACCATACGCTAATGCATAAAGGTTGGAATCCAGACTACCATCAGCTTTGAGAAATTGTGATGCGGTTCCATTAGGTGTTTTCTGATATAAATCAGGCAGTGTGATGACTCCGTTAGCCGCTTCATAGAGTGTGCCATTCAACATTATGTTTCCACCACCGCCACTTCCACCGCCACCGATAACGGAAAGTTTGCCACCTTCTTTCGACAGAGTGGCCGGGTCATAAGGTAGCAGGTCGAGAAGGGTCGGAGCAGTATAATCGCCCACCGCATTCCAGGTTGTGCTACCTGTGATCAACAGGTTACCATCCAGTTTCCAGACTTTATGTGTCGGATCGTAATCGAGCAGGCCACCGTTTACCTTCAGACCGCCGGTGAAATTCTTTTCACCGGTAATCTCCTGAGCACCGGCAAGGGTGACGAAGGTATTCAAACGATCCTGTAAACCATTGATTTTGCTAATCTCTAAAGTGGGGATATCAGAGGCTATCAACCCTGATGCGGACGTTGCACGACCATAAGCGTCAACGGTGAGCTTAGTGTATGTACCGGCCTTTATTCCGGAAGGAGAAAGGGACAAGGTACGATCCGCAGACAAATCACCACCCCCGGAAAGACCGGTGCCGGTAATAATGCTACGGGTTTTATCCGCTTTGACAGATAGAGCAGTAGCAAGGGTATCCGTTTCGGAGAATCCGGCCAGGAACGCTTCAAGTTCCTTCCATTTGTTGATTGTCGAGTCGGTATCTGATCCGGTGAGAAAGGTAAGCAGGGTATTGGCTATCTCTGTAACATTGCGATATCCTTCCGTAGTTGGAAGACCGGTTCCTTTCAGGGCATTAAGGTTCGTATGTACAAAGTTCTCTGTTGCATATCCGGCAAGAGCTGTATCCAGATGTGACTTGTCGATCTGTTGAGAACCACTTTTCAAGAGTGCGGTCCACATGGAGGATTCGTCGAAGCTTGAACCGGCACTGCCGATTACTGACAGCCGGCCACCCTCTTTTGACAGGGTAGCCGGATCATAAGGCAACAGATCAAGAAGGGTCGGAGCTGTGTATGTTCCATTGTCCCAGCCGAAAGTGATATTACCTGAGATCAGCATATTACCGTTCAGTTTCCAAACTCTTTCGGTCGGATCGTAATCGAGCAGGCCACCGTTCACTTTCAGTCCGCCGGTGAAATCTTTTTCACCGGTAATCTCCTGGGCACCGGCAAGGGTTACAAAGTTCTCTCTGACGAAAGTCTCCGTAGCGTAGCCGGTAAGAGCGGAGGAAGTGATATAGCCTTTATCTGTGACAAATTTCTCTGTCGCATATCCGGCAAGAGCACCGGACAAATGTGACTTGTCGATCTGCTGAACACCTTCTTTACTGAGGACGCCCCACATGGCCAATTCATCAAAGTCAGAACCGACATTGATCACAGACAGTCGGCCGCCCTCTTTTGACAGGGTAGTCGGGTCGTAAGGGAGTAGGTCGAGAAGAGTTGGTGCGGTGTATGTGCCATTGTCCCAACCGAAAGTAATGTTACCTGAGATCAGCATATTACCGTTCAGTTTCCAAACTCTTTCGGTCGGATCATATTCTATCAGACCACCATTTAAAGTTAACTTTTTTAGGAAAGCTTCGCCTTTTTGCGTGATTCTGTAGGGATCATCCCCGCTGCTAAATTCGACACCTCCCAGAAGACGAAGTAAAAAATTGGTTTCGTCTATCTGCTTTTTACTGATAAAGATATCTTTTAAACCATCAGTAGAAACTTTCTTTAATCCTTCATTCAACCAGTATAGCACTTCTGCCACATGCCGGTTAGAGACACTGTGCTTGAGTACTGCTTTGTCAATGTAGTCAATGAGTTCATCTATAATTTGTTGCTGATCGGCCATATCAATTAAATTGAGGTGTGAACTGTTCGGTATGTATACGGGGGTTTCCTATTTCGTCCTCTGAAAGTGATCCGGTGTAGCGAACATCGGAGTCAACGAAATGAAGAGTCATTTTAATGCTTTCTGGTACAGTGGAGCGTATGGCATGGGTGAGGTTGTCAGCTACGGCATTTACCCTGATGTTTCGTCCGGAAAGTCCGAGTATCTTTATTTCATCGGAAGCAAGCATATCCATTAAATGCACAAGTTCTTCGGTATTGCGATATCCTGATTCGACCTGAAGCTTGTCACGGGCAGACTGTCGCTCGCGGGCCTCGATATAATCATCAATGCTTTCATCGTAAATCTGATAAGTGGAGTCGGACTCAATTTCAGACTCGATGTTACCGATACCGGTGACTTCAATGCGTTCATAGGCTCCATAGGAGTTGAGAAATTCAAGTAAATAACGCTCACGGGATACTGTTCCGGAAGTGATGACAATAGTACAACTTTTGGTTGATCCGGAATAGATATCGAAAACAGAAGCTAACTTTTGATTAGTTTGAAACAGTTTTTGCCGGAGCCGATATAGGTTAAGGGCTACCGGCTGTCCGGCTGTTCCGGACAAAGAGGTTTCAATGCCGGCTGCAACTATTTTTAATGCACCATCCGGATAAAGGAAAGGAATAGGTAGGAGTTCGGTTTCTCGGATGGTGATGATCCGCCCGTTGGTACGGGTGGTTTTGAAGAAATTGACCGATGAATTGAGCAGCTTCCAAGTGAATATATTGCTATTTTCATCTAACAGACGGCGTAATAGCCGCTTGCTGATGCCTCCGATAACTGCTTTCAGAGAAAGAGTTTTAGTTTCTCCCTGGGTGTTTTGGACACTAATGGCAATATCTGTAGCTGAAGTAGAATCGGCCAGTAATATATCAGTGGATTCGTTAAGCAGATGTTTGGGACTGAGAATACCTGAAAGGATATCCTGAAGAAAAACAGAGAACTCACCTTCACCACTTCCGGAAAAGATGGTGCGGTCGGCCTGACGAATAATGTAGCTGACTACTGAACTGGAGTTTATAGTCAGCTTGATGGGATTTCCGGCTAAAGCGATTGTAGACGGATATATGTTTGCTGTTAAACTCATAGTGCATTGTAATTAGTTTGTATAATGGTACCGGACACAGAAGAGGTCGCAGAGCAATACAATGCCAGGAACTCTTCCCGTTCCGGAGTGGGGGTGGTGATGAAACGGAAAAATTCATCGGTTGTAGCCCCGGAGGAACTTGTAAATTTCCGGTAAGCGGCAAGCAATGCAGTTACATTGCTTGTCTCAATTGCTGCTGTGATGGTCTTATCGTCATTCATGTTGCAAATATGATGTTTTGATCATGTGCGGCAAAGGACAACTAAAGCAGTTCTGCTTTAACGGAAAGCCCGTAAGTAATGGCATAGTGTACGCCTCCGTATTCTTTATCTTTCCAGATGATATCACCTTGAGATGTCTGACCATTGGGAACCCGGACCTTATAGTAAAGGTCGAAACTGTAATTGATTTCTTTGATGAAGAACTCTTTGCCAGCTTCATAATCTTCTTGAGTCGGTACAGTAAACGGTATCTCAATATCCGAAACCTGATCACTTACCTCGTTTTTACGTAGCACTCCGAGCCATTGCGCCGGTGGGGTAATAGCCTTCTTCCACTCCTCGACTTGTGCCCGTATCTTGAGTTCTACTATGTTTTCACGATTATTGTGAAACGCCCATTTGTAGAGTTGCTCAATCGTTTGTATTCCTTGCTCTGCATCCAAATCTAAATCGGTTTTCCCGACAGGAATCAGGAGACGAAGGGTACGAAAACGGACAATAGCCGGACGTGAAAGAAGTTTAGGTAATGTATAGCGCACTGTATCAAGCAGTAATCGTTGACCATCTATATTGATCGTTTGACTGAAATCAATATTGAGTAATTGAATTGGATTCAAGTGTACGGGAACTTCAACCGTATGATTGGAATGTCGGAGAATAGCGTCAAATCCCTTCCAAAAACGGGAGAACAGGCCATTATCACCAATAAAGGTCATGGAGATATCGAACGTGTGACCGTTGATGACAATAGCTTCACCGCCGGGTGTGTAACATCTTGGCGATCCATAGGGGTAGGGAGTGGATGCACGGGGCATGGAAAAGCAAAAGCATAGAGGAGTTTGGGTGTTTTGCTCCTCTGCCAGTTCTACGCTGGCGCTGGAGATATTGGTATATTTGTGTACTTTTCCAAGGAGATAGGCAGGACAAACCGGTTGGTCATCGGGGTAAGAACCTTTCATCGGCAGGCATTCATCAATAGAGGATATCTCCATATAGCTAATGTCCGCACCTTTATCCCAGGGAAAGAAGTCAGAGCTACGGGCTTCACGAATTCCGGTCAGATTGTTGCGGACGTAATAAAATCCATCCCATAAGGAATAAGTGAGATACCCTTTTGCTGTGTTATTTGACAAGACATGCCCAAAAGGTTTGAGAAATTTGTCGAGTGAATCGCTGGTAGGAGCAGCTACTAAATTGGTATAAGGACCGGAGATATTGGTCGATGCGGAGAGCTTGAGTTGCTGTGCAGCGGCGTAGTTAATGACAGGACAGGCCGACTTGAGCAGGGACCAATTCAGTGAGGGCGTAGCTGAGATGATATCTTTGATAAATTTGAGATTAACGGTTTTATTTTTTCCATCGACAAAATACACCATACCAAAGCGGCAGTAGAGGGCTTGCAGGAACTCGTTAATCGTGCAATCGGGTAGAAGGTCAGAGTAATCAATGAAACCCTTGACTATGCTGTCGGCCATGTTGTTCAGAACTACCAGACGGGAGAGTTGACGGTGGGTTGAAAATGGATTTTCAAGGACCGTATAACCGTACCGGACGAATATAAAATTGAGTATCCAAGACACCTTTAAAAATGGGCTGATGGCATAACCTTCGGGAACGGAAGTAAGGACGGGTTCGTTATTGATAAGGAATGTTTCCTGTCTGGCAGCTCCCTGAAGGAAATAGCTACCATTCTCCGATTTAGCTATCTTGTTGATGTATTCCGGGTAGTAGGTGGTAGTTTCCGTATCGTCCACGGTCGTTGTATGTGATGGCATGGACACACAAATGGGAAAAACGGAAAGAGCATCGTCTACGATTGTTTCATTCATAATAGAATTGAGCAGGCTGATGACTCCGGTTGTTCCTCCTTCGGGACGAATAACCGGAGCAGAGAGGGAACGGAGTGAAACAGCATTCCATTCCGAGTAAAGTTCAGACTCGTCAAAACCTATATTGGATACGATTCCTCCGGATTTGGAGGCTTGTGTGATGTTCATCTTACCTATTCGGTTGTAGACACCATCGGAGACGGTGACACGGGTATCCGGGGCAGGGGAGTAGGTACTATCCGGACGATGGACATGGGTGATCAGTGAAAGGTTGTTTCGGGAGGCAGGAAGCGTGGCAGGTACGGATTGTGAACCACGTTCGTTGTAAATAGGGGAGGTGTCTTCGATCTCGATGCTGAAATCGTTTTGAAGATCGAATATTCCTAATTGATTTTTTATCTTGAGTGACATGTATTATTGTTTTTTACGGGTGAATGGTTCCTTTGATTTATCTGCTAATTCTTGTGCTTCGTTGAGCTCGCGAAGCACGATGTATGCTTTGAGGTATTTAAGTTTCTCAATCAGTGCATGTAACTCTTTGATCAGTTGAGCCAAGTTTGCTTCCTTATCTGTCGGTGAAGAAGTTGTCTGAGAGATACGGGAAGTACTGTTACGGATCGGATCGTAATTGCCTTCAGCACGCTGGGGAAGTCGGCCACTGCGGGCATCCTGAATAGCCTGTACGACAATGGGGTAATTAATGTGGTGCTGGAGACGGGAAAGATCTTCGGCATTGATGATTAATTCTGCTCCGGATTCGGATATCAATGAGGTACGGCGGACGATTCCGGTCGGTGAATCACCTATGTAGGGAACATCCCGATAGGTCCGGCCATCATCTTCACCAATGACATCGTATCTGCCGGATGCCCATTGCTTGACTTGTACCTGAGCAGTTTTGGTACTGTCGGTATTGTTATCGGTTGCGGAAGTGGAAGAACTCCCCCCCTTAATCAATCCTTTGAGCGTTGATTTTGCAGCGGCCAATGCTCCCATGATCAGTCCGGAGAGAACTGCGGCACGGGCTGCACCGGTTGCTCCAAAGGTTGCAACAGAGTCGGGCATGGCATAGGCTTCGGCAGCAGAACGGGCTACAGCTCCGACGGCTACACCCGTGGCCTTGGCTATTTCAATATCAATCATCTGGCTCAGTACATCGAATAGGATATCGAGCATGGTATCAGCAAAGTTCTGCAAGGCATTTTCTTGACCTGATATCATTTGTCCGAGGGTATCGCCGATCTGTTCACCGTATTGCCGGTACTGTTGTGCCTGTTCAGTGAGCCTTTGTTTCTCCTTCCTGGCCAGTTCGTCTTTTTTCTTTTGAGCGGCATCTTCAAGTTTCTTCCGCTCTTTTTCTTCATCTTGAAGACATTTTACTTTAAAGTCGAGTAGTTGTTGTTCAATGGTGCGCTGTTGATCAGCGTCGAGATTAGCAATTTTGAGAACACGTTCCAGGTGCATGATAGTGAGGTGCTCCATTGCTTCATTGTACTCTTTCTCTGTTTTCAGATTTTCATCCTTACCGGAAACATAGAGAAGTTTTAGGTCCTTTTGTTGGTTTTCATAAAGTGTCTTTTCTTCAGCGAGCTGTCGGTTCATCTGCTCTTTTTGCTGCTTAATTTTGATATCGTTGATTCGATTTTGGGCATCAATACCTTCTTTACTTTTTGCACCGGCTATATTAATGATACGTTGCTGATGTTCTAATTCGAGGGTTTCCATCCGGTTATTGAACTGCTGTTCGGTTTGCAAGGTTTCGTCCTGGCGTTTGAGATAGGCTTCTTTGAGTTCCGACTGGTGTTGAGAGTAGAGCTTGGCTTCTTCTTCAAGCCTCTTTTTAAGAAGGGATTTGGCTTTCTCTTCATCAATTACGGGAGTTGTTATTTTGTTATTTGTAGTTTCTTCATTCGCTTTGTTGACCTCCTCTATGGCTAAAGCTGATTCGCCTATCTCTTTGGTTATTTCATCTATTTTCTCAGAAATTGAGGATAAATTTTTTCGCGTTTCATTAAGAGTTTCTAAAGCTTTTCCTTCTTTTTCTGTGCCAAAAAGTCTGGAAATTTTAGCTGTAAGGCTATTCCGATTATATCCTTGTAAGGTATTGGTTTGGCGAATCTTCCAATATTGATCACTTTGGGTTTCTTCATCTTTTTCCAGTGTACGTTTCTGGGCATAAAGATTTTCAAGTTCTTGCTGTGCTGCTTTTAACTTGATTTGCTTTTCAAGTTGTACCAGGTAATCTTTGATTGCGTCTGTATTGTTTTTCGTTAATGTTCCTTCATCGGTTAGTTTGGCATTGTAGTCTGGAATGATTTCTTTTAGATCATTTAAAGCCTTTCGACGAACATCAAGCGCAATTCCATTATCATTGATGACAGCAGTCAAAGCACGTATCTTCGATTCTTGTTGAATAAATGATTTATTGGTCTCTTCATTTACTTTTTTTATTCCTGATACAGAATCTTTTAATTCATCGTTTTTCTTTTTTAAGTTTATGAGGTAGGCTATAGCTGTGGCCGCGACTACGGCTATTATACCATAGGGGTTTGTCATTAGCTCTTTCTTAATGGCTTTTAAAGACTTTGCAATATTATTATTCCAAAATGTAACGACTTTACTGATTATTACATCAGAGTTCTTAGCAGCTGTGTAAGCTATAAGGGCAATGGTCAATAATGTAATGGCCCTTTTGTTTTCATTGATGAAATTTAATAGTTTAATGAGTTTTCCAGTCCAACTGACAGCACCATTTGCTGCTGATATGAGGGCGGGATTGAGTTTTTCTAATAATTCAATACCAAGTTCCTGCATGCGGTTTTTAGCTTGCGATAGTTTAGCTGCCGCTGTTTCTGATTTTGTGGCAGCCTGTTCCATGGCTACAGATGTACCCGTAACTGCTTGAGTGTAGTATTTTACCTTATCGGCTTCATTGATAAGTACGGAGGCCACATTGTATCCTTCTTCTCCAAATTGCTTCTTAATCTGGGCTGCTGAGAGTTGCTTTTTCTGAAGGTTATCCAAAGCTTTCTCTAAACCAACGATTTTGGGATTTGTATCGTCTGCTCCGGTTTGTAGGGTAAGGAAGAATTTCTTTAAACCGGTACCGGCTATTTCGTCTTTGATACCTTTTTCGGCCAGTGTTTCAATAGTACCTACAAGCTGTTCGATAGGAATTTCGGCAGAGGCAGCAGCTACCCCGGATTTGGTGACGGCTGTGGTGACGGACCCCACGGCTGCTGCTCCATATTTAGAGCCGGCGGCCATGACGTTTGCATAGCGTGAAGCTTGGTCGGCACCATCACCGTATTGATTGAGAGAAAGGGTTACGGCATCGACTGCATCCTTCAGGGTCATACCTGATGCAGAAGCTAATATAAGGGTCTGTTTTGTCACCTCGGCCAAAGCTTCTTTGTTGTCAAGAAGTTCGGGCTTGGCAGAGCCTACCAATTTGTAGGCATCAAGAATTTCCGTTGCGGACTGTCTAATGCGAATGCCGGATTCGGTCATTGTCGTTGACAACTGGACAGCTTGCTGTTCCAACCAGTTTATATCGTCCTTGGAAAGTCCGGTAAGAGCTTCAACATCGGCCTTGGCTTCCTCGCGTTTGTTTCGCTGTTCTCGGAGTTGGTTGAGTTTCATTGAAACTCCGGTGATAGCTGCTATGACAGTACCGATCAGACCAATATATTTGTTAATGAATCCGGAGGCACGTGACCAGATATTACCTTGTGCACCTACCTCGACGCGCATGTTGGCCTGTGCTCTGGAAAGGGCTTCAGTGACACGCCGATTCTGCTCAAGAGCAGCAGTATATTGTTTCGTTCCGGGCACTGCATTACGAAGCTCTTTCCGAACGCGGGACTGGACAGCAAGGAGTTCGTTGTAAGTTGCTCCGGAGAGGCTTTTGAGAACCCGTTCTGTTTCGGCTAACTGTTTCTCGTAATTCTGAAGAGTTCGGTTTTTTGCATCCAGTTCTTTTTTGAGATCCTGGGAGCGTTTTGCATAATCTACTTCTTTTCCGGTAAGTGACCTGAGTTTATCTTCAAGACGAGAAATACTTTCTTTTACCAGGTCTATTTTATTAGTGGCTTCTGAGCCATCAATATAAAGTTTAATACTGCGGTTTAGGTCGTTTGCCATATTAGAGACTGTTTCGTTTATCTATGTATATTCGAGTAGCATCAATCAGCATAGTGTCGAAATAATCGGTGACGATATCAGCTAATTCATTGATCCGGTTACGAATTACAGGGTCAAACCATTCGTAGGCCCGGCGGTTGCCTTCATTCTGTCGTCCGAGTGATTTGAGATTTGTATGGCGTACAATACCGGTATCTATCTCGACTCCATTAATTTTTTTGAGGTAATTCCATTTGGAACCGATGAAGCCACCCTGACCTTCGCCGGCGCCCTTGTGGATGTAGATTCCATGCCGAGGGAAAGAGAAACCAAGACGGTTGATAATACCGTATTTGTCGGTATAAGCCCGTGGCTCAAGTTCGCGGGCTATTCGCATACTGCGGCCGGCTATTCCGGCTCGTAATTGTCGGAATACACTATCTTGCCACTTTTCAACGGCCTTGTTATATGCAGTCAGTCTATCAGCATCCTGAGCCATTGAAAAGCGTTCGGTTTCTGAGACGGTTTCAAGGCGGATCAGTCCGGATGTCGGGGTATTAGTCAACTGTGCTGCTTTTCGGCGGGAGGCGTTATAGCGTTTGACTTCAGCACGAGAGGTACTTAATCTTTTATAATATCCCATCGTTAATCCTCCCAGTATGTTTGGTCAATGAAATAGGTTTCAGGTTGAACCAAAGAAAATGTCAGTACTACGCCATAGAAATTATCACCAATCGGCCCAATACCATTAAATTGAATGGTATCGTCAATGAATTCTGAAATGTCGGGGTCTTGCAGGATATAGTTCCGAATTTGTTTTGCGACAGCTTTGCATTCTTTTGCTGCCTGGTTAACTGTTTCTGGACGATCAGAAACAGTGTTCTGTGCCACAATGAAAGAGAACATGTCATTGTTATTAAGCGCATCGGATTCGTTTCGTTTTGATTCAGACTCACAGCTATCAACTGCAATCAGGATCATGCTGGATACGGATGATAGTTTATCATTAAAATTATATAAGTCCTCAAGTCCGAAAGCGGTGAAGAATCTGGGCTTTTCGGGTGTGTGGGCAATAGGCTTTAAGCGGATGGCAAGTGTTTTGCCATATTCAAAGTGGTTGTATATCTCCATAAAAGTCAGGGGTTGGGTTATGGAGACAAAAATAGCCCGCGGAAAGCGGGCTATAAAGGACAGGTCAGGAGAACCAAAGCGTTAAGAGGATGATAGCGGAGATAATGGATATACTTTTACCAGTTGCATTCCTACTTCTTCTTACAATAGTGGTCTCGACAGTGACAAAACCTATAATAATACAAAAGTCTATCATAGTTCTTCTCTTATTCGGGTAATAAAATCCGAATTAACTCACGAAGCTGCATTGCTGCACGTTCTTTTTCTATCGGTGATGTGCCTTCGGATAATAGGACATCGACGAGGGCTAATGCTTCCTCCTTATTCATGGCATTCTCCTTTCTTTTCTTTCTCAATTTGGTTAATAAGATTACGTATAGCGATTAATCTGTCATAGGAGATTTCGCAAAGCTGCTCACCATCGGCAAAAACGTTATAATAGATATTGGGTGTGGCCTTTCCTTCATGAAGTACGGTACACTTTTCGACCCAGGCTTCTTCTTTTATTCGTCCCATTTCGTACCTCCTTTCTTAGCTTTGATAACACAATAAATGGCTGCAAGAATGCATGGAGGAAAGATGAACGTAGCACAAAGGCAAGCAATGGCACTGACATAGTAAGCGTCAGAGGAGGTTTTAACTTTGCAATCGGATGGGATAAAATCATCAATTGCGGAGTTGGACTGATGGGGGATTGTGGTGGGTTCCGGTGTGCGGAACTGAGGCACGAAAAGGGTGCCTGTGGATTTTTTTTTCATACTTACTGATTGTTTCGCATTTTAGTTGAGAACCGCTCAACCATCGGGACGCAGAAACGGCTGCCATCTCCCGTGTCGCGAAACAATCAGTAAGATTACTCCAAGAGCAAAATTACAAGGGAAAGGCAGCCGTATTGGTTGCTTTTAATAAAAGCTTCTACATATATCTAATGGACATAAAAAAAGCCCATCTTTATTCGTTGAGCGTCTTGCATCGCTCTTGGTGATAAACATCACTGATTATTTCGCACTGCAAATATGGATATAATATTTGAGAGTGCAAAGAGAAAATTGTATTTTTATCATAAAATGTAGCAACATGAATAATATGGATACAGTCGGTGAGTTGTATATCTCCATGAAAGTCAGGGGTTAGGTTATGGAGACAAAAATAGCCCGCGGAAAGCGGGCTATAAAGGACAGGTCAGGA
>OGZZ01002029.1_pt1 | contig 13824 bp, 12 predicted proteins | sample 1577021 | NCBI WGS metagenome assembly OGZZ01 (sample SAMEA3541526, study PRJEB24748) | human gut metagenome | biome: human gut; feature: human-associated habitat; material: faeces | place: China | collected 2012
TGGATAGTCTGGCGCAGATTGCCGACATGTGACCGCTGCGAAATAGGGGAACGGCAGAGAATTTTTCCTCTGCTGCGGACGAACTACCTTCGGAGTCCGTCCTCTTGAGCAACCTGTTCGCAGTGTCAGATACTGTTCTGCTACACATGTGGTTTCATCTACGCAAGCGCGGCATGACAGTGCCGCGCAACTCTTTAACACGTTATACCGCACGGCACCTACGAATTAAGCGTTTGGTACAATTTATCTTCGCAGGTGCTGTCTATAATAACGCGCTAAAGAATCGCGCGGCACTGTTATGTCGCGCCTGCGTAGAATAAACCGCATGTGTAGCAGTAATGTATCTGACACTGCGAATAGGTTGAGAAAAACACGGAAGAAAAAATCCTCTGCCGTTCCCCTGTTTCGCAGCGGTCACATGTCGGCAATCTGCGCCAGACCCTCAAGGGAAAGGGGAGATTCACAAGAGGGTGGAAACCGCAGGTGTCTACCCTCTTGTGCGCCCGCGCGGCGTCAGCGCAGTTCCGTTCGCTTCTCAAGCGACACTCCCCCGTTAGGGAAAGAAGTGAAAATCATAGGGTAGAAACCGTAGGTGTCTACCCTCTTGCCCGCCGCCGCGGGTGCGGCGAACCTCCCCGACAAAGGTTGGCGCCCATTCTATATGCGCAGGAAGCAGCGAAACCGCAGTTTACGTCTTGCACAGACCGCAATCGTGTGCTAAAATAATACTATTATGGGAAAAACACTCGTGGAGCGCATAAATCGCGTCTCCGCGCAGTCTAACGAGTTGGAGTGAGAAATAAATGGATTACAACCGTTTGGCGGAACTGCTGTTTCCGCATATCAATACCACGCCGGAGGAGATGGAGGCCCGCTATCCCAAGCGTGAGCTGCCCGAGGGTGCAAAGGTAACCCGTATGGGCCCGAGCCCGACCGGCTTCATGCACCTCGGCAACCTGTACGGCGCATTGGTGGATGAGCGTCTGGCGCACCAGTCCAAGGGTGTATTTTATCTGCGTATTGAGGATACCGACCGCAAGCGTGAGGTAGAGGGCGGCGTGCAGATGATCATCGACGCGTTCAAGTCGTTCGGCCTGCCGTTCGACGAGGGTGCAACGACTGACGGCGAGACCGGCATCTACGGTCCGTACCGACAGAGCCAGCGTGCCGAGATCTACCAGACCTTCGTCAAGTCCCTCGTGCAGCGCGGCATGGCATACCCGTGCTTCTGCACCGAGGAGGAGCTCTCCGCCGCACACGAGCAGCAGGAGAAGAACAAGGAGAACTTCGGTTACTACGGCAAGTACGCCGTATGGCGCGACCGTCCGATGGAGGATATCGAGGCAGAGCTTGCCAAGGGCACGCCGTATGTTGTTCGTTTCCGCTCGGAGGGCAGCATTGAGCACAAGATCCGCCACGAGGATCTCGTAAAGGGCAAGATGGAAGTCACCGAGAACGATCAGGACGTGGTTATCCTCAAGTCTGACGGCATCCCGACCTACCACTTTGCGCACGTTGTGGACGACCATCTGATGGGCACGACCGTCGTTGTCCGCGGTGAGGAGTGGCTGGCAACGCTGCCGGTACACCTGCAGCTGTTCCGCGCGATGGGCTGGAAGGCGCCCAAGTACGCACACACCGCCCAGCTGATGAAGATCGACCCGGAGACCGGCGGCAAGCGCAAGCTGTCCAAGCGCAAGGACCCGGAACTGGCTCTGACGTTCTACGCGCAGGAGGGCTATCCGGTACCGGCGGTTCTCGAGTACCTGATGACGCTCCTCAACTCCAACTTCGAGGAGTGGCGCCGCGCAAATCCGGACCTGCCGATGAACGATTTCCAGTTTACCACCAAGAAGATGAGTGGCTCGGGTGCGCTGTTTGACATCGAAAAGCTGCGCGACGTTTCCAAGAACGTTATTTCGCGCATGACGGCAGAGCAGGTATACGATTACGTTGCCGAGTGGTCTGCTGTTAACGACAAGGAATTTAACGCACTGCTGACCCGCGACCCGGCGTTCTCCAAGGCGTACCTCGCCATCGGCCGCGGCGGCAAAAAGCCGCGCAAGGACCTCGCTCTCTGGTCGGACGCAAAGGGCTACATGGACTTCATGTTCGACGAGCTGTTCCAGCCGGATTACACCATGCCGGAGCGCGTTTCCGCCGAGGACGCCAAGGCGATTCTGAGCGATTTTGCAGGCATGTTCGACGAGAACGATACGCCGGACGGCTTCTTCGACAAGATGAAGCAGATCGCTTCTGCACACGGCTACGCCGCCGATACCAAGGCGTATAAGGCTGACCCGTCCGCCTATAAGGGCGCCGTCGGTGATGTGTCCATGGTTGTCCGCGTAGCAGTGGCGGGCCGCCAGAACGCACCGGACCTCCAGACCGTAATGGGTATTCTGGGTAAGGATAAGGTTCTGGAACGCCTGTCTAAGTGCGCAGATGCGCTCTGAATAATGGAAAATGTAAAATGGATAATGGAGAATGAAGGAGCCGCTCAAAGGGCGGAATTAAATCATCGCGCGCAGCGCGATACCGCAATTTTCAATTTTCCATTTTCAATTCTCAATTCCAAGGGAGAATAATAAATGTTAGAGAATGTAAACAACTTCCTCACAGAAATCATCGACGAGGATATTAAAAACGGTCTTTCCGAGCGCATCCACACCCGCTTTCCGCCGGAGCCGAACGGTTATCTGCATATCGGCTCGGCAAAGGCGATCTTCATCAACTGGTCTATCGCAAAAAAATACAACGGCCTGTTCAATCTGCGCTATGACGACACCAACCCGGTCAAGGAGGATACCGAGTATGTAGACTCCATCTGGGAGGACATCAAGTGGCTGACCGGCGAGGAGCCGAGCGGCGGTGTGTATTACGGCTCGGACTACTTCGAGACCTGCTTTAACTGCGCGGTACAGCTGATCAAGGACGGCAAGGCGTATGTTGACGATCTGACGCAGGAGGAAATGCGCCAGTACCGCGGCTCTCTGACCGAGCCGGGCAAGCCGAGCCCGTACCGCGACCGTTCGGTTGAGGAAAACCTGCAGCTGTTCCAGGATATGCGCGACGGCAAGTTTGCCGACGGCTCCAAGACGCTGCGTGCCAAGATCGACATGGCAAGTCCGAACATGAACCTGCGCGACCCGGCGATTTACCGCATCGTGCGTGCACACCATCACCGTCAGGGCGATAAGTGGTGCATCTATCCGCTGTACGACTTTGCACACCCGATTCAGGACGCACTTGAGGGCATCACGCACTCCATGTGCTCGATTGAGTTCGAGAACCACCGTCCGCTGTACGAGTGGGTGGTTGACAACTGCCCGCTGCCGCATCATCCCAAGCAGCGCGAGTTTGCCCGCCTGAACGTAACACACACCGTTATGTCCAAGCGTTACCTGCGCCAGCTGGTATTTGAAAAGCACGTTGAGGGCTGGGACGATCCGCGTATGCCTACGCTGTGTGCGCTGCGCCGCCGCGGCTACACGCCGAGCGCCATCCTCGATTTTGTACAGCGCGCCGGCATCGCAAAGGCCAACTCGCTGGTTGACATCAAGCTGCTCGAGCACTGCATCCGCGAGGAGCTGAACGAGACCGCGCTGCGCCGCATGGCAGTCACCGAGCCGGTCAAGCTGGTTATCACCAACTATCCGGAGGGTCAGTGCGAGGAGTTCGAAGTGCCGAACAATCCGCGCAATGAGGAAGCAGGCAGCCGCAAGGTTCCGTTCACCCGTGAGCTGTATATCGAAAAGAGCGATTTCGCGGAGGTTCCGCCTCCGAAGTTCCAGCGTCTCAAGCCGGACGGCGAGGTTCGTCTGATGGGCGCGTATATCGTCAAGTGCAACGAGATCGTTAAGGACGACAACGGCGAGATCGTGGAAATCCGCTGCACGGCTGATCTCGAAACCGGCAACGGTATGCCGGTGGACGGCCGCAAGGTCAAGGGCACCATTCACTGGGTATCTGCCGAGCACGCCATCGACGCGGATCTGTATCTGTACGATAATCTGTTCACCCTCGAGAACGTTAATGACGTACCGGAGGGCACGGATTATCTGGATTACCTCAATCCGGATTCGCTCAAGAAGCTGACTGGCTGCAAGCTCGAGCCGTCGCTGGCTGATGCCAAGGAAGGCGAGCGCTTCCAGTTTGTCCGCATGGGCTATTACTGCAAGGACCGCGAGAGCGGCCGCTTCAACCGCATTGTAACTCTGAAGGACAGCTTTGCAAAAACGCTGAAAAAGTAAGCACAGATAAGAAAAGCTCTCTGAACTTTGTTCAGAGAGCTTTTTTCGTTAGAGATGAATTGAGAATGGAAAATGGAAAATGAAGGAGCCGCCTGAAAGGCGGGATTAAATCATCGCGCTGTGCGCGATACCGCAATTCTCAATTCTCCATTTTCAATTTTCCATTACTGCAATCGCTTAAATGATGCGGCTTTCGATTTCTGCATCCGGTGCCAGAACTTTCACGAAGAACTCGAGCCGCCGGAGTGCGTTCTCGATAACCGCCTTATCGGTATCCGGCGTGCCGAACACGGGATGGAACACATGGCGGCTGTCCGGATGGATGCAGGTTCGGTCGTCCGCACCGGCGATCATGCTGAAAATGATACCCGAGCTATCGCGTCCGCAGATGTCCTTCGGGTAGGTATGCGTGCTTGCGGCGCGCATACCCAGGAACGGCAGCTTTTCGCTCGGCGTAAAGATGGTCAGCGGACCGTCCATGCGGTCGATATCATGCGTGCCGGAGAGTACGAATGTTGTCAGCTCCAGCAGGAAGGGAACACCCATCACCGGGTCCTCCTCCGGGAACGGACGTCCCTTGAACATCACCGACTCGAACTGCTGCATGACCGGATAGGTTTTCTTAAACTTCTTGAAGAAGCGAAAATACGGATTTTCACCGAAAACAGCCTTGCGGTCGTAGTCGGCATACTTTTCGCGCAGGGCATCCAGTTCGGCGTGAACAAGGTCGTAAAATTTCGTTATATCCCATGCGGAGCGGTCGGGATAGGTGACTTCGAGGATGCCGAGCGGAATATTGCGCTCGGCAAAGGTCGGGTCCTTGATGATTTCAAGCATAAGAGCACCTCGATTTGTTAAGCGGGTTCGTAGGAACTGTGATAATCGGCAGCGGCTTCGCCGGTCAGCACATCGTAGTAGTACCACTGCGATTTATCCGCGCTGGTGAAGAAATACACGCCGAGGGGGTGCTCTACGGTATCGCTGGTCAGCCGACCGACATATTCGCCGCTTGCACCGCCAGCCGCTTCTCCGGTGCGGATGATTTCGTCAACGGACACCGGATGCAGCACGGCGATCATGCCGAGCTGCGCGATAGCGTAGGACAGGTACAGCAGGAAGATGGTATAGGCGGACTGCCGCAGCGAAGCCTCCTGCAGAGGGTGGTTCATGCACTTGCCGATCAGCAGGCCGATGAAGGACAGCACGATCAGCGCCGCAATCAACCAGAAGCTGATCTCATACAGCGGGTTCATGCCGGACAGCAGGGCAATAAACAGCATCAGCGCCACCAGAAAGACGAGCAGCGCCTGTGCCCAGCGGCTGTGGTCCCTGCCGTCGGGATTACTGGGTCTGCTGTTCATAAAAATGTTGAAGATGAGCGCAACCGGCGCGAACACCCACAGATAGGTCGGGAAGCCGCCGATGGCACCGTCATACACAGTATTCCAGCGCATGGCGAGCAGGCAGGTGCCCAGCCAGACGATGACCGAAGATACGAGCAGCAGCAGATTTTTCTTGGATTGAAAAAGATTCATACAGGAAATTCCTCTTAAAAGCAAACGGGCAGAGCCTTGCGGCTCTACCCGTTTTGATTACGCACCGCAAGGCACGCTCTGTTCAGTTAAACCGAAAAGATTAAGCCTCAGCCTTGATCTTCTTCAGGTTAGCGAAGCGCGGCAGACCGGATACCTTCGGGCCAACGTTCTCGCCGTTGATGAGCGGCAGAGCGTAGTCAACGAACTCCTGCGTTACGCCGTTGCCTTCCTCGTTGATCCACTCACGCGGAACCTTCTTCTCGGTGTTGGCAACCTCGGACAGCGGGAGCAGCTCGATCTCGCACTTGTAGCCGTTCTCGTCACGGGTGCACTTGAAGCCCGGCATGTAGTCGGTCTTGCCTGCAACTGCGTTCTCAACAGCAGCCTTGCCGGACATATAGGACTCGTCAACGTCGGTCTTGGAAGCGCAGTGAGCAGCGCAGCGCTGCAGCAGGCTCAGCTCGATGCCGCGAACCTTGCAGCCCAGCTCGTTCTTAACGGTGTCAGCCAGCATGGAAGCCAGACCGCCGAGCTGTGCATGGCCGAAGCCGTCGGTAGCAGAGGTCTTAGCCTCGGATACGAAGGAGCCGTCAGCGTAGTGGATACCCTCGGAAACAGCTACCAGGCAGTTGCCCTTCTCGTCGTAGATGCGCTTTACGTCAGCCAGGAACTTCTTCATGTCGAAGTCGGTCTCCGGCAGGTAAACCAGATCCGGACCTGCGCCCATAGCGGTAGCCAGACCGGCAGCACCTGCCAGCCAGCCAGCGTGACGGCCCATGATCTCTACGACGCAGACCATGCCGGTGTCGTATACGCGAGCGTCCTGATAGATCTCCATGCAGGAAGTAGCGATATACTTGGCAGCGGAAGCAAAGCCCGGGCAGTGGTCGGTGCCGAACAGGTCATTGTCGATGGTCTTCGGAATGCCCATTACGCGGCACTCGTAGCCGGACTTCATCATATACTTGGAAACCTTGTTGCAGGTATCCATGGAGTCGTTGCCGCCGTTGTAGAAGAAGTAACGGATGTCGTACTTCTTGAAGATCTCGAGGATGCGCTTGTAATCGGTGTCGTCAACATCCGGATCAGCCAGCTTGTAGCGGCAGGAGCCCAGAGCAGAGGACGGGGTGTAGCGCAGGAGAGCCAGCTCCTCGCGGTCTTCCTTGTCGATATCATACAGGTCGTCGTTCAGCAGGCCCTTGATGCCGTGTGCCATGCCGAATACGCGGGTGATGGACGGGTTGTCCAGCGCCGCCTCCAGCGCACCCAGAACAGAAGAGTTGATTACGGAAGTCGGGCCGCCCGACTGACCGATGACGCAAGCGCCTTTCAGTTCACTCATTGATAAAACCTCCTAAGCAAATTAAAACGCAGAGCTGTGCCATGCATTTTCTTACTCATAAAGAGTATCATATAATATGAAAAAAATCAATGAAAATCCTGCGTTTTCGGCAGGTTTGGCAATTTTGGCAAAGTTGCCGCAGGAATTCGGCGAAAAAATGACAGGATTTTTTTGATATGGACTTGATTTTAGCATGCTTAACTGATAGAATAAAAGCAGAATTTTTAAGATTCAGTTTTTATCAGAAAGGAAGTATTCCCATGCCTTTAGTTACTACTACTGAGATGTTCAAGAAGGCTTACGACGGCGGCTACGCTGTTGGCGCTTTCAACGTGAACAACATGGAGATCGTTCAGGGTATCACCGAGGCTTGCCAGGAGCAGCACGCTCCGGTAGTCCTGCAGGTATCCAAGGGCGCACGCGCTTACGCAAACCACACCTACCTCGTTAAGATGGTAGAGGCTGCTGTTCAGGAGTGCCCGGACATTCCGATCGCTCTGCATCTGGACCACGGCCCGGACTTCGAGACCTGCAAGGCCTGCATCGACGGCGGTTTCTCCTCCGTTATGATTGACTGCTCCTCCCGTCCGTTCGACGAGAACGTTGAGGAGACCAAGAAGGTCGTAGAGTACGCTCACGCTCACGGCGTTGTTGTCGAGGCTGAGCTCGGCACCCTGGCTGGCGTAGAGGACGACGTAAAGGTTTCCGCTGAGGATTCCTCCTACACCCATCCGGAAGAGGTTGAGGAGTTCGTAACCCGCACCGGCTGTGACTCTCTGGCTATCGCAATCGGCACCTCTCACGGCGCTTACAAGTTCACCCCGGATCAGTGCACCCGCAACGAGCAGGGCATTCTGGTTCCGCCTCCGCTGCGTTTCGACGTACTCGAGGAAGTTTCCAAGCGTCTGCCGGGCTTCCCGATCGTACTGCACGGTTCCTCTTCCGTACCGCGTGAGTTTGTTGACAAGATCAACAAGTTCGGCGGCAAGATGCCGGATGCAATCGGCATTCCGGAGGAAGAGCTGCGTCACGCTGCACAGCTGTCCGTCTGCAAGATCAATATCGACTCCGATATTCGTCTGGCTATCACCGCTTCTATCCGCGAGCACTTCGACGAGCATCCGGATCACTTCGATCCGCGCCAGTATCTGAAGCCGGCTCGTCAGGCTGTCAAGGACATGGTTACCCACAAGCTGATCAATGTTCTGGGCTGCAACGGCAAGGCATAAGATCATTTTCTGATCGAAACCAAAGAACCTCGGAATCCTGTTCCGGGGTTCTTTTTTCGTCTTGCGATGGGGAATAGAACGGATACCATATATAGTGTATCCGCTTTTTTGCGGGAGAAATTACCACAGAGAAAATAAAGGAGAAACTTTGTGGAATTTGTCGCGCTTTTCTGATAATTTTTTCGAGTCAAGAGGAAAAGTTTAGAGAATGCTCCAATAAAAATAGTGCTTTTCTTGCAAATGTGCCAAAAAGAATTTAGCGCCTTGACAGGGCGGTGTTTCGGCGTTAGAATATATAAGCAAGAGATAAGCAGACACAAGATATTGTACGATATCGAATGCAGCACTACATAATTTAGTAAATAATCAAGAAATCGCCGTCAGGCGGTTTTTGTATGAGAGAGGGATTTTTCTTTATGATTCAGCAGATCGTCAAGCGGGACGGGCGCATGGCTCCCTTTGAGATCGACAAGATCACAAATGCAATTTTCGGCGCAGCACAGGCATCCGGCGGCCAGGACCACGATATGGCGCAGGAGCTGGCAGAGCAGGTCGAAAAAACACTGGAGGAGACTGCTGGAACCGAAACTCCCACCGTTGAACAGGTGCAGGACACTGTTGAGAAGGTTCTGATCGAAAGCGGACATGCCCGCACGGCCAAGAAGTACATCCTGTACCGCAACGAGCGCACCCGCGTGCGTGAGATGAACACCCGTCTGATGAAGGTGTACGAGGATCTGACGTTCAAGTCCTCGCTCGAGAACGATGTCAAGCGCGAGAACGCCAATATCGACGGCGATACCGCGATGGGCACCATGCTCAAGTACGGCTCCGAGGGCGCCAAGCAGTTCTATGAGATGTTTATCCTCGATCCGGCGCATGCCAAGGCGCACCGCGAGGGCGATATCCATATCCACGATCTGGATTTTCTGACGCTGACCACCACCTGCTGTCAGATTGACCTGCTGAAGCTGTTCCGCGACGGTTTTTCCACCGGTCACGGCTTCCTGCGTGAGCCGAACGACATCCGTTCGTACTCCGCGCTGGCGTGCATCGCCATCCAGTCCAACCAGAATGACCAGCACGGCGGTCAGAGCGTGCCGAACTTCGATTATTCGATGGCGCCGGGTGTGCGCAAGACCTTCCGCAAGCTGTTCCGCGACAATCTCGCCAAGGCCCTGGAGGTGTTCGGCGAGGACGACAACAACGAGGTCGATGCGCGTGCGCTGACCGAGCGTGTCGAGCAGGAGACCGGCAAGTGGGCTTGTCTGGCAGGCGGCAACGGCTATGATGAAGCGATGGCGAAGGTACTTTCCGAGACGCTCGACGAAAAGACGGTTGCAAAGTGCATGAAGTTTGCCCGCAAGTACGCGGATAAGGAAACCCGCAAGACCACCTATCAGGCGATGGAAGCACTGGTTCACAATCTGAACACTATGCACTCGCGTGCAGGTGCGCAGATTCCGTTCTCGTCGCTCAACTACGGCACGGATACCTCACCGGAGGGCCGTCTGGTCATGGAGCAGCTGCTGCTCGCGACCGAGGCCGGTCTGGGCAACGGTGAGACCCCGATTTTCCCGATTCATATTTTCAAGGTCAAGGAAGGCGTCAACTACAACGAGGGCGACCCGAACTACGACCTGTTCAAGCTGGCATGCCGCGTTTCCGCGAAGCGCATGTTCCCGAATTTCTCGTTCCTCGATGCGCCGTTTAACCTGCAGTATTACAAGCCGGGTCATCCGGAGACCGAGGTCGGCTACATGGGCTGCCGCACGCGTGTTATGTCCAACGTGTGCGATCCGACCCGTGAGATTACCTACGGCCGCGGCAACCTGTCGTTCACGTCGGTCAACCTGCCGCGCATCGCCATCCGCAGCCACGGCGATCTGGACTGGTTCTTCGAGGATCTCGACCGCAAGATCGACCTTGTAATCGACCAGCTGCTCGACCGTTTCCGCATCCAGTGCGGCAAGCGCGTGCGCAACTACCCGTTCCTGATGGGCGAGGGCGTATGGCTGGATTCCGAAAAACTGGGTCCGGATGACGAGGTTGGCGAGGTGCTTAAGCACGGAACGCTGACGCTCGGCTTCATCGGTCTGGCAGAGTGCCTCAAGGCGCTCATCGGCGTACACCACGGCGAGAGCGACGAGGCGCAGAACCTTGGTCTTGAGATCGTTGGTCACATGCGTCAGCGCATGGATGAGGCAACCGAGAAATACCACCTCAACTTCTCGCTGATCGCTACCCCGGCAGAGGGTCTGTCCGGCCGGTTTGTCAAGATCGACCGTGAGAAATACGGCATCATTCCCGGCGTTACCGACCGTGATTACTACACCAACTCCTTCCATGTGCCGGTTTACTATCCGATTTCGGCGTTTGAGAAGATCGCCCGCGAGGCGCCGTATCACGAGCTGACCAACGGCGGTCATATCAGCTACATTGAGCTGGACGGCGACCCGACGCAGAATCTCGAAGCGTTTGAGGCTGTCGTTCGCGCGATGAAGGAAGCCGGCATCGGCTACGGCGCGATCAACCACCCGATCGACCGCGATCCGGTCTGCGGCTATACCGGCATTATCGGTGAAGTATGTCCGCGCTGCGGCCGCCGCGAGGGAGAAGGCGTTCCGCTGTCCAAGCTGCAGAAGCTGGGACTGTATAAAAATTACAACAGCACCACGATCGGCTATCACGGCGACCCTGCCGAAGAAGCCGACCGTCAGCCGAATACATTGAAAATCGTCAAAAAGTGACAGGAAAGGGAGCATTCTATCATGGAAACTAAGAATATCGCTGCACAGGAGCCGATGATTGGTGAAGGTGTAGGCTTTGAACGTATCCGCCGCATTACGGGTTATCTGGTAGGCACGCTCGACCGCTTCAACAACGGCAAGCGCGCTGAGGAGCACGACCGCGTAAAGCACAGTGTTTCGAGCTGCTGCTCCATGCGTCAGGAGCACACCGCCTGATGGAAGGTAAAATTCGCATTGCAGGTACAGTCGGGGAGTCCATTGTGGACGGCCCCGGCTTCCGCTATACGCTGTTTGTGCAGGGCTGTCCGCACGGCTGTCCGGGCTGCCACAACCCGCAGACGCACGACTTTGAGGGCGGTCAGGATATTGAGCTGGACACGCTGCTGAAGGATATGTGCCGCAATCCGTTCATCAAGGGTGTGACGTTCTCGGGCGGCGAGCCGTTCTGTAAGGCAGAACCGCTGTATCATCTTGCGGTGGAGCTGAAGCGCAAGGGCAAGCACCTGATGGCGTACTCGGGGTACACGTTTGAGCAGCTGCTGGAGCTGAGCGATCCGTTTGTGAAAAAGCTGCTCGGGCAGCTGGATTTACTGGTAGACGGGCCGTTTATCATGGCGGAGAAGAACATCGAGCTGCGGTTTCGCGGCAGCGCGAACCAGCGAGTACTGGATGTGCCGAAGTCGCTGGAGGCGAATGAGGCTGTCTGGGCGGAGCAGTATCGGTGAGGCTGGTCGCTTGCGAAGCGAGCGGAATCTGCGCTGATGCCGCGCGGGCGCACAAGGATGGACACCAAGGTTTCCGCCCTTGTGAATCACGTTTCCTTTATTCCTAATCTGGCGCAGACCGGAGACCGGCGACCGCTTCAAAAAGGGGAACGGCAGAGGATTTTTTCTACCGTAGGGGAGCACAGTGTGCTCCCATTTCTTTATCTTTGCGCAATGCCGGATTCCGTACTGCTGCATATGCGGTTTACTCTCCGCAGGCGCAACACAAGGTGAATTGCCCGAAGGGCAAGAGAAGGTGCCCTGGGGGACGACCTCGGCGCACCGTGTAAATCATCTGCACTATTGATAAACAATGCACATGACACACAATGGCAACAAAAAAACACCGAAACTTACGTTTCGGTGTTTTTTTCATCTTCTGACTGTTCATTTTCTGATTCTGCCTTCTCCGCGAGGTGCGGATTCCGGACCACACACCGTACACACGGTGCGGTCTTGCCGAAGGCGGTATGGCTGACCTTTTCGGTCGGCTGCATACGGCAGGCAACGGCGGTATGCAGTCCTGCGAGATCATCCTTCTGCACGAAGGCGCTGACCTCGTCGGCGTGCATGGACTCAAACGCGTACAGCAGGCACGCGGCGATGCACTCGCGGCCGACGCCGATGCCGCGCAGCTCATGCCGGTTACTATATATTGTTCCATTGTTGTCTTGTTCCCTCCTGTCATTATTATTTGTCTTATTTCTTTATAGTAAACTCAGAAAATGCTTTCCGAGCAGACTATACATCTATAAACTTTACTTACCGCATCAGCTTCTGTAACACCTTTACCAGTTCATCAACCGTCTCATCTTTTCCGTCCCGGATGTCATCTGCCACACAGGTACGGATGTGATTCGCCAGCAATACTTTATTAAAGCTGTTCAGTGCCGCATTCACCGCTGATACCTGTACCAGAATCTCCGGACAATAAGCGTCCTTTTCCAGCATTCCTTTGATGCCGCGTACCTGACCCTCAATCCGGCTCAGACGATTCATCAGATCCTTGTATTCTTTATCCGAACGATGCTTGGACGAGTGACAACAGCATTCTTTTTCTGATTTGTTTTCCATATTATCTGTATTCTTGTCTTCCATAAGCATACTCCTTTCATATTCATACCCTTACGGGGTATATGTATTTTATCTCTTATTATCACATAAGTCAAGGAATATATGCGTTCTTGATATATGTTTTCATTTATTGGTAGTTCCAATACAATTTTTTAAAAATGTCTATTTTATTTGACTTTCAAAATTTATAAGGAATATAATTCTTGCTGAAGGAAATAATGATAGCAGAACTGGAGGTTATATTATGCTGGAAGAACAGGCTATGATAACATTCTTAAAAAAATTCGATGAACACCCTTTCCTGGTCAAAATTAATGGACACGAACATCTGATCGGCGAAGGCGCACCTACATTTACCGTAAATTTCAAAAAGGTCATCCCATTAAAGGATCTGGTCACCAGTACTTCTCTTGCACTTGGAGAAGCTTACATGGATGGTGATCTTGATATTGAGGGAAACCTTTATCAGGCACTTGATAACCTTCTTGGTCAGATGGGTAAATTTTCAACTGATGAACATCATTTGAAATCCATCATGTTCCCATCTTCATCAAAGAAAAACCAGAAAAAAGAAGTCAGCAGTCATTACGATATCGGAAATGACTTCTACAAACTCTGGCTCGATGAAACAATGAGTTATTCCTGTGGATATTTCAAACATGAAGATGATACCCTGTATCAGGCGCAGAAGAATAAAGTTGATTACATTCTTGAAAAGTTATATCTGAAAGAAGGTATGACTCTTCTTGATATCGGATGCGGCTGGGGATTCCTTCTGATTGAAGCTGCTAAGAAATATAAAATTAAAGGTACCGGCATCACCTTAAGTGAAGAACAATACAAAGAATGCCAGAAACGTATCAAAGAGGAAGGATTG